>Ga0315312_1001537_pt1 | contig 17644 bp, 17 predicted proteins | sample TDP7_MG_FD_203629 | JGI IMG/M metagenome (GOLD analysis project Ga0315312, IMG submission 203629) | Freshwater sediment microbial communities from Lake Towuti, South Sulawesi, Indonesia - TDP7 | ecosystem: Environmental > Aquatic > Freshwater > Lake > Sediment | place: Indonesia: South Sulawesi... | reverse complement strand
CCAAATCCCACCGTTCGGCTTGCAACCTCCCAGGCCCATTCGGCACCTGCGCTGGCATCGGGCTTCCATCCTCACGAACCCGCTTGGATGTTATTTCGCGTTCTTCGTGATCCCGACTCTCTGCGCCTCGCTTTGACGCTTACTAGCCCTGTTCACAGCCTTTGCATCTCTTAAATTGTAGCTAAAGTATAACACACTTGGAATGAGAAGTCAAAAATGATACTAGCGGCGTTTTTTGGTGTAGACATCTAGCACGACTGCTAGGATAAAAGCGATGCCCTTGATTATCTTTTGGTAATAGGAAGATATTTCCAGAAGGTTCAAGCCATTGTTAAGGGCGCCTATGATCAAGGTCCCGACAATGGTGCCACCAACACTCCCTACCCCTCCGAAGAGGCTGGTGCCACCCAATACTGGACCGGCGATGGCATCCAACTCCAGGCCAGCAGCGACATTGGGCTGAGCCGACCAAAGGCGGGCAGCGGTGATTATACCTGCCAGAGCGGCGGTGAAACCGCTGATAGTGTAAACGGCCATCTTGATCAGATCAATGTTTACGCCCGCCAGTCGAGCTGCCTCCTCATTGCCGCCAATAGCGTATACATAGAGACCAAACCTGGTATAATTGAGCGTCAGATAGGCTATTACGAAGATGATGGTCAATATTACTACAGGCACGGGAAAGGGTCCTAGATTGCCCGTTCCCCAAAAGGTGAATTCCTCAACCATTATGGGGATGGTCCAGCCTCGGGTATAGACTAAGGTCAGGCCGCGGCCTGCAGCCATCATAGCCAGGGTAGCTACGAAGGGCGGTAGATGCCCTTTGACAATAAGAAGGCCGTTTACAGCACCCAGGCTTACCCCGACGACCAAGGCTAGGCCCATGGCCGGGTAAGTGGGCAAACCTTGCTTTACGATAAGACCGGCTGATAGCGCGCTGGCGAGGGCTACGATGGAACCCACAGAGAGATCGATGCCACCTGTCAGGATAGCGAAAGTCATGCCAATGGCGGTGATGGCGACGATGGAGGTTTGAAGGGCGACATTGAGTAGGTTAGAAAAGGTTAGGAAGCGCTTAGAGAGCAGAGACAATAGCAAGCACAAACCAATAAGGATGAACAAGACGCTAAAGCGACGCAAGATTTCTGCCAAGGGATTAAGCTTTTTGATGGTCATTAGTTTTCTCTCCTCCAGCAGCATATAGCATGATTTCGTCCTGGCTGGCCTCTCCTCGTCGGAATGCCTTTACTAGCCGCCCTTCATGCATGACCAGGATGCGGTCACTGATGCCCATGATCTCCGGCAACTCCGATGAAATCATGAGGATGCCCACCCCCTGTTTGGCCAGTTGGCCCATTAGAGAATGAATCTCCGCCTTAGCTCCCACATCAATGCCCCGGGTAGGCTCGTCTAAGATCAGCACCCCGGGATTCAGGCTCAACCATTTGGCGATGATGACCTTCTGTTGGTTGCCCCCGCTTAGGTTCCTTACCCTCTGCTGCAGATTAGGGGTGCGGATGTCCAATCGCTGTACATACTCCTGAGCCAAACGCTTTGCCTCCATGAAGTTCAAAAATCCCAGACGGCAAAGTTTATCCAGAGCGCTAATAGTGATGTTCTGGCGCACGGCCATTCCTAGGAAAAGCCCTTGAGCCGTGCGCTCCTCAGGGACAAATCCCATGCCTAGGGCGATGGCCTTCTGGGGGGAGTCGATCTTTACCCTTTGGCCATCGATCCAGATCTCCCCTTTGTCTATGGGGTCGATGCCAAAGATGGCCCGTGCTAATAAGGTACGTCCAGCTCCCACAAGGCCAGCCAGGCCAAGGATCTCGCCGTTGTGGAGCTCCAAGTCGATGTCTCGCAACTCGTTGTTCCGTGACAGTCCTTTGACCCGCAAGATTACTTCTTGGCGTGGCACCTCCTCTTTGGGGTACATCTCCCCCAATTCACGGCCCACCATCATGCGCACCACCTGCCCCAGGTCTACTTCGCTGATGGGGGCCACACCGACGAGCTTGCCATCGCGCAAAACAGTCACCCGATCGGCAATGGCGAAGACCTCCTCAATGCGGTGGGAGATGAAGATAATGGTCACCCCTTGCTCTTTGAGGGAACGCATCAAGCTGAAGAGCCTCTCCGTCTCCCGTTCGCTGAGGGCTGAGGTAGGTTCGTCCATGACGATGATGTCGGCGTTAAGGGATAGGGCCTTGACTATCTCCACCATCTGGCGTTGAGCGATGGAGAGGTCGGCGACCATGGTTTTCGGCTCTATGGCAATATTCAGTTTGGCCAACTGCTCGCGGGCCTGGCTGTATAAAGTTGCCCAATCTATGAGTCCAGGCAAGGCTCCCTTTGGTTCCCGGCCCAGGTAGATGTTCTGCCCCACATTGAGATAGGGGATGAGGGCCAACTCCTGATGGATCATGCCGATCCCCAGGGTTTGAGCCCGAGCAGGGCTATCGATTTCGGTGGCTTGCCCCTGCAGGTGGATGGTCCCGCTGTCCTTGGGGACAGAGCCAGTAAGGATTTTCATTAATGTAGACTTGCCGGCTCCGTTCTCCCCCACCAGGGCGTGGATCTCTCCCTTGTTCACTTCAAAGGTCACATCGTCCAGCGCCTGCACGCCAGGGAAGCTCTTGCTTACGTGCCCCATCACAAGGATGGGCGCATTGTCAGGCATAGAAAATCTCTCCAATGAGCCGATACACAGCACGGATCGAGGGGTAGGCGAGGCGACCCTTGAGAGATGCCCCACCTACCCCTCTAGAACACATCGTCTACTCGACCGTCTCCGGTGTCACCAGGGAGAGGGGCACGGGGACGTACTTCTCCACCGTCTCGCCCCGCAGGTACTTGGCTGCGAACTCCACGCTCAAGCGGCCCATCTCCGCCGGCTGCTGAGCGATGGTGGCCGCCAGCTTCCCCGCCTTCACCGCGGCCACAGCGTCGTCTATGGCGTCGAAGCCGATGAAGGTGATCTCCTCCAGCCTCCCCGCAGCCTCGGCGGCCTCGATGGCCCCCAGGATCATCTGGTCGTTGTGGGCGAAGACCCCGTCTATCTCCGGCTGGGCGGCCAGGATGTTCTCAAAGACCGTCAGCCCCTTGGCCCGGTCGTAGTCCGCTGTCTGGCGGGCCACGATCTCGATGTCGGGGTAGCCGGCCACGACCTCGTTGAAGCCCTGGCCCCGCTCACGGGCGGATGATGTGCCGGTGATGCCCTCCAGCTCCACCACCTTGCCCTTGCCGCCCAGAAGCTCAGCTAGTTTCTCCCCGGCCATCTTGCCCCCGGCCACGTTGTCAGAGGCGATGTGGGAGACGAGCTCACCCCCAGCTGCCGCCCGGTCCACGGTGAACACCGGGATGCCTGCGGCGTTGGCCTTCTCGATGGAAGGCACCACCGCCTCGGCATCGGTGGGGTTGATGAGCAGGGCGTCCACCTTCTTGGCGATGAGGTCCTCCAGGTTAGATGCCTCCTTGGCGGGGTCGTTCTCGCAGTCTACGACGATGAGCTTGACCTTGACCTTGGCCGCCGCCCCTTCAGCCCCCTCCTTCAGGGTGACGAAGAAGGGGTTGTCCAGGGTGGAGATGGATAGCCCCAGGGTCAACTCCTTGGGCGGGGGCACTGGGGTTGGCGCGGGCGTTGGCGTCGGTGCTGGCGCTGGCTTACATCCACCGACGATCAGAGCGCCCACCACCAATGCCATCAGCGAAAGCCGAAATACGTGTTTCACTTTTACCCTCCTTTTTTGAGCTAGTGGGTTCATCGTGAGCGCCAATGCATCAAATTAACAGTTGGCTCCTTATAGCTTATCTTCTCACCCCCTTTCGACAAAATCAAGTTGCTTAATAAAGTTTCATCTCATACTCTACCTAATGGCTCTGTGGAGCAGTAAGCCCAAGGCAATGACGATGCCTTTAACCACTCCCTGGTAGAAAGAAGATACATTGAGCATATTGAGGCCATTGTTCAATACTGCGATGAAAAGGACGCCCAACAGGGTGTCACCCAAACTGCCCTCGCCCCCGGATAGACTTACACCACCCACTACTACAGCGGCGATGGCATCAAACTCGAAGCCATAGCCCGCGGAGGGCTGAGCAGAGTTCAGCCTACCCACTAAGATGGTGCTTGCCAGGGCAGTCAAGAGCCCACAAATGGCGTAGACTATGGTGATATAGCGGTCTGTAGGGATGCCCGAGAGACGGGCAGCGACCTCATTATTGCCTATGGCATAGATGTACTCGCCTATCTTGGTACGAATGAGGAGGATATGACCTAAGAGGAAGACCAAGCCGGCAATGATGATAGGCACGGCCACAGGGCCTGCGAAGCCAGTGCCTAGGAAGCGGAAGCTATCTGGTAATCCGGTGATCGGGCCACCTTGGGTGTAGGTCAGAGCCATCCCTCTGGCTATGGTCATCATGCCCAGAGTGACTATAAAGGGGGGCACCCTAGTTTTGGTGATGATCAGGCCACTCATAGTTCCCACTAATGCCCCTAAACCCAGGGCAGCAGCTATTGCCAAAGGAGGAGCCCAGCCTTTCTGAACCAGATCAGCGACAACCACGCCGGTCAAAGCCAGGACGGATCCTACCGATAAGTCTATGCCTGCGGTCAGGATGACAAAGGTCATGCCCACGGAGATGATGCCGTTGATAGCGGACTGACGCAGGACATTGTGGGCGTTGTATAGGGTTAAGAAGCGATCGGAGCGAGTGGCAAGGGTAAGGCACAGCATGGTGAAGGAGATGATCAGCCCGAATCTCTGAAGGAACGATTTAATGTCGAAGGAGGCCTTTCTCATAGTCTTTCCCCTACCTATCAGAAGACCACACCGGAGACCAAGATCACATTGGCATAGGGCGTAAACTCTCCGGTCCTGATCACCGCTTTAGCCGAATGCGTATGCTCTTTAAAAGCCTCGTGTGGCACCATCCGAATGGGCACGTCGCCTAAAATGCGATTTACTTCCTCATACATGTGGGGGCTCACCCGTTTCATTTCCTCGGCTACAATGGCCTCCTCGACCTTCATCTCCTCTAGGATGACTCGCAAGGTCTCAAGGAAAGGTGGGATGCCCCTGGTCAAGGCCAGGTCGATGCGCCGCGTCTCTGGGGGTATAGGCAGGCCAGCATCGGCGATAACTAAGGTGTCTTTGTGGCCCAGACTAGCCACCACTTCGGAGATGTCCTTGTTGAGAATGCCTATCTTCTTCACCAGATCTTTCCCCTCCCCTGTACTCGGTGATTGGAAAAGCGGAACGTCATCTCAATGAGCGCTCAGAAAACTTTCGACCTCTTGACGAGTGGGCAATGAGGGCTGAGCGCCTAGCTTGGTCACGGTCAGAGCCCCGGCAGCATTGGCGAAGCGCACCGCTTCAGCTAGCTCACACCCCTCAGCCAGAGCCACGGCGAAGCCCCCCACGAAGGCATCGCCCGCTGCTGTGGTATCAACCACCTCGACCTCATAGGCCGGGATATACATTTCTTCGCTAGGGCCAACCAGCAAGGCTCCCTTCTCACCTAACGTGAGGATGACGATGCCCACTCCTTGTTGGCGCAGATGGTTAGCCGCCCTCTTAGCTGAAGGTATGTCTGTCACTTCGATACCTGTGAGGATGGCTGTTTCGCTCTCGTTGGGTATGAGGAAATCCACCTTGCTCAGGGTTTCAGGGTCCAACTTCCTGGCAGGAGCGGGGTTGAGGATGACTTTGGTCCCACAGGTGTGGGCGAGGGCGATGGCGTGCTCCACCGCCTCCAGAGGGCTCTCCAACTGACATACTAGGATATCCGCTTGGGCGATGGCTTCCTGGGCAGCGTCTATGTCAGCCACAGTCAAATGCATATTGGCCCCCGCAGCCAAGACGATGCTATTCTGGCCGCTGGCATCTAAAGTTATAAGGGCGATGCCGGTAGCGGCATCAGGGTCTACGGTCACGTAACGGGTATCAATCCCCAGCTGACCCAGGTTCCTCAGCTGTGCCCGGCCAAAGTCATCATCCCCTACCCGGCCCACCATAGTCACTTGAGCCCCCAATTTTGCCGCCGCCACCGCCTGGTTGGCCCCTTTGCCGCCGGGGATGGTGCGGAAGTCGCTCCCGATAATGGTCTCACCTGGGGCCGGCATATGCGGGGCTCGCACCACTAAGTCCATGTTTAGGCTACCAACGACAATGATGTCTGCCATGTCTGAGTTCCTCTAACGCGGTGCGCAGGAGTCACGAACGACCAATTTGGTGCTAAGGACGATCCGCTGTCTAGGCTTATCTTCCTGGTCACTTTGGATCCGTGACATCAAGAGTTGCGTAGCCAAAGTTGCCAACTCAACGATGGGCTGAGCGACAGTGGTTAAAGCTGGCGACACGGCCGATGCTATTGCTATGTCATCAAACCCAATAATGGAAATGTTACTTGGAACCTGAAGGCCAGCGCTTCTGATGGCCCGCAGGGCACCAATGGCCATAACGTCATTGCACGCAAGGACAGCCGAGGGCGGCTTGTCCAAGCGCAGCAGCTGTGCCATTGCCGCTTCACCACCCTGGTAGAGGAAGTCGCCTGGCATAATCAGTTCTTCCTCGACGAGAATGCCAGACTCCTTCAGCGCCCGCCTGTAGCCGCGAACACGGTCGGCGCTGGGGGTTATATCTGAGGGGCCGGTAATGCAGGCGATACGTCGATGCCCCAAGCTGATAAGATAACGCGTGGCGTCATAGCCCCCTTGCTCGTTGTTTACCAAGACGACATCAGCCAATGCTTGCGGTATATCACGGTCAGCGACGACCACCGGGATACCTTGCGTCGTCAGTTCATGGAGATGTTCATGCTTGCTGCCGGCAGCGATGAAGATGACACCGTCCACCTGCTTGGTGCTTAGCACGTTGATGTAAGCTGCCTCTTTGTCTAGGTTATTATCGCTGTTGCATAGAATGACGCTATAGCCCTCCTCGAATCCGATATCCTCAATGATGCGAGCTACCTCAGCGAAAAAGGGGTTTGAGTTGTCAGGGACGACGAGCCCGATGGTTTTGGTCTCACCCGAGCGTAGACTGCGGGCCAGCACGTTAGGGTGGTAGTTGAGATCCTCCATAGCTGCCAGCACCCTGCCACGCAACTCCTCACTGACAAAGCGTGTCTCGTTGATCACGTGCGACACTGTGGTGGTGGAGACCCCAGCCAATCGTGCCACATCTTTGATGGTTGCCATAGCCTTAGTCCTTTAGGCTTTTTCTTTAGCTAATATGCCGAAGAGGATAGCAAGCGTTTGCGCAAACGTTTTGTTTACAATTATAACATACAGACGACCGTCTGTCAAGTCCCGTGGAATGGCCGGAATTGACTCCACGGTAGTGCCCAACGCCTTCGACTTCGCTACGCCACCTGTCCTGAGCGCAGTGGAGGGGGCTCCTGGCATTGATGCTTTCAACGCTAACTTCCGCTAGGCAATCGGGCTGGCCCCCGGCGACCTGCTGTTTCTCCAACCGACCCGCGTCGTGCCCCCGCAAGGGGATCAAGTAGCCATAAAGCTGATTGAACTTCGGACCGAACTTGACAAGAAGAGCAAAATGGGATATAAATTTAGTAGGCTTCAAGATGTGAGGGGGTTAACCCCCCATACTTAGTATAAGGAGGTAAGCTAATGGCCAGTGTGACTTATGAGCACGTTACCAAGCGCTTTGGGGAAGTGGTGGCGGTCAAAGACCTGGATCTCCAGGTGAAGGACGGAGAGTTCCTGGTCCTGCTCGGCCCCTCCGGCTGTGGGAAGACTACCACCCTTCGCCTATTGGCTGGCCTGGAGGAGGTCACCGAGGGGACCATCTATATCGGGGACCGCCTGGTCAACGATATCCCACCCAAGGACCGGGACATAGCCATGGTCTTCCAGTCCTATGCCCTTTACCCCCACATGAGCGTCTACGATAACATGGCCTTCGGACTCAAACTCAGAAAGACCCCCAAGGATGATATAGACCGCCGGGTGCATGAGGCGGCCCGCATCCTGGGGATCGAGGAACTCCTGGATCGCAAGCCCAGGCAGCTCTCGGGTGGCCAAAGGCAGAGGGTGGCAGTGGGCCGGGCCATCGTGCGCGAGCCCAAGGTCTTCCTCATGGATGAGCCCCTGTCGAACTTGGATGCCAAGCTGCGCGTCCACGCCCGGGCCGAGCTGTCCAAGCTCCACCACAGACTGGGCACCACCTGGATCTACGTCACCCACGACCAGATGGAGGCCATGACCATGGGCACCCGCATCGCTGTGCAGAAGGACGGGGTGCTCCAGCAGCTGGGTACCCCTCAGGAACTCTATAGCCATCCGGACAATCTCTTTGTGGCCGGCTTCATCGGCAGCCCCTCCATGAACTTCTTTGACGTGATCCTGGTGGAGGGGGACGGGTTGCTCTATGCCGATGGCGGCACCTTCCGACTTAAGGTGCCGGAGGACAAGGCAAGGGCGCTGGCCCCCTACAAGGGCAGAGAGGTTATCTTGGGCATCAGGCCGGAGGACATCCATGACCCCGATCTCACCCCACCAGGCATCACGGAGGCCAGGATCAAGGCCAAGGTGGAGGTTACGGAGCCAATGGGCAATGAGGTCTTCATCTACCTGTTAACGGGAACGAAGACCTTCATCGCCCGCGTTGACCCGCGCACCGAGGCCAGGGTTGGTCAAGAGGTGGAGGCGGTGGCCAATATGGACAACATCCATGTTTTCGACCGCCGCACAGAGAAGGCGATTCTCTAAAGGCGCACCCCACCCGCTCGACATCCGCGGGAGTGGCAAGTACTGTGAGGCATAGCCCCGGATCAGGCTAAGGCGTTGAAAAGCTCCAGGTAATCCCTTAGGTAACGGGTGGTCAGGAAGTTCTCCCGCACATGTTCGCGGCCCTTGGCGCCCATCTCCCGCGAGATCTCTGGATGCTGGAGCAGGTAAAGGGCCTTTTGGGCGCACTCCTCCACGCTGGTGACGAGGAATCCGGTCTCGCCATCAATGATCTGCAAGGGTATGCCGCCCACCTTGCCCCCCACCACCGGCTTGCCCTTCCACAGGGCTTCGGCGACCACCAGGCCGAAACCCTCTCGGGTGGATTTCTGAACCACCACGTCCGCGGCGGTCTGGAAGGCGTTCACCTCCAGGTTGCCCACCCCATGGAAGTTATGGAGGATATAGATATCGAGGTTCTCCCCGGCGTGACGGCTGGTCTTGTCCAGATAGTACCAGCCTTCGGGGTCATCGGCGGCCATGGAGCCCACCAAGGCCAACTGCAGCCCCGGCACCTCCTCCCTGACAAGGCGATAGGCGTCGATCACCCCCAAAGGGTCCTTCCAGGGGTCGAAGCGGGAGACCTGGAGCATAATCGGGCGCTCGGTAGCGACCCCGAAGCTGGCGACGATACGCTGGCTCTCCTCCAGGCTCAACTGCCTGTTCTTGTCCGTCAGGGGGTCGATGGAGGGAGGGATGATGGCCAACTTATCGAACCTGAGGTCGCTTCCCACGTACTGCTCCATGGTGAAGATGGCGGCATTGTATTCCTCCAGATAGGGCCGCAGGAAGTCCCAGACCGGCCGGTGGGGGGTGGAAGTATCTATGTGGCAGCGCCAGATCCACTTGCCGAAGCGGGGGGCTAGATGGTGCTTAAGGGCGGCCGGCTGGGGGTCGTGGATGACGATAAAGTCGTATTCCCCCTCGAAGTCTTTGGCGTTCATCCGGTTGTAGCGGTTGTAGATCCCCTTCATCTCCTCCGTCAGGGCTATGTCCATGCCTTGCAAGGCGTTGTGGAAGGCCTTGGTCACGTTGAAGAACTCGGTCTCCCCCTTGATCACCTGCCACTCCGCGTCGAGGCCGACGTCGCGCATCAGGGCTACCAGGGTGTAGAGGATTTCGGCTACGCCCCCGCCATACGCTGTGGCGTTGACGTGCAGGACCCGCGCCCCCCTCAGCCTGTCCGCCAACCGTCTGATCCCCTCCACTTTCTCGTCGCCAACTATGGGGCGATAATTCTCCAGGGATTTCTCCCTCAGTTCAACTTTCTGCAACATTAAGGCTCCTCCTAAAACGAAAACTCTCTCCTTATTTTACCCCTTTACTGCCCCCGCCAGGATGCCGCGCACAAAGTAGCGCTGCAGCGAGAAGAAGATGGCCAGGGGCAGCGCCATGGAGACGAAGGCCGCCGCGGTGAGCAGATGCCAATTCTGGCCCAGGGAGTTCACCAGGCTGCTGAGCTTGAGCGTCAAAGGTGCCACCCTCTCTGTTCCCCCAAGGTAGATCAGCGCCACCAATAGGTCGTTCCAGACCCACAGGAACTGGAAGATGGCCAGCGAGGCCAGGGCGGGGACGGAGAGGGGCAGCGCCAGGCGGAAGAAGGCGGTGGGGTGGGATGCGCCATCTAGGAAAGCCGACTCGAAGAGGTCCCTGGGGAGCGCGCCGAAGAAGTTGCGCAAAAGATACACGGCGAAAGGCAAACCATAGCCGGTGTGAGCCAGCCAGATGCCCAGGAAGGTGCCTGCCAGCCCGAGTTGGTTGTAGACCCGCAGGATGGGGATCAGGGTCATCTGGAGGGGGACCACCAGGAGGCCCACCACGATGGCGAAGAGGCTCTGTCGTCCAGGGAAGTCCATCCAGGCGAAGGCATAGGCTGCAAAGGCAGCCACCATGATGGGGATGATAGTGGATGGGATGGTTATGTACAAGCTGTTAAGGAAGGCCCTCCCCATGCCTTGGGCGGTGATGACGTTGGCGTAGTTTTCCAGCGTATACTGAGTGAAGTCGAAGGGATGCTGAAAGACCGTCCACCAGCCGGAGGCGAGGACGTCGTTTCTGGGCCGGAAGGAGCTCATCAGCAACCCTACGGAGGGCATAAGCCAGATCAAACAGATGCCGATGACGGCCACATGCAGTGGGGCGCGGGAAAGCACTCTAGTTAACCTCTCCCTCATCGTATGGCCTCTTGTTCCTGGAAGCGGCGGATATTGACCAGCATGACGGGGATGATAGCCAAAAGCAGGATCACGGCGATGGCGCTGGCACGGCCGAAGTTACGGAAGTGAAACATCTCCTTGTACATTCTGTTGGCGATGACTTCGGTGCCCAGATCGCCGTTGGTCATGACGTAGACGATGTCGAAGACCTTGAGCACGTTGATCACCATGGTAGTGGTCACGACGGCGATAGTGGGCTTCATCATGGGTATGGTGATGCCCCAGAAAACCTGCCACTCGCTGGCCCCATCCACCCGTGCTGCCTCGATAAGCTCCCCGGGGATGCCCTTATAGGCCGCCGAGAGGATCACCATGCAGAAGCCGGTCCATATCCAGACCCCGGCGACAATGAGGGCGAAGTTGTTCGTTGCCCTATTGACCAGCCACCCTATGGGATCGAGGTTAGTAAAGTTTGTCAAGATGGCGTTCAGCAAGCCGATTTGGGCCGCGCTCGCGGGCCTGAAGGCATAAACGAATTTCCATATCACCCCAGCACCCACAAAGGAGACGGCCATGGGCAGGAAGATGATGGATTTAGCTACCGCCTCATAACGAACGCGATCTAGGAGCACAGCAAGGGCTAATCCTAGCGACACGGTCAAGGCTGTGAACAAGACCAACCAGAGCAAGTTGTTCCTGAAGGCGATAAACATGTCCTTCGAGGTCAGGGCCCAGACATAGTTATGTAAGCCAACGAAATTCTCCGAGCGCTTGTCGAAGAGGCTGAGATAAAGGGTATCTAGAGTAGGATAGACCAGGAAGAAGGCCAGGATCAACAACGCCGGCAGCATGAAAAGCCACGGCAGCACACTTCCTTTCTTCATCACCTTCTCCTTCCAACATAGGACAAGGGTTGAGGCAACCCGCCTGGAGGCGAGTTGCCTCAACGCCAGCGAGTAGGGGCTGATTTCAAACCAGCCCCTACTTGTAGGCCTCGACTGCGCTGGCCTCGATCGCTGTGAGGACCGTGTCCAGGTCTTCGCCGCCGACGTAGTCCAACGTGCCACCCCAGAAGGATCCGGAGCCCACGGCCGCGGGCATCAGGTCGGAACCGTCGAAGCGGAAGAGCTCGGCTGCGGTCAAAGCCTCGGCCATCGCTTTGGTTGTGGCGTCAGGATAGACATCCGGGCTGACCCGCTTGTTGGGCGAGAGGAACGCCCCCCTGGCGGCCCAGATCTCCTGCGCCTCAGGCGTGGCCAGGTACTGCATGAAGGCACGGGCCTCAGGCGTGTCCTTGAACATCACCACCAAGTCCGCTGCGCCCAGGGCTGGGACACCGTACGCCGGGTCTATGGACGGGAAGGGGAAGAAGGCGTAATCTTCTTCCGTTACCCCTTCGGGGAAGAAGCCGGTGATGAAGCTGGCCTGGCGGTGCATGTAGCAGCCGGGCGGGTCGTCGAAGATCGGGGCAGGCGAGTCGCCGAAGAAGATAGAGAGCACCCCCGTCGTCCCGCCGTAGACGTACTTCTCGTTGCGAGCGATCTGGCCGAAGTACTCCCAGGCCTTCTTGACGGCCGGGTCAGTCCAGGGGATCTCGTGGTTTACCCACTTGTCGTAGACCTCGCCCCCGGCGGTGCGGAGCATGATGTCCTCGATCCAGTCGGTGGCTGGCCAGCCGCTGGCCGCCCCGCTTTCAATGCCCAGACACCACGGCACCCCGCCGTCGGCCACGATCTTGTCGGACAGGGCGATCAGCTTGTCCCAGGTGGTGGGCACGGTGTAGCCCTTGGCCTCGAAGGCCGCGGGGCTGTACCAGACCAGGCTCTTGATGGCCGCCTTGTAGAAGATGCCGTAGAGGGTGCCCTCGTAGCTGGCCAGGTCGAGCCAGGACTGGGCATAATCCTTCTTGAGCTGCTCCATGTCCATGAAGGTGCTGATGTCCACCAGCTTACCCGCTTTGGCGAATTCCACCATCTGGCCGGGGTTGGGCAGGATGGCAATGTCGGGCGGGTTGCCGGCCTCCACTCGGGTGGTGAGCACGGCGGGCAGGTCACGGGTGCCCTCGAAGGCCATAGTGATGCCGGACTCTTTAGTGAAGGGAGCCACCACTTCCTCGAAGGCGGCCCGCTCATCGCCGCCCCACACGCCGAGCACGGTCACTTGCCGTCCAAGGCGGGCCTTCAAGAACTCGGCGGCCTCCTCCGCGCTGGGGATGAGGAACTTCCAGCCGGGGTGGATCAGGCTGGGGTTCGCGATGGTGGCGAAGGTCTCGTCCACCTGGGCCTGCTTGTTTGTGGCGAAGACGATGGCCCAGTAGGCCGGTCCGCTGCCCAGGTACTTCTCCGCCAGGGCCCAGAGGGTGTCGCCCTTCTTGACCGTATAGACCACCTCCTGCCTTAGCGGGGCAGCGTTGGCCACCATAGGGAGCAGCATGGCGAGCGCCAGGGCTAAGCTTACAACTTTCTTCAACACCTGTAACCTCCTTGTTATTTGGATTATTTTGAGAAGCTCCACTCTCTCGCGATAGGCATCCCTCCTTTCGATTCACTTAATAGCCGAGGCTGGCGACGTGCGCCAAGCGGGTTAGCAACCACGTTCGAGAGCGAGAACACCTCGGGCATCTGAGTCGTTCGGCAGCAAAAGGCGCATGTTTGCCAGCCGGTTTTAGGCGCAGTCCTCATCACCGAATAACATGGCTTCAAGTTCTTCGCGGCTCGGCACATGATTGTCGTCAATGATTTTCAATAGCGCCCTCTTAAGCAATGCATAAGTTTCAAGAAAAGGCTCGACTTCATCAACAGGAGACCCGTGAGCTGCTTTTGAGCGAGCATCGTACAGCCGCTTTATGCGGCGATAACAAGCATATCGTTCCTTTCCAGGTGGCTCCAGATAGGAAGCTATGGTAGTGGAAACCCTAAAACGAAGCTCGTAGTGAGATGGAGAGAAGAGGCGTTCTAACGCTCCCCAAAGTGAGACTAATCCGAGGGATGGAGTATGGCTCCAAATGCACTGATCGGCGGCTTGAAATGCCACATTGAAATCGCTGTTGCTGTGCATTAGCAAGCCACCTGAAATCCAATGGTTGCGGATCCAATGCAGAGCGGCCTCATTGATAATGTTGGCAGGATTGCGATCGGGGATGAGTCGCCGCGAGTGCATTTCGATAGGCCAGAAATGCGGCTCATGTTCTATTGAAGGGATCTTTGCAAAGGATTCGCTGGCCACTACTGGCACAGTCACAAGTGGGCTTGCTCTCAACCTCATCAAAGACGCAAACCACCAAACAGTGTTAATTCGATCAAACCAATTTGGAAGCGCGAAATCTGCGGGAACATATAGCTCCGCTTGGATATCAAAACCGAGGCCACCACTTACGGCCTTCCATGGTGCCGGGTGAGGCTTGCCGGGTTCAGCAGGCGCGAATGCAGCCAGGTACGGGGCCATGATGTGAGCGAAAGTTTTTCTGAGTACTATTCCGTGTCCAAAATCAAATTCATCGAGAGAAAGTTGCACTCCGGCAATACCGGCATAAAGATCACAAGCGTTAGGGTCCATAGTCTTATTGGTATCTCACACACTCTTATTGCGCCTAACACCCAAGTATACGAAATATGTCGTGTATAGCGAATTGTGTGAAGTAGTCCGCTATCTGCTACCGAGCACAGCGGAAGCCGACGTCGTCGTTCGCCAAATCCACGGAGCTGGCGCTCCGAGACGAGGCCCGCACCAACTCCCTGTCGCTGAACCACCCCCCTCCCCTTATCACCCGATACTTCTCCCCGAAGTAGGGGGAGGCGAAGTCGCTCCCCGGATAGGCCTTGTACCAATCAGCCACCCACTCGGCAACGTTCCCCGCCATGTCCATAACCCCATAGGGGCTGGCCTCCTCGGGGAAGCTCCCCACGATGGTCGTCCCCCTGTATCCACCCTCCTTGGTGTTGGCCCTGGTGAGATCCCATTCATCCCCCCAGGGGTAGGCGCGCCCATCCGTCCCCCGGGCTGCCTTCTCCCACTCGGCCTCTGTAGGCAGGCGCTTCCCTGCCCACTCACAATAGGCCACGGCATCGTTCCAGCTCACCTTGACCACGGGATGCTTGAGCTTGCCCTCAGCATAGACCCGCCAAGGCATGCTGTCACCTGCCTTCTCCGCATCGGTGACATAGCCCGTCTCAAAAACAAATCTCTCAAACTCCTCGTTTGTCACCTCGAACTTGTCTATCTCGAAATCCTCGACGAGCACCTCGTGGGCTGGCCTCTCGTCCTCGAAGTCACCGCCCATGATGAACTCGCCGGCAGGGATGGCAATCATGGGCACCACTCCCTCTGACGGTGGCCCTGCGGCCTTCTCTGTGCGAACTGGGGTGGAGGTGGGCGTTGGTGGTACGGGCGTGGGGGTTGGTGTCGGTGGCACCGGGGTGGGTGTAGGTGTCGGCGGCACAGGCGTGGGCGTTGGTGATGGCGGCACGTGCGTGGGCGTAGGTGTCGGTGGCATGGGCGTTGGGGTCGGTGATGGTGGCACAGGCGTAGGCGTGGGCGATATCTCGATAGCCATGGCCATAGGCGTTAGGGTTGGGGTAGGCTGGGCGGGGGCCTTGCAAGCAATAAGCAGGGCTAGAAGCATGAAAGATAAGACCCATAACCTCTTCCTCATTCAAGATCTCCTCTCACTTTGGAGTCGGAGCCCACAGGACTCCCTGATGATCAGCTCCGTCTCCAAGAGCACCTCGTTCCCCTCCAGATCCTCCCCTTCGATCATCCTGATCAGCATATCCATGGCGCTCTTTCCCAGCTCATAAGCGGGCAGGCGCACAGTGGTCAGGGGTGGATCAACGTAGTTCGCCAGGCGCACATCATCGAAGCCCACTAAGGCGATATCCTGGGGGATCCGCAGGCCTCGCGCCTTAATGGCCTCCATAGCCCCGAAGGCCACCAAGTCGCTGGCCACGAAGACAGCCGTAAGGGGCTCGGCCAGCTCCAAAAGCTGCTCCATGGCCCTGTACCCACCCTCCTCTCGGAAATCCCCGTAGCGGACTAGCCGTTCATCGTAGCCGATGCCATTCTCCCCCAGGGCCAACTGGTAGCCCCGCAGCCGATCTTGGCTGGCGGTGTAGGCGAGGGGGGCGTTGGTGATCATCCCGATACGCCGGTGCCCCAGTCTGATGAGGTGCTCGGTGGCCATCTTGGCCGCGCCAAGGTTGTCCACATCCACGAAGCTGATCCCTGAGCCCTTCAGTTGGCCCAGGAGCACCACCGGGAACCCCTCCTCCTTCAATTTGGGGAGCTGGTGGTCGTCGGAGCGGGGCCCCGATAGGATGATGCCGTCAATGCACTTCTCCCTCACCAGGCCGATATAGGCGTTCGTTTCGGCGACGTCCTCAACCGATTGCAGGAGGATACGGAAATCGCGCTGTTGAGCTACCTCTCCAACGCCGCGCAGCACCTCCGGCAGGAAGGCGTCGGCGAAGATGCGGTCAGGGCTCTGGCAGAGGATGAAGCCGACGGTCCTAGTCCTTCGGCTGGCCAGGGATCGGGCTGCGGCGTTGGCGTAATAATTGAGCTCCCGTGCGGCCTTAAGCACCCGCTGCCGGGTCTCCTCGCTGATTTTAGCCCCCTGCACCCGGTTAAGGACGAGGGACACCGTTGTGCGCGAAACACCGGCTCGCTCCGCTACATCGTGGCTCGTAACTCTACTAGCTTTCCTCAATTTACTAACCCGTTTTACTGACACGTGTTATTAACAGTATACCCCATTTTATCCTATTTGTCAAGACGGTTGTTTCGCTTTTTGCCAACCCCGTGCCATTCGGCTTTTACGAATGGGTCCGGAGGGTGGAAAGAAAAGGCTTTTTGCGGTATAATGTTATCATTAAGCCCGTCAGGGGCTCATACCCCAGGAGGAGGATGGCATGATCGAAGGGGTCAAGATCAGGAAACTGCGGGTCATCCCTGATGAGCGCGGTTATCTGATGGAGATGCTGCGCTCCGATTGGGAGGAGTACGAGAAGTTCGGACAGGTCTACATCACAGCCATCTACCCTGGCGTGGTCAAGGGGTGGCACTACCACAAACTACAGACCGATCACTTCGTCTGTGTTAAGGGGATGGCCAAGGTCGTCCTTTACGATCAACGAGAGGGTTCGCCTACTTACGGCGAAGTCAACGAGTTCTTCATGGGCGAGCTGAACCCCATCCTGCTCAAGATCCCGCCCGGGGTGCTGCACGGCTTCAAAGGGCTCAGCCAGGAGATGGCCCTCATTGTCAACGTGCCTACGGAGCTCTACAACTACGAGGAGCCCGACGAGTATCGCCTGCCACCCCATACCGACCAGATCCCCTATGACTGGGCGCGCAAGGATGGGTGAATGGTTTGCTCCAGGGCAAAGGTAGGAACTACCGTTCCTCTATCCTGGAGCAAACCATTCAGGTGAGGTGAAAGAGGAGAGGGGAATGCCCAGTCCAGAGGAAAGCATTGCCGACATCCCTGAGCTGGTGGAGGCGCTGCCTCCGGGCGAAAGGGCCCTCTTCCAGCGCATCTTCCACATCAGCACGACCACAGGGAGGCTCATCCCCCCGCGATCCATGCACCCTTGGATCGAGGGGTATTTCGGCTCGGTGGGGGCGGTGCTGAGGCAACGCATTGTCAAGGTGACGAACATGGTCACCATGGAGGGCTCTCTCTTCAACGAGCTGAGAGCCAGGCGGCCGATGGAAGCCAGGGAGAGCGCGGATCTCA
>Ga0315312_1001536_pt1 | contig 17650 bp, 19 predicted proteins | sample TDP7_MG_FD_203629 | JGI IMG/M metagenome (GOLD analysis project Ga0315312, IMG submission 203629) | Freshwater sediment microbial communities from Lake Towuti, South Sulawesi, Indonesia - TDP7 | ecosystem: Environmental > Aquatic > Freshwater > Lake > Sediment | place: Indonesia: South Sulawesi... | reverse complement strand
TTTTTGAGAATAAAGCCGCCCTCATCGCTCTCGGCGCTGGAGACATCTTGACGCCGAAGAATGCTGTAGCACGGTTAGACAGATTTCAGTCAGTGAAGCTATTGCTGAGGATGCTTATCGGAAGAGCTCTTCGATTGACGAGAGGTTTCCTGCGGACTACGCAGACACTTTTCAGCATCTCTTCTGCACCACGTACCACAGGCCGCCCAACTGAAGCCCAAACAAGGTCTGTAGTTTGCACTCCTCATCCCTCGCAGCTTGGTTTGTAGCCACAGTTTGGACAGGGCGGTCGGCAGTCAGGACCACAAGACGCTGGAAACTCGAAACCGCAGTTCTCGCAGAAAATAAATGGCTAACACTAAGCCAAAATGCTTCTACAAAGGCAAGAAAATAGTTCCTATAAGCAGCATATCGTGAGAGAGTAGAAGAGAAGTGGTAATCACATGAAATGTGAGTACTGCGGACAAAAAATGAGAGAGGAAAGAAGAGCACTTGATTTTGGCTTATCACCCTCCGAAAGGGGAACTGGCAAGAGCGGTTCAAGATCGGACGCAGCTAAGATAGACGATGAGGCGAAAGCGAAGGCTGAGATGGCTACAACCCTTGCCGAGTCGATCAAGGTAGCTTGACAGACGTGAATTTGTCCGCCGCTTCTAGAAGGTCATCCAGTGTGTCTACGAGCCATCTAAACCTTGAAGCCGTAGTACTCTCATCGATCGGGGTCTTCTCTCCCCAAATGACTTCGCCGTTGCGGTCGCCACCAAAGAATCCATGCCGACCAGGCGTAGATCGATGGGAAAGAATATTTCGCATATTCTTCCAATCTCGAAAATCTTGAGACCTCCTCATTGAGTGCAAAGCGGTAGTGATACTCTCTCCTGAAAAAACCTTTCCAAATTTATCAGCTGTCACCTCCGGCGAGACTTTTCGTTTATCGTCAGGAGTTACGAAAGGAAATTTCTCGGGTTTTAAGATTGAACCTATCGCAAACATGCCGTGGCAGAAGCTTTCAATAACCGAAAAGCCAGTTACGAAGAAGCCATACAACTCTCGTTCTTGAACGTACCTTTCTAATGGCGGAGGGGTCTTTCCAAATCGTTTCACCGATTCAGAAAAAGCCTGATCGTGTTCATCGCATGACAAGAACCTATATGCGACGGTGTTCCAAGCGCTCACGAACTCCCGGAAAGAATCGGAATGCGAATCTTTCTTGTTTACTAGGCGACTATAGACGGCATCATAGGGTTTAGTCGGGAACTCTTGTGGCATCCTGATGCCTATTGTCGAGAGAGGTTGGTTAGACATTGTAGAGTTTGACCCACACTTTGTACCTTTCGGCGAACTATCCAAACACACCGTTTCCTTCGATCAGACCATACTTTCTTAAACGCCATAGGCTTATCCTTAATGGCCACATTGATAATACTTCTTCCTTAAAGCCTCAATTCCTATCGGAACCCTGCTCTTGCTTATTTCTGGAAGAACGATGCAGTTCGTGGCAAGTTCTGGCTGCCCTCTTCTTCTCGAAACGAATGCATTCGAGCCTCTCAAGAGATAGCTTTTTCAGACGCACTAGGTTAACGTTGTCGACGGTCGAATTGAGCGGCAGGTCATCCCCAGTCTCTTGTTTAGAGAAAGAACTGGCCCAGCTGGAAAGTGAGCTCCAGATTTCGACAATTTCCAGCCAGTCGGCATTGCTCCCAGTCTTGGTGATCTTCGAAGCTCGACTGACGGAGCTGGACGTATTAGAACTAGGAAGAAGATTGATGCCGGAGTATCCCTCTAGTATGTCTTTGCGTTATCAATATGAAGATGTTCTCAGCAAAGTCATTCGGTTGGCTCTTGCTCGTGATGGAATGCCGCGATCCCTCAACACTAGTCTGAACAGAAGTAACCTCGAAGCGGCGTGTCAAGCATGGACCTTCGAGCTAACCTATGACATAATTATGCACCATATAGAAGCTTCACGCGTCTCTCTCGTAGAGATTGAATCTTGTGACTCGACGATAGCTTTCAGACCTTCTAAAGATATGGAAAAGATCATTGAGTACGAAAGAGGGCTTGCCCTGCGCAGTACTAGAATTGAAGACGAACTGGCAACGCTCAGAACAAGTGAACTGAAAAAGTCCGAACGGATTGAATCGACAGACTGGTGGTATTGCTATCTCGTACACTTGATGAAAGATCAAGGCTTCGAAGGTAAAGAACGACTTGAATCATGTTCAACGCTTGAATACGCGCGTCTTTGGTCTGTGATGATGAGAATGTCCCACGATAGGGTTCTGAAGAGTTACATTAGATATCGCAACGCGTTTGCTGGGAAGAAGTTAAAACTTGATGACATTATCGAGCTTCTATTGATTCTTCCAAAGAAGTCGCTTATTCAAAGCATCGCCGCAAATACGAGCTTGGAGAAAGAGAGAATTGACGCAATAATAGACACACTTACGTTCAGAGATCCTCCAGAAAGCGATGAGATTTTCTTTCGCCCTATCATTCAAGTGGGTCGCATGATTCTGATTTCGCCTCATGTTATTTTCAACAACTTCGTGTTTCGAAATCTACGAAGAAGGTTAGCAATAGAGCTACCTACGCGGTACAGCCTTCTGGCCCGCGAGCTAGGAGACAACTTCCGAAAAAGGATCGAAGGGACGCTTCGCAAGGCTAGCTATGAAGTTCGATCGACTATAAAGTTGAAAGATAGTTTGGGAAGGGACATAACTGATATCGATGTCCTGGCCTATAAGAGCAATCTGTTGCTCATCATCCAGCTGAAGAATATAGCAGCTTCTGACTCTGGAGACTGGAACGAAATATTGAGAGCATACGAAGAGACTTCTGAAGGAGTAAGTCAGCTAAAGTCTAGCGTTTCCTTTGTACGGGAACGTCTCATGCAGGTGATGAAAGATCATTTCGGAGGGCAAGCGGCATACAATCAGATCAGGATCATTCCAGTGTTGGTAACCGGCGTGAAGATAGAGGAAGTTTTCAAGAACGTTGATGTTTCTATTGTCGACCTCTACGAGTTCGAGCGGCGTGTTAACGAGGGATCTGTTGTCGATCTTCTAGTTCCCGAAAAGGTCGTACCTGACATTCATATCGCAAGAGAGTTTTCGGAAGAGACGTTGCAAGGCCAGATAGGGAGGTTCCATGTCAAAATGGGTATTTTCATTCATCCCATACACCGCGAGCAGATCAGTTTGCAAAGAGGCAAAATCTTTAGTTTCGAGGAGAGATTCGACTTGAAACACGTGCTTGATGATCTTCTTGTCTAGAACTAGGAGGAGAAGGATCTGGTCTATCATGGTACTTGAAAAATAGGTTATGTTGAATACTCAAGGTCATTGCGTTTCAATTGTCCTTCATCTCGATAGTACACGATACAGAATCTGCTTGCTGGAGTATAGAAGGGATGCAATCCGGAACCATGCATTCAGCCATCTCCTGTGAGAGATGGTAGCCTGAGTAGCTTCGGTTCTCCGGTTTCTCTGGGACCTATGCTTGAGGAGATGCGTAAACTTGCTAGGGACTTGAATCTGAAGGAAGCTTGAGGTACCAGACTTTGTTATCTGTAACGACCATGTTTCCCACGATTCATACGCCCGTCATGAATAGTCACAATTATAGACTTGGTTTTCCAATTCTTTAATGGTGATCGAATGGTCAAATACGTTAGGTATGATGGTCTGGCGTCCTCGTACCTTGTCGTTGCGTGGGATGAGGATAAAAGTCCAACAACGAAGAGATGGATTACCGTACTATTTCAATATGCCTTTGACAAAGGAGTAGTTGTAGCCTTACCTAATAGGTTATTCGAGCTGCTGAATCTGGCTGGACATGTTGGCTTACCTGAAACGCTCACAGAAGTTGAAAAGCCCTAGCCTATCAAAGCTCATAGCATGGACATCAGAACCTTCGTGAGCATAGAGCCATGATACCGGAAATTCCGGTATTAAGCTCTCCGGCATTAACCCATTAGGGACCCGTTTACTTTACTCAGGGGCTCGCTCGAAGTTTTATAGCTTCTTAATTTTTGGTCGCTACAGCACTTCATTTAACAAAGTTCTAGTATTGGTTCCAATCTCAGCTAAGACTGGTCTTAATCGGTTCAGAGTTTCACTTGCCCTTTGTACATTTTCGGGATAAGTGTCTACTTCAAGTTCCTGAAGCAAAACCACCCCTTCAAAGGTTTTACTAGCACGAAAAGCCCATTCTTTCGTCAAAGCAAATGTACCTATTGAACCCAGCTTCTCTCACCTTGATTTCTAACTCTTTCCATCTTTGTTGACGAGCTTCGAAATTTGGAATGGTTAGCAAAAGAAGACACTTATCCTCTTCAGACCCGACTTCAAAGATGATGGCATAATCTTTTGGTAGCGTTCCAACTATTGCAAGGTCTTCTAACACATGGTATGACATGTTGACTGTCTTTCGTAGCAGTTGCTCACCTATCCATAAGGGAGGGGCCAAGCCGAAGGCTTCTCTAGATGTCTTTCCGTAGATAAGAACTTCAGCTTCATAGCGCTCATGTTTCACTGCTTCTTTCGGGAACTCCTCGATTCTAGTAGAAGGTTTGTATGTGTTTCCCTTTACGTGGGTCTCAAGCTCTGCTGAGAACCATGCTGTCTCGATACTCTGGGCATAAGGTTTTTGAGGAAGCGGCTCGTGCCCTGTCCGCTAGTAGAAGTTGTGAAAGGGTCAAAGAAATATGTAGCCAACTCAATGTTTTGAGTAGTGAAATCGATGTCTACCGACTTGGGGGAGATTCTTCAGCAGGGGTGGGCGGCGTCTTCATACGATAATGCTGCCCGTCACATCAAGACCGAGATTACGCAGTGGAAGAGTTCTGGGAAGAAGGAAGCCGCTGGCAAAAAGTGGATATGGGAATTGGTGCAAAATGCGCTAGATACTGCGGTATTGAACCGCAAACAGAGCTTGCACGTAGTGATCCGTTTGTCTGAAGATAAGCTTATCTTTGAGCACGACGGAGGACCCTTTAAGGTATCAGAGCTCGTAGCCTTATTGGCCGCAGGTTCAACAAAACCGTTCGAACCTGACAAAGACATAATTGGACGCTTTGCGAAGGGGTTCCTAGTTACACATACAGTTTCTACCCGAGTAGTTGTCCAAGGATGGCTAACCGACGGACAAAAGAACCTAGGCTCTTTCGGTTTTCTACTTGATAGAAATGGCTCTGACAAGGATATTGCTGAAAACATCTGTGACTGCCTACGGAATCCTCGTCAAATCGAACCTCATTCCGCATCGGATTATGTGACAAGGTATGAGTATTTTCTCGGAGATGAATCTCACAGTATAATACAGGTCGGACTTGAATCACTCAAGGCCCACGCACCGTATGTCCTAGCTTTTGTGGACTTACCGTTAGTTATCGACATAGTTCAGGGCGTAGATCGCGTAGCTGTGGCGGTTGAGGATAGGAAGACATTCTATGAGGACGACTCCGTCATAGTCGAAAAAGTTACTCAAACAGAAAGCCACGTAGGTGGCGACTCAATACGCAAGAGATTGTTTGTTTTTCGGAGAAAGCGAAGCGGGGTTGAGTTGGCAATTCCCGCAAGCAATTCAGAATGGGCAGCTGTCGACTATGTCGGAAAGAATGTGTCTCGGATATTCAAAATATTGCCACTGGTCGAAACCTATGACCTTGAGTTGCCAGTCGTTATTAATGCAGACTTCCCTGTTGATGATGATAGGTTCGACTTGAGCTGCCTGCCTCAGGAAGAAGAAGCTCGAAATCGGGCAATTAACGACGCGTTTGGCCTAGTCGAGTATGCCTTCAATTGGGTGGTGGAAAACAGTGTCAAGAATCCCGAACTTCTACTGTGGGTTGGGCCTCGCGATGAGAAGAGACGCGACGCTGCATTTTGGAAAGAGCATCTGCAACGTATGGTAAATGCCCTCCTTCACGCGAACGTGGTAAGGATCGATTCGAATGGTTTGATTTACAAGAAGGTCAGCGAAGTTGCATTTCCATCAGCTGAAGTTGCCAAGGATTGCTTAGACGAAGAATCATTCGTCCTGCGGCTATGGCAGTTGTTGAGGATGCTCGGTAAGACAGTTACAGCGAAAGAACTTGTTTGGACTTGGCATCGGATAAGACAAGGGTGGATAAGCTTAGGAGTCGATCTCAACAGAGGGGTAGACCTTAATCAGCTTGTTGATGTCGTAGCCATAGTCAAATCCGTTGACGATCTCCCTCGCATGCATCCGAGTTTAGAAGATAGAAATGGGGCTCTCACGTTCTTGCGCGAACTCTGGTTGGCCATCCTTCAGTATATCGAAAGGAAGGGGCTATTACCTGACTTTATTCAGCAGAAAGCATTCTTCCCCGACCAAAACTACCAGTTGCATAAACACTCGGAGGTCAAGAAAGATCTCGGAGTTCCTGACGACCTCAAAAGCCTAGGACAAAAAGTCGGGGTCTTTCTGAAGCAGAAGCTCTTAGCCTCAGAGGTCTCAGCTGACGATAGCCTTGGCAACTTCTTTCAAAAGGTCGGAATAGACGACTATGACTGTGCTAAAGCAGTTCAAGAAATCTACTCTCATATCATTGCCTCATGGAAGGAAAAGAAGGGAGACACACAATATCTAGCTGGGGTTGTAGAGTTTGAGCGATGGTTAATTCAACGCGAAGACTTCGCCGCACTCCTCGGACCCGACAACCGCTTGAGCTCACTCCCATTCCTATGTGAGGATGGAGAGCTCAAGGTGCTTGAAGATGATCGTTTCATTTTCCCGAAGGTTTTCTTAGAGGATGAGTTTCTCCAGTATGAAGAGCTGTTCCGTCGCGTCATCTTATCCGACCAGTACATTCAGGGAGTTCTCGAACGCGACATATTCCGCAAGAATTTAGAGTCTGCCGGCTTTGCGACCCGCACAGCCCTATATGAGAGCAGAGTCAGGCTAACGACAGGTGAAATAGCCAGGCTGGGCTCCAAGAAGGATCGGAACCTTACGGGAACGCATGCTATAGATGCCATCGTCCAGAAAGTGTCAGGATTTCAACGGGCTCTTAACGCAGTCGCGGGTTCTGGAGATGTTCAGCAAGCTAAGCTCTTTGTAAGGTTTATCCTTGACTACCTAGTCGATGTCGACGATTCATGGAAGCGGGAGGCGCAGTTCAACTGCAGTACGACTGGTCATAAAGAAGAATTTACCATTAATCCTTCACACTGGTTGGTCATGATGTTGAGGACTCAATGGGTGATTCCAAAAGATCAGCAGATCGACTCAGATGGTTCCAAGACACTAGAACGCCCAAGCAGACATAACTTGGAGGGATATGTGGATTGGTCTTTAGTGCAAAACGAAAAGGTCAAAGACTTTCTGATAAGACATTTTGGCTTTGACAATCTGACTCTTGCAATCAAGGGCTTCACCCTTGATGACACGACTAAGGAGCAAGCTTTGGGGGATCTGATCAGCATCCTTCCAGACGAAATTTATCTTCAGCGAGTTCGCCGGTTGATCGAAGAACATAGGAATGTTAGAAATCTTGTACGAAGGAACCAAAGCCTGGGCAGGGCTGTGGAGAAAATCGTTGGAAGGGCATTTGAACTAAGAGGGATTACAGTAAAGAAGGCCTTCAAAGGCTATGATTTCGACGCTTATGTCGTGGGTGATGCGATCCAAGAAAGCGATGTAGGACAGGCCACTATAGATTCACCAAAAGGCTCTTTTATGATCGAGGTAAAAGCCACGACTGTCGACGAGGTCAAAATGACCCTAGCCCAAGCGAGCAAAGCTCAGACTAATGGTCAGGCCTATCTCCTTTGTGTGGCAGATCTAAGAGAGAGAGGCGAAATTCTTGAGAGAATCCCTGCGAACCCCACCGACGAGGAAATGACTATTCTCGCAGCCGAGCTGGAGTCTATTATGTGCATCGTCAAAATCGGTGAAGAGGTCGCAACAAAGGTTTCCCTGTTGCAACAGATCGTCAGCGCCAGCGGGGAGGTACGAGTAGACCTCGGAGCAGCGGTTAGATTCGTGGTCCCAAGTGCGATATGGAAGGATAAGGCCATATCTATTTCAGATTGGGTTTCACGTTTGGGATAGCCTAAAGTTGAGCTGTGTGGTTATGTAGGTCGATTTGTTACAACGGACGAGATCTTTTGACTGCGCCGGATGCGTTCCGAATATAGTGTGCATCTGTGGGTCGATAGGACCCAGTTCTGCATCTGGATCCATCAGAATTTCGTCACCGACCATGACCATCATCGTGGCAGCGCTCTTTGCGAAGTTGGGCACCATGAATCTTATGTCCGAGAATTTTCGTCTTAGTTGGTCAACGATTGATTCAACTGCCTCTGTCAGTCCGCCCGGGCTATGGATAATGATGTCAAGTGCGGGCCCATCGATTTGCTCAGTAATATCGCCGAAGGCAAGTTTGTCGGAGAAATCTATCATAATCACCTGTGGAGCCAGAATCTTATTGGGAATCGTGCATGCCGTGGCGTATAGAACCACTGGGCGCCTTGTTATTGCACTTATAGCTTCAAGCTTCCTTCGTCTAACATCGTCGAATGGAGAAGGCCGCATGAAACGGGGTCATCCAGGTAATCAGTAAGAATGCCCAATGGCCATGAACCGTATGTTAATTTGACATCAACAGTTCAAATTAAACGTGACGTCACTATCCTAAAGCCGCTAGAAAGAAGAACAAGGAGTAGATACTCGCAATGTACAAGGAGCAGATAGTGCAAGCAAGGTCACATATTACACGGCATCCAATTTCTGATGGCTTGTCAATCCAAGTTCGTAGAGATCGTTGAAAGTATCGCTATTACATATTAGACTCGTCCGACGGTCTGTTTTGGAGGATAATAGATTGGAATTTTGTTGAAAATCCTTTCCAGTCTGCTAATGAATTCCATTACGATCTTCAACGAAAACGGCGCTTCAACCCAACAATTAAGTTCATTCACGGGTATCGATTCCCATGGAATCGCTGAGATTCCTTTTAGACGAGAGCTGCAACTGTACTCGAAGCCCAGTCCCTCTTCTTTAAAAGCTCGGGTAAGCGCTTCCTTCACGTCCCTTTCATCCACACCAAGTCGGGCGACATTCACACAAGTTCTGAATAAAAGCTGGTTCTTCTGAATGAACAATTCGCCTTTACATAATCCTCTTTTGCATTCACCTTTTATTTGGCGAATCGCGCCTGCGCCTGTGAAGAATGACCCGCTTTGGGCGCACATTCTTAGATCATCAATAGAATAAACTCTTGCTCCTCCTGTCCTTTTAAACTCGAAGTTTGGCTCGAATGATTTTTCCTCAACAAGATACTTGATAATCTCGTATGTTTCGCGCGAAAAGTAGCCGCCGAGCTCATCTACTTGCCAAATATCTTTGTTTTCTGACACAATGGCATCTCCTTCTAGATAATATCTTTTCAAATGGCATGATGCCTCGTGCTTTCAGGCGATGCTTTCCGGCTGAAAGACTCCTCGTTGAGTAATCTCAGCAGCGAGGGCTGATAAGACTTGTGCTACCAGAGTGTTGCATCAGAGTGTGTATCGGAAACTGGCATAGGCGCAATCCGTTGTGACACCAATTGAGGATGCCAAAGTGATAAAGGGAAAAGGAAGGTTCATTAACAGACCTACAAAGACGGGCAAAGGGGTTTACGACAAGTTCTTCATCTATGTGCCTACCGAGATAGCGAGAGATGGATTATTTCCCTTCCATGAAGGAGACGAGGTGACCATAAGAATAGACTCAAAGAAGAAGCGTTTGATAGTGGAAAGAGTCAAGTGAGCCAATGAGATAGACAAACTGATAGACAGGAAGGTTTTGGGCTGTAGAAGTAGAGCAGAATTCATCATGGAAGCGATAAGAAAGAAGCTGTCCTCTGTCCAGAGATATGGAAGAGTATAGTAGATAGCTAATCGCTTCCAAATCCCATTAGCAGTCAGCTCTCATGGGCTTGCTGATTGCTCTTTGCCCCGATATCTGTCCGCTATCTTGAATGCTTCCTCGAGACAAGAGCCGACAACCTACACTGTCTTTCGAGGATTAACCGGCAACGAGAAACTCCTGAAGGCGAGATCTACTACCAATATCTATGGGCCGCATTCTATAGGAAATCAAGAGGCAGCAAGAGCGAGGATTTTCAACTCTACATTACTGTCCATGACAGCTACTTCGAAACTGGGATATACTTCGGACACAATGTAGGCGAATCCTTCAAGGAACAATTCAGAAAGAAAGTCAAAGACCAAAAACAAGCTTTCATCGAGTTGGCCCAACAGTTGCCCAACAAATTCAAGTTCCCTGTCAAACGAAGCGTAATTACTCATGTGCCAGCTCTACTTGTAAAGTTGCTTGGCTGAACGAAACTAGGACCACATTACGCACATGTGGAACGAAACGCTGATCGCTGGCTCATGAAACCGGTGGGACGATGAGAAAGGAGGAATTTGTAAGGACGTTCAGAGATACCATTGTCGAATGGTCCAAACTGCATGAAAGGGAGCTTCTTGATTACGAGGCGTATCGTTGGAAAAGCAAAACCTATGAGGGATCTGTAAGGACTAGAAACGAATTAGAAGGAGCAATAGAATCTTCTAGAAAGAAAAACGATGGAGGAATCGATCTTGGAACTGCTGACAAAATCTACAGGTGGGGATTGGGCAGGCTATTTCCTATGCGCGACGAAAAAGTGGTCTTGGAAGCGACAAGAGAAGCGTTTCGATTTCTAGACGAGGGCGACTGTTATCAAGCTTGTAAGAGACTCATGCGGATAAAGCGCATCGGAGTAGCAGGAGCCACAAAAGTACTAGGCCTTTCAAATCAGGAGAAGTTCTGCATCTTTGATAGCCGCGTTGGGTATGCATTAAGCGATCTAACAAAAGATGGAGAAAAGATAATTCGTCGCCCACCAGGGCGATCCATAAAAGGCGATTACGTCGCGCATAAACATGAATGGGCGTTAGACTATCAGAAACTAATCTGGACACTAGAAATCGTTCACAATCGTTTGAAAGAGAAGGCGCCGAACTCCAGAATCGCAGATATAGAGATGGCCTTATTCATGAAGGGAAGAGGTGAACCTTCGCCTTCGATCCGAGAAGATCGATTCTCAGGAAAGATTTTCAGACGCCTCTAACACTTTTAGCGACCAGTCTCATTCAAATTGGCGGCTGTACAGTTGAAGCTTATGCTAGGCTTGGGTGAAATTGTCAGTTGATCGACTAGACTGTAGAAAATCGATTGATATTTCTATTACTGACTCTGTCCAGTTTTCGCGACATAGTTGGCAACCGTGCCCAGCTGTTATATCGCCACGGGTCAAGATGGTTACTACAGATATCGATATTAGAGCAACTGAGACGAGAAAGCTCAACCATTCGATTGATAGTTCTCACGTGGGTAGGAATGGCTACAAGCGCTTCAAGCTTTACAAACGCTCAAAGGAAGATCGGAAATGGTGGGTTAAGCTGCCTCAATTCATCTCTTCGCTTGAAGAAGACCGCTTCCTTGCTTCCTACAGTTTTCTCAGAATGGTACTGCTATTGCTGGTTGGTGGTCTAGTGAACACGTTCTTCTTTGCGTATTGCGGTCTTTCAATAGGTTTCTTTGGTAACCTAACAACAGCCATAGACTGGCGTCTATTTCTACTTTGGGTTATCTTCTATCCTTCAAAATCTACGATAAGGTTACTAAGAGACTGAAGCTAGATTGAAATCCGGGCTAGATACCAAATCCAAGATGCCGCGAATATCCTCGAATCTCTCTTTCGCGTTGATCTCTTTAATCATAATCTTGCAACATATTTTGAGTAGTTTCGCTAGGATTCCAAGCTGTCTCTCTGACCATTGGGTTTGAGGGTAACTCCACGATTTTGAACTCCCCGCGTAATCGACATACAAGGTCTGTTCTCGGTAGATTTCTCCAGGGTGTTTCATCTTAACCTCTTCTCGGTAGAATTCCTTAGGATGTCTCATTCTCCTGAGAATGATAAGGATGTCTGGATCCGATAACTCCAGAGCGTCGGGTCTCCCAGACGCTTGCAAATGCTCAACAAGGTAATCCCAAGCTCCTTTTTTCCTACCATACATGCCTCCAACTCGCTGTATCTCTCCGGCCAACTGTTTAGACATTTCTTCAAACTTCTCATAGTGAGATCTGAAGGAAGACATAACGGCGGCGTTTTTCCCAGCTTTCTTCGCATTCGTACCTTCTTTCAAAATTAGAAGACCTTTGCCAAACTCTTCGAGAGCTGTTACTAGAAAGAATGCGACATGGTGTTTGAGTATGTTCCGCTGTCCAAGAAGATTTTCAGCGCTAGTTGTGAAATCCAAAGCATTCTGAAAGCACTTCTTGCACCCGTCAGGTAGAATGGACAAAGGCGGAAAGATCCAGCGTTTCGGATTCTCAAGAAATTCTTCTAGTTTTTCAAATGGTGCATCCGCGAAATCAAAGAGATCGTCTTGATGTTTTGCCGCTATCAACAGGGTTAGTTTTGGATTGGCGATCCAGTACTTTCTGAGGTCATCTTTCTTTCCACGAATTATTTTACCTGAAATGTCATTTGCTATCGCATGCCAAACTTCAGGATTGGATGTATCCTCGACGACGTTAACCCGATTACCACAAGGAAGGATGATTTTCTGGAAGTCTTGAGCGTTCTCATATGATCCTTTTACTCTAATCTGGAAGAAGTTACTCACCAAGCTTCACCTTTGAATCCCTAAGCGCAACATTGTCATGCATAGATATCTGCGAAGCTCAAAGAAAAGTATCTTCATCTTTTGAAGACGCTATTGCCCCAACTGAGTGAATGCCTCTCTAGCACTAGGAGAACTACAAACGTAAATCTACATGCTGACAGGGACAGCGAATATTTTCAATAGAATATTTGCATGAGCTACTCGCTTCGCTCCCCTCTTTCATTGACAAAAAAGAGGCTAGATTACAACTCCGTCGGGCAATATCCGAACTTGACAACACCCTATTCATCAGCGAAGAAGAGAAGGCATCTAAGACCATCAACCCCGCACTGTTAGTTTCGCAGTTGAAGTTGAACAACCAAGAAATCCTCGATCGGGTCGTAAAGGCCATGACCGAAGGTTGAGCCCAAGTCAGGAGAAACCCTAGGCACTCATTTCTTCATGCTCGTTGACTCAAGGGTCTGCTGCTGCAGCGTCGCGGCTACCGTCTTTCTGAGATTTTCAAGAATAGTTACAGTTCTGCGATTCCTTCCTAATCCCTTCCAAAGCCTTGCATTCTGTCCACTTGGGTGCGGGAGGATTACGAGATCGGCGCCGACACTTAGCTCTGAGTTCTTGAATCTATAGAACACATCTTCCTGTTGCCAGAAAGCGTTCTCAAGTCCAATCTTCAGCGCTTCTCTTAAGCTCTCATTATATTCAGCGAAGAAGCGTGCAGCCCAACCTCCGATGGCTATGATCAACTTTGGGTTAACGATCCTTATCTCCTCCCTGAGATACGCTCCTGAACATCTATTCAGTATCTTACGTTTCTCCCCTTCCATGAAGCACTTTCTTATATGAGTCCAATAAGCTGTGCTAGGCTCCTTATCGATCTCGCCGTCAGGTCTGAATTTCCCATTGAAAACTGTGTATAGAAAAGGATACATGAAGATGTTGGCAGGTGACAGAATGCCCCTTTTGAGTTCGCATATCTCATCTTTACTTACTCTTTCTCCCTTCGGCCCCTGAGTCACAACCATTATCTTCGCATCCGTGTTAGGCATAAACAGAAGTGGTACCTTAATTTTCAACTCACTACATCGTTGGCACTGGTTGATCTGGTTGTGAAAACCTTGGAGTTCTAAGCTCATCAAGTCACTTCCCCAAAGGCACTATACCTAATTCCTCGCCCTTATAGGTTCTGATGCCCTCTCGGTGTTGATGATTTTCCTCAAAACTCAAGAATACCACTGACTCAAGAAAGTATTACTTCTATCTTGAGAGTGATAATAACCTCGTAAAACTGGACTCTACTGCGTCAGCTTCTTTAGAGCCCCTTCATATGACATCATTCAATAGCATGGACCTCGAAGTTTTCCATAGACCTCTTAGAAAGTACTGGGAAGAATCGGACGGGTTGCAATAAGAGCCTGTTATATCATTTTGACTTGATTTCGTTCCAACTAAGGTTTTGTTCGTTGGTACTCGGCCGCACCACCACCTAAATGAATTAAGAGGACACAAACAATCTTGAAGTAGCAATCCACACCTTACCTTGTCAAAACGGATGTATCTGCACCTTTTAGGGTGCGCATACCGCCCGGTCCACCATTTTCCGGGTAAAGCAGTGAGTTGCAGCCTCCGGAGCTGGGAGGATCAACCCTAAAACCATTAGCGCGTGGTATAAAAGATACTTTTAAGTGGTGTCTTTCCTCATATAAGATCAAAAAAGCGAAAATGAAGATCAACCTTTTGTTATACTCCTGAGAAGAGAAAGTGGTTGGGAAGAGTTGATTTCAGAATTCCAAAGTCGCTCGGAGATGGTTTCAATATTCGACCGATTATACATGACTCCTAGCAAGAAGCCCTCTCTCAAAGCGATTGTACTGCTTTCTGATCTGACGCCAGATAAGCTGGAGGCACTCTATAGTGGAAGGAAGAGGCTGAAGAAATATTACTTTCTTCAGTATTCACTCCTCAGTGACGGCCTAAGTAAGTTAACGCTTCAAAAAGAAATTAGAGGAAAGACTGTTTCTGGAGAGGTCATTCTTGAGCCAAATCCATCTGGCTACTGGTTAGCCTACACCAACGAACCAGGTTACTTCGTTAGACACGTTGTGGAACCCTTCCTTAACGGGCTGTATCCGGATGTTTCTCGTGTCTACTTCAACTATAAACAGATACTGAAGTTCCTGCAAGCCCTGGAAATAGAATACAAAGGATCAAGCGTATTGACATCCATTGCGATCAAACGCCAAGCGAAATCTGGAGTTGGTCAAAAAGAGAGAGGAACATTGCTGCTGTGGGAACATGGCGCGGAACGTGAACTGGAAAAACAGGCAGAGAGGTATAGGCTATGGATAGATCACATAGGTTTTGAAATCCGAGACCAATCAGATTTGCCGATCTTATTTGGCTCTATGACTGGTAGAGGAGTTGCTCGACTACGATACGGAAGTTTTACCGAGTTCAGTCAGAAGTTCCTTTTTCTCTTTGTAGCAACAGTTATGAAATGGAAAGAGTTCTTTAGCAATAGAGAGCGGAAGCTTGTCGACGGAACGGTACATCTTAGTCCCTATCGCCTTCGATATCCGTTTGAACTGGAAAATAGACAGATCGCAGAGATAAGCCATCGTCTTGAGAACATCTATTCGTTCTCACCGATCCACGAAAGCAATCCGTATTTTGCGGCAAGCATCTCAGACTATGTCGATGGGTCATCATTTGGATTTTCTGTTCTCGGAGACAGAGTGACTATAACTCCATTATCTAAAGCCACTCCATTTGCACTTTGGAAGCTAGCAAACAGAATTCAAGCTGTAATCGGAGAATGCGAGGTGGAGACTGTCCCGCAACGACTTGAGGCTACGTAGTTGTCTCTTAATGAACAAAAATGTAAGAGACTATACCAAAAGTATCATGACACTGTTGCGGTCTCCGTTGCCCTATATGATCTGTTTAGGAGTAATCCACTATTAGGTAAATTCGTTGGAGAATCACACCAGCTTTTCACTTTTGACAATGAGGAACTAACGCCTGACATATCAACTAGTTACGAAGCTAACTCAGAAGGACTAGTTTTCGAAATTAAGTACTCAATAGGTGCATCAGTGAAAGACGTTCTGCTTTCCGCAAAGAGGTACAGAAATGCTGTCAAAGGGTGGCCAAATGGAGCTGTAGAACACGTTGATGTCGTTCTAGTATGCAGCGCAGAAGACACGCAGATTGTCTGTTCAGCCATACAGGAACTGATCGAAGAGACTGCGGATCCATTCTTTACCTCCAAAGGGTTCGCGGTATGGCAATGGATGGTTTCTTCAACGAGAGAGGAAATGCGACCGGAGGCAATGTGGCTTCAGCCAGTGATGGGTGCAACAAGGAACAGTTCAGTTGAACAACTCATTCATTCTGCCGGTGGCATACAGATCTCAGAAGATGTTTTAACTCATCTACGGTTCCAGCATATGTTCGTTCGGGACAAACCTCCGGTTCAATTCATAATCATATTCTTGACGCATCATATTCTACCCAAAACTGAAAAAGAGAGCTACGAAATATCTCTGGATACCATATACCAACGAGCGAATAGCTTCTTTCCTCCTTGGTGGGAGTCGGCAGAGAAGACAGTTCAAGTGAAACGTCAGTGGATCAAAGAAGCGTTAGAAATGCTGGTAGAAATGAAACTTGTCGAAGTAGGTTCGAAAGAGGAAACATATAGGGTTCCATCAGCTCTCTTAAGAAAACATAATGCCTTAAACTTCTTCTGTAAGAAGCTTGCCAGAATAAGTCGAAGACGAAGAAGAGTACGAGGACGTGTTGCAAGAATACGGAGAATACCTTCGAGAATGGCTGAAGGCATGCCAACGCTAGAACCTTTTCTCAAATAGATTTTCCTTGCTAGAGTCCCTTCATCTGACTAAATGTATATTTCCATGAGAGCCCACGCCGATCAAGCCGAACCCAAACTTCTTGAACACCGAATCATCAATCGTTCTGGTGTTTTTGAGCGTGACAACTAGCATTGCCTTCTCATAGCTGAATGATATGGCTTCTGCAAGTTGTTCTATCCTCTTGCCAAATCATCTCTTGGAGCCTTGATTTCAAAAGCTATTCTCTCACCCTTTGGTCCTATGGCTTCCCCATCAACCTCGGTATTGCCCAGCCTTATTCTTCTCATAGAGACTTTGAAGCCTAAAGCCTTGTAGTGACGTTTGACAGCCCATTTCAGAAAGCGTTCACTCAATTCAAGACAGCAGCTTCAATCCCGCCTTGTCAATAGGTCTTCTTCAAGGCGAATAGTCTTTGTAATGCCTAGCAAAAATTCTTCTAAGCCTAGCCTTTCACAGAAACCGTCAATGTATCGGTCTGAAAAACCTAACCTAGTCATTTCGCAACCGAACCGTTCACGCAAGACTTGAGGAGTAATATTCAATCCAGCTGTTCTTCTAGCGGTCCTGAAGAGTGATCAAAGTGAGTTCTCGTATCTAGGAAGAGCCTATCACTAGGCTTGTATGCTTCAAGATATTCTTCTAAGACTTTTTCAGCCTCATTGTTATAGAGATTTATCCAGCCTTTCTTCGTTTTGTCGCTATGAAACGCCATAAGAGCGGATTCTTGACTAAGTTGTTGCCCGTTTTAAGCTCACTTTAAGCGATTATCTTGTTGAAAATCTGCTTCGTTGACAGTTTTAAACGACAGTTTGAAGCTAGCCCGGTCCACCACCGATTGAAAAGGTTGAGAAGAAAAGTTAACTTTTTCCTCGTATAGAAAACTCCGTAGATTAGGGAGGGTGAAGAGTATTTGAACCGCAATGGATACAAGTTCCGCCCGGTCAACCATCTTTGGTGTGTCCTTAGTAGAAGCCTACCTCTCCCTCATAACGGAACATTTCAGCTACGGAGATCGGATTCATACCCTTGAAGATGCTGTTACAAGTGGCTATCATATAGGCCCCTCCGGGCGCTCCTTGCTCT
>Ga0315312_1001535_pt1 | contig 17662 bp, 13 predicted proteins | sample TDP7_MG_FD_203629 | JGI IMG/M metagenome (GOLD analysis project Ga0315312, IMG submission 203629) | Freshwater sediment microbial communities from Lake Towuti, South Sulawesi, Indonesia - TDP7 | ecosystem: Environmental > Aquatic > Freshwater > Lake > Sediment | place: Indonesia: South Sulawesi... | reverse complement strand
ACCACCTGACGGTGGCCTTGAGGCTTGTGCTTAATCGGCCTATTTTGGTTTTGCCCGATCATCACCTCCTCCAGCTTAAGCAGCCAAAGCGGTATCCTGTTCCCTTCAATGTGACCATTATACCCTAAGCCTTGTAAAAGGACAAGAAGAGCAAAGCCACCTGCATCAACCGCACAGGTGGCTTTGCTTTGCTACCCAGGACCTGTCCCTTCGGGTTTCACGGATAGTTCTTCAAGACGATGGGCAGGTAGATCTTGTATCCTGGCGGTGGTGGAGGCGCTGCCCCGCCCCAGAAGCCGCCCGCCAGGGTGTAGGCTCCGCCGGAGAGCACCCCGGCATCCGGCTGGCCCACGGTGCCACCTAGGGCGTAGCCTCCGCCGCTGCTTGTGCCTCCGCCGCCGTCCACTGTCCACCAGGAGAGGTCGTAGCCGCCCTGGGCCAGGGCCACGCCGGCCAGCAGGAGAAAGGCAGTCAGGGCCAGCAAAAGCGTCGCGTGCTTCATTGGCACCTCCTCGCTAGTACATCAGCGTGTACCGCAATTCTACGCCTGTGGCCGTGAGGACAAGGTTGTGTGGGAGCGAAGTCTCTCCAGGACACTTGACCGTGTAGATGTAGCTACCGCTCCCAAACGTGAGTATAGTGGTGGTGTCCCCTTCATAACATTCAGCACCACCAGACGCACTCGTACCATCGCCATTGTATTTGATATACGTTATTGCCACATAGTAGTCATTTTCGAACGCCTGCACAAAGGCGATCCCGCCGTGGTGAGGCCATCCACTGGCCAGGTGAAGAGTGAAGGGGGTCCAGTGCGGGATCTCGATGGTGACGCTGCCGGGGCTAGGATAGAGGGTTCCGTAGGTCGTCCGCGCTAAGTTGCCCGCATGGAGCCCGTCTACCATATCGGCATCTAAGCTGGAGCCAGAGCCGTCATCGTCCAGGATCTCCGCCAGAGCTGCGCCATCTTGCAGGTCGCTGGCCGTCACCGCCCCATCCACAATCATCGCCGAGGTGACGCTGTTGGCCTGCCCTTCGTTGACGAACCGCCCATCGGCCTGCACGCGGGTCAGCAAGTCGCCGTCGGCATTGTTGTCCAAGTAGCCTTCGGCCCCCAGGTCGGCATAGGCGGAGTAGCGGTCGGTGGAGAGGGTGCCGGCATTGATGTTGGAAGCATTCTGGTAGAAACTGCCATGCTGGCCATCCAGCAGGTCAGCGTCCAGGCTGGAGCCGGAGCCATCATCGTCCAAGATCTCCGCCAGGGCTGCCCCGTCCTGCATATCGCTGGCGGTCACCGCGCCGTCCTGGATCATCCCCGAGGTGACACTGTCGGCCTGCCCCTCGTTCACGTAGGTAGCGTCGTGGTTGTGGTCGCTGCGGGCTGCGGTGGTGGCGCTGCCGGTGCCGGCGAAGTTCACGTTCAGGGTCACATCCCCGCTTGTCCCCCCTCCACTCAGGCCAGTGCCAGCGGTCACGCCGGTAATGTCACCGCCGGAGTCATCGTCCACCCCATCGGCGAAGCCGGCTGGCACGCCGGTCAGGCCTGACCAGGGGGCGCCTTTGGCGTAGAGGGCGTAGGGCGTCGCCGTGAGGGCCTGGCGCGGGCTGAGGGCCGTGTAGCTCCCGCTGCCAGCCGGGCAGCGCACGGCGATCTCCAGCCAGCGAGCCTCGCCAGTGAAAGCACCGCCGCCGAAGTCCAGGTCGGGGATGGTGAACAGGCCGTTGGCGACGTTGATGCCTGTCTTCTCCTGTATCGGGCCGATCTGCGACCCACCGACCTCGGCGTCGTAGAGGATAAAGCGAAAGTCGCAGGTGCCGTTGACGAGGCTGCCGCCGCTCTTGAGTTGCCCCTGGTAGGTGAAGCTTGTGCTGAGCGGAGCCCGCCCTGAGCTTCGTCGAAGGGCCGAAGCAGCGGTGCCCAAGACGGCCTGCGCGTCGAGCTCACCCTGTGGGCCGGGGCCTTTTGCCCCAACGCCGGCGGCCAAGAGCAAGGCCAACGCGGCCACAACCGTCACCATCGTCGCTATCCTTCTAGCCTGCATTTTCTTCCCTCCTTTTGTCAGTGACCACCTGACGGTGGCCTTGAGGCTTGTGCTTAATCGGCCTATTTTGGTTTTGCCCGATCATCACCTCCTCCAGCTTAAGCAGCCAAAGCGGTATCCTGTTCCCTTCAGTGCGACCATTATACCCTAAGCCTTCTAAAAACACAACGAGAAAAGCCACCTGCATCCATCGCACAGGTGGCTTTGTTTCGCTGCCCAAGACCTGTCCCTTCAGATTTTACGGGTAGCTCTTCGAGACGATGGGCAGGTAGATCCTGTATTCTGGTGGTGGCGGTGGAGCTGGCGCCGCCACCCCGTACCAGTATCCCGCCCCCAGCCGGTAGCTAACGCTGCAAGGCATCCATTGTCTCATCTTAATGGCGCCCCCGTCTCACTGGGCTCTTAAGATCTCGATCTCCCGCCACGACACCCAGGAAGGGCTCTCCAACGTATCCACTCGGATGAACTGCAAGCCCGTCCAGGGCGCTGGTGGGGTGTACTCCAGCACCTGGCTGTCCGTCGTGAAGCCACGAAACTCATGCAACAGGCGGTAGTCTTCTCCAGAACCCCTGCCCCACACCTGATGCACGGTCTGACCATCGGGGTACTGGCTCACGGCCAACCGGATCTGCCCGATAGAGACGGGAGTCTGCAGGTCCACCGTGATCCACTGGGGTGCGAAGTCCCCAGAGCCCCACCAGGTCTCAAAATCTCCATCGACAGCCATGGCGGGAGCGTTGGTTGGCAAGGCGTTGGAGGCAGTGACGGGCTTGCCTAAGGCGAGGTTTTGCCCTGGAAAGACGCCTGGCACGCACGGGTCCGGCCGGTTCTTTGGAGCGAGAGCCTGGTTGATGACCTCGTTGTCATCGAGGCCGTTCCAAATCTCCGGCTGTTCCTCCGTATCCCACGTCCACAGCAGCCAGCCATCGAAGCCGTATGGGCAAGATTCGACCTGCCAGTCCTGTAACACCTGAGCTGCGACGGCGGAAGACCAATACGTGGCCTTAAAAGCCCCAAACTCGCCCATGACAATGGGTTTCCGCGTAAAGCCAGTCATCTCGAAGTTCTCCACCATCTGGGCCAGCGTGAGCCCTTGACCAGGATAAGGGTGCAGGTGGATGAAGTCCGCTGATGATCCCCCGATCTCCGGATCGGCGATCGCCCAGTAGGTGCGGACAAGGCGCGGATCGCCTATTCGCGCAGGGTTAGGCTTCTGCGGCCAAAAGAAGCCTATGGTAACCAGCGCTGTAGGATCCAGCTCTAAAATACTGGCCCGCAGCTGATCGATCCAGTAGACCAGGTTTTCATTCATCATCCTCTGCTTGTCCTCGGGTTTCGCCATGTCATACGTCCGCCCGTTCGCCGTCGTCACTAAGCCGGATGTCAAGCTCAACGGCGGAAGGTTGGCTTCGTAGAATTGCTCAGCTCGAATGGAGTAAGCCCAGATAGCGTCTAAGGGAGCCCCGTGGGCAATTAGTGCCTGGATGAAATCGCGCCAGAACCGCCGGTTGGCCTCCAGGCCTCCTGGTGTCAGGTAATGGACATTATACCCAGCAAAGACGGCACAACAGTAAGCATCCATCAGTGCAGTGTATCCGCCTACCTTAGGGACGTCATCTGTTCTAATCCAGACAAGGACCTCATTGGCCTTCGCCTTCTGAAGGAAATCCACGACATTAGCGAGATAAGCGGAAGAGAGTCCACCTGCTGGATCGCCCAGGCTCCCCTCCCTACAACAGGGGTTGAGCATGACCCCAACGACGTTGTAGCCATCCGAACGCATCTTGCGGAGGGCCTGTTCTGATCGGGAGGGGTCATAGAGGCCGGGGTTGAAATTGGAATGGTAAAGGATCATTTCTCCCGAAGGCGCCCGCTGCCAAGCCAGGCGAATGTAGTGGTTCCCACGGGGGACAAATTTCTGTCCCGTCAGGTGATCATAGAACTCGCCCACACCGTCCACCCCCCGGATGCCGATGCGGTGCTCGGGCTGAGGGCACAACGTCCCCTGTCCCGGCGCGCAGTACTCTACCCGCCCGCCGACCATGGTCATCAGCACCTGGACGTCCTTGATGGCGTCAGGATGCACGGTCAGCGGGTTATCTGACAGTATGATCAGGTCGGCGAACTTGCCAGGCTTCAAGCTGCCGACTTCCTGGTCTCGGAAGAGGGCGTAAGCCGACTCGATGGTCATCATGGGCAGTGCTTCTTCCACCGTGATCGTATCATCCGCCAGCCACTCTGGAGGTTCACAGATGGTCACGCCATCTTCGGCCACTTCTTTCCGCGTGACGAAGCTGTAGAGTTCAAGGATGGGGCTTATTGGCCCCACCCAGGGATCGTCGCCGTGCCAGGCAATGTGCAGACCGGGATTGGCGTCGATGAGGGCACGCCACGGCCACTCCCAGTCCCGGTACGCCGGAGGCAGGGGAGGACTATATGGGTTGCAGACCGGGTAGGCCGCGAAGATCACGGTTACGATCCCGATCTCGCTGTAGCGGGACATGAGATCAGGCCTTATGACTGAATTGTGGTCAATGCGATGGCGAAGAGTATTGGGCTGTCCCCCCAGCGCAAAGGCAATGGCGTTCTGGGCTTGTTCGATGGCCCGGTCCCCAATGGCATGGATGACCACCTGGTAGCCGGCAGCCTGGGCCTCGGCCACTGCTGTGTTCAACTGCTCCTGGGTGAGCCACAGATCGCCCAACCCCTCGATTCCTGGAAGCTCAAAGCTCAAGGCGGGCCGGCCGCAGGTTCCACCGTCGGCGAAGATCTTCACGCCGCCGATCCTCAGCATCTCTCCCGGCTCCCGAGTGGGCGGATGCTGCTTCCACCAATCTCCTTGAATGTCCCCGCAGTTGGTGTTGTAGATCAGATACAAGCTGGTCCGAACGCGCAATCTGCCCTCTCGCGCGAAGGTTTGCATCTGTTCTAGGAAATCAGGTGGTACGAACATGTCGCCCAGGGTCGTGATGCCGTTCTCTAAAGCCAACTGCTGGGCTTGCTCCAGGCTCATGCCCAAATGGACCTCCGCATCATTGAAGATGTGGGTGTGAGCATCCACAAAGCCGGGCATGAGTGTCCGGCCCTGGAGGTCGACCACCTGCGTCGTCGGTCCTTGCAGAGCCAGGATCTCCTCGTTGCTGCCCACGGCCAGGATCTTCTCCCCCTGGATGGCGATAGCTTGCGTCTGGGGCTGATCGGCCTCCATGGTCAGGATGGTGCCGTTGTGGAAAATCACGTCAGCTCGCGGGTGGTTCTTCACCACGATGGGCAGGTAGATCTTGTATCCTGGCGGTGGCGGAGGCGCTGCCCCGCCCCAGAAGCCGCCGGCCAGGGTGTAGCCGCCTCCGTCCACTGTGTTCCAGGTCAGGTCGTAGCCACCGCCCGATTGGGCCAGGACGAGGACCGGCAGGGAGAGCAGGGCGGCAAGGAGGAGCAGGCGGAAAACGGGAAACGTAAAGCGTGAGCCGTTCATGGCTGCCCTCCCTACCAGGCCAACCAGGCCACTTCCGCTGTGCGCACCGTAGCCACCCAGCGGACCGTGTCGCCGAAGCCGCCTCTGGCCCGCACTTGCAAGGCATCGTTGGTATCGTCGGCGAAAACCTGCACATTCCAGAAGCCCTCGTCCTCGCCCATGGTAGTCACGGTCGGCGTTCCGACGAGGGCGGTGGTCCCGCCGACGTTTTCAATGACTCCCTCAATTCGGTAGCCGGCCGACTCGCCAGCGATGGTGCATCCCACCACCAGGATGTCAAAGCTCATCGTGCGGCCGCTGGCGATGATGAGACGGGCGCTGCCGCCATCCAAGTAGAGGTCAGTCCAGCCGGCGCCGACTGATGTTCTCCGCATCACGTAGAGGGAGGCCTGGGCATCGCCGTTAGTCGCGAACCGTCCGCCGGCGTAGGCCATCTGGCCCCAGTGGTCGGCTACTGCCTCGTACCCGCCCGGCACGGTGGCGTAGCTGCCGCTGGCGGTGTTGCTCACGCCCCCGCCGATGGTGGCGTAGCTGCCGCTGGCGGTGTTGCCGCTGCCCCCGCCAACGGTGGCGTCAGGGCCGCTGGCGCGGTTGTTCACGCCCCCGCCGATGGTGGCGTAAGAAGCGGTAGAGGTAATCACATTGCCGTAGCCCCCGCCGACGGTGGCGTAGTCGCCGTTGGCGCGGTTGCTCTGGCCCCCGCCGACGGTGGCATAGGTGCCGCTAACGATGTTAGTGTAGCCCCCGCCGACGGTGGCGTAGTCGCCGCTGGCGGTGTTGCCGCCCCCGCCGATGGTGGCGTAAAGGCCGCTGGCGGTGTTGCCGCTGCCCCCGCCAACGGTGGCGCAGGTGCCGCTGGCGTCGTTGTTCACGCCCCCGCCGATGGTGGCATCAAGGCCACTGGCGGTGTTGTTGCCGCCCCCCACCGATGGTGGCGTTGTAGCCGCTGGCGTCGTTGCCCCAGCCCCCGCCGACGGTGGCGTAGTCGCCGCTAACGATGTTGGTGCTGCCCCCGCCGACGGCGGCGGCCCTGCCGCTGGCGGTGTTGCTCAAGCCCCCGCCGATGGTTGAGGCGTTGCCAATTGCTTCATTGCCGTCCTCTGTTGTTCCGTCATACCCACCCCCGCCGACGAAGGCTCCTATGCCGCTGGCGGTGTTGCGCCGGCCCCCGCCGACGGTGGCGTCCAAGCCACTAGCGGTGTTGCCGTAGCCCCCGCCGACGGTGGCCAAGCTGGCGCTGGCGGTGTTGCCATAACCCCCGCCGACGGTGGCGTAGATGCCGCTGGCGATGCCATTGTGGCCCCCACTGATGGTGGCGTACGCGCCGCTGGCGGTGTTCGCGACGCCCCCGCCGACGGTGGCGAAGGACCTGTCGCTCGCAGTCCCAGCATTATCCCCTGCCAAATTGCCAGACCCGCCTCCCACCGTGCCATAGTTGTCAGTGACACGGTTGGTCCATCCGCTTTCCCCACCGCCGCCGATAGTGGCTCCGACGACGCCTGAGGTCACACTGTTGCCGCTATAGCCGCCGATGAGGTTGGGGCTGGTGGCGTTCGGCTCCAGGCGCAGGGCGCGGGCATTGTTCACCCGCAACTCCAGGGCCACGTTGTCGGTGGTGCCCAGGAAGTTGGTACCAGCAGTGGTGCCGGCGTTGCCACTCAACTTCCAGTAGCGCGCATCAGTATAGGCGGTATCCAAACTGAGCGTCACATCACCGATTTCTCCGCCACCGGTCAGGCCCGTCCCCGCATAGACGGCGGTGATGTCACCTGCCCCACCGGCCACGCTCTCACAGGTCACCGTGCCGTCGGCGTTGATGACCCAGATGGCGTTGCCGGACGGACAGGTGCCGCTGACCCGCCGCTGGATAGCAGCTGTGTCCACGCTGAACTGGTTGCCGGTCAGCGTCAGCCCCGTTCCGGCCGTGTAGGTGGTGTCGTTGTCCATCCCGTCGGCGAAGCCAGCCGGCACGCCGGTCAGGCCGGACCAGGGCGCGCCTTTGGCGTAGAGGGCGTACGGCGTCGCCATGAGGGCCTGGCGCGGGGTGAGGGCCGTGTAGCTCCCGCTCCCAGCCGGGCAGCGGACGGCGATCTCCAGCCAGCGGGCCTCGCCAGTGAAAGCACCACCGCCGAAGTCCAGGTCGGGAATGGTGAACAGGCCGTTGGCGACGTTGACGCCTGTCTCGTCCTGTATTGGGCCGATCTGCGACCCACCGACCTCGGCGTCATAGAGGATAAAGCGAAAGTCGCAGGTGCCGTTGACCAGGTTGCCATCCTGCTTGAGCTGCCCCTGGTAGGTGAAGCTTGTGCTGAGCGGAGCCCGCCCTGAGCTTCGTCGAAGGGCCGAAGCGGCGGTGCCCAGGGCGGCCTGCGCGCCGAGCTCACCCTCCTCGATTGGCGGGCCAGCCGCGGTAGAGCTGGCGGCCAAGAGCAAGGCCAACGCCGCCACAACCGTCGCTATTCTTTTAGTTTGCATTTTCTCCCCTCCTTGTGAAAGCCGTATCCGTTTCTCTTCACTGCGACCATTATACCCTATTCTCCACCCAAGAGCAAAGCCACCTGCGTAGATCGCACAGGTGGCTTTGTTTCGCTGCCCAAGAACTATTCCTTCAGGCTTCAGGGATAGTTCTTCAAGACGATGGGCAGGTAGATTTTATACGCCGGTGGTGGCGGTGGAACTGGCGCCGCCACCCCGTACCAGTATCCCGCCCCCAGCCGGTAGCTGGCGCTGTCCAGCGCCCCTACGGCCGGCTGGCCGATGCTGCCGTCCAGGACGTAGCCAGCTGATGAGGCATGGCCACCCCCGCCGGCGATGACGTGCCACCGCAGGTCGAAGCCTGTGCTGAGGATAGCCGAAGCATCGGCCGAGGACTGTGCCAGGGCCATGCCGCCCAGCAACAGGAAGGTGACGGTGGTGACCAGGATCGCTGTGCGCATCTTCATTGTCGCACCTCCTATTGGAGCACTGCGAGCATCTTGATGACGCCGGTGCCCTTATCCAGCCTCTCCAGCGCCTTGCCGATGACAGTACCCTGCGGTGGATTAGGGCCGGCCTTCATGGCGTGGCCGGGGATGGAGGAAGCTACCAGCAGGTCGCTGGGACGGATGGGGCCGTTCTCGGCCGATGCCTTCACTGGCACGACCCCCGCGATGGCCAGGGGGATTGTGCCTGCGACTTCTCCTTCCACCGGTTGACCGCCCACAAAACCGGGATTGGTGGAGTAGACCCCCACTACACTGGCCTGATAAGGTTCGCTGGAGCGGGTCAGTTTCCCATCGGGGCCGATGACCAGCACATCCCCTGGCTGCAACCCCTCGACAGCCGGCAGCATCTCGGCAAAGTCAGCGCCGCCACCTTGCCAACTGTTAGCGGCACGGCCGATGCCATCGTACTGCAGGCGGAACTTAGGGGTCCAGTTGTCGGTAACTGCCCGGAGGAATTGGCCACCATTGGATTGGAGGACGAGCACCTCGCCGTTGCCAGAGTTCTGCAGATGGGCGTTGGCATAACCGCTGTTATTGGTCAGATAAGCGGCCATGCCGTCGCCGGCCTTAGAGTTGTCTACGCGCAGTGAGGCCCTGATAGCTGTGCCCCCGTTTCCGTATGCGTAGAGCGCAATGCCGCCCGCAAGGTTGACGAAACAGCCACCGCACCCGTCGGGGGAGGTGCTCCGTCCATACACGCCGTTGAACCCTTCGCCCTCTACCCCATAACCTATGGAGCCGGTCCCCTTCACGCCGGTCTCGCCCTCACCGATCACACCGGCGCCGAATGTGGCGTGGCCAGACACGCCAGTGCCGCCGTAGTTGTCGGCGATGCCCTCAACCCCCTTGCCGTTGATACCGGTGGCCGTTCCCGCGACGCCGGTGCCGTCATCGCTCTCAGTGTAGCCAGACACCCCCAGCATTGCCCCGGTGCCAAACACGCCGGTCACGCCAGAACCACCGACGCCAGCTCCAAATCCACCAGAGGAGTGGCCGAAAACGCCGATGCCGAAATTGCTGCTGCCCTCGACGCCGTAGCCATTCACGCTCTCGCCCAGGACGCCAGCGGCGGCTGTGGCCGTCATGGGTGCAGTCGTGCTGCCGACCACGCCATAGCTGTTGACACTGGTACCTCGCACACCCGTGCCTATCTCGCTCTCACCCTGGACGCCGACCAAGCCGGCGCCCCTGACCCCGACGTCACCCTCACCACGGACGCCGGTCATCCCTACGCCCTCGACGCCCATGCCACTGCCTTGAGCGTAGAGAGCTACCCCCAGCCCCTGGTTAACTACCGAAGCGATAGCGTCGGTGCTACTGCCTTCGATCCATGCCCCGGGCCGCAAGCTCAGGGCGTAAGGCACGGGTAGCAGCTCCTGCCGGGGCAAGAGCCACTGGCCATTGACCTGGATGCGCAGCCACAGCGCCTGGCCGTTGAAGGCATCGTGCGGCGCGTCCAGTTCGACGGTGAACAGGCCATTGCTGACCGGCACATTGTTCTTCACGATGTCGCCCCCCACCTGGCTGCCACCTGTGGCGTCATTCCAAAGCTGGAAGACCAAGTTGACGGGGACGTTCAGCGGGTTGCCGGCTGCGTCGGTCAGCCGGCCCTGGTAGCTGATCTTGCTGGCCACGGTGCCGCTCAGAGCGATGCCGCTGGCGGTGCCAGGAGCTGGCGGGTCGGCCTGCGCCACCATGCTCAGAGCCAGCATCAGGATCAGCGTAGCCAGGATGAGCAGTGCATTTCTGTAACCTTTCATGGTAATCTCCTCTCCTCAAGAATTTATCGCCCGAGGACCAGCACCCAGATAAGGCCGGTCCCCTTGGCCAATGGTTCCAAGGCACGACCCAGCAGCGGGGCTGCCGGCGTGACCTGGTCGAGCTTGTGCGCGGTGCCTCCCTCGCCCCCAACCCCTCTCCCAGAGGGTGAGGGGAGGGCGGGGGGTCCCACCGGGTCGCCGACCTTGATGGCGACTGAGGAGGCGTCAGCCCGCACCTGGACGAGCCCCTGTACCACGACGAACAGATAGTCACCAGGAGCCACGGTGCCCGGAGCGAGGCCGGGCATCTCAGTGGTGGTTTGGTCGGAGTCACCGCCCAGAACAGGCGTCTTCGTAGCCGTGACCATGGCTCTGGCCTGGACGACGCCCAGGGCACCCCCGCCGGCTGCCGTGGCTCGCCGCACCTTCAAAACGGGTGTCTGCTGCCCTTTCAGTGGCGGCGCGATGCCGCTGATGGACACCACGTCCCCCACCTCCAGCGGGCCGGCATCCGCGTTCTGCCCGACGAAGGCCACGGTGCAGCCGACACAGCCGCCCCCGGCGTAGACTTTCTGGTTGGTGGCGAGCCCCCAGGTCGCATTGGTCTGGCCGTACACGCCGATGGCCAGGCCACCAGCCGTGCCACTGGAATACCCGCCGACGCCGTGGGCATAGGCACTGGACCCCAGCACGCCTTCCGTGGCGCTCCCCAGGCCCTCACCGAGGACTCCCTCGCCACCAGCAGCACTGCTTTTGCCGTACACCCCTTTCGGCCCCTCCCCCAGCACGGCTGCCAACCCGCTGCCGGTATTGCCGTAGACGGCAACGCCGCTCTGGCTGTTGCCCACGACGCCTTCGCTGGAGGTGCTGACGCCCAGGACGCCAGAGCCGCTCTCGCTGCGACCCTCAACGCCATTGCCGGCGGTACTGGTACCCTTCACGCCACCTAGACCCCCGTCGCCTTGCACTCCATAGCCAGTATAGCCAAAAAGGCTCTCGCCGTGAACACCGATAAAGCCGACACCATGCACGCCGGGTGCAGAGCCCGAGGTGGCCTGACCATGAATCCCTTCATAGCCTTCGGCGAAGAGGCCCGGGCCGTTAACGCTGGTGAAGTAGCCGCCCCAGCCGTCGCCGGTGGCTGCGCCCCGGATGGCAGCCGAGTCTGAGCCACCTTGCGACCACCCACTGAATCCCACCTTCACCCTTCACCCCGACGCCGCCGGGGTTGGTGCCCAACACGCCTGGGCCTCCGGAGCCCTCGCCAATCACGCCGGTGTGACCCTGGCCGTGTACGCCGGTCCCGGTGTCAGCGCGTCCCTCCACCCCGAAGCCGCCAAAGATGCCACTGACGCCCTGCACGCCGACGTCCCCCTCGCCCCGGACGCCGACCAGCCCCCGGCCGTCGACGCCTATCCCCCGACCCTGGGCATAGACACCGGTCTCACCCAGGGCGTCAACGCCCAGGCCGGCGCCATGGGCCTTGACCGCCGTGCCGACGAGCCCGCCGCCGGCCACCGTGAGGACCGGGTCGCTATCGCCCATGATCTCAGCGCCCGGTCGCAGGCTGAGGGCGTAGGGCACCGACAACAGCTCCTGCCGGGGCAAGAGCCACTGGCCGTTGACCTGGATGCGCAGCCAGAGGGCCTGGCCGTTGAAGGCCTCCTGAGGCACGTCTAGTTCGACGGTGAACAGGCCGTAGCTCACCTGCACGCCGTTCTTCACGATGTCGCCCCCCACCTGGCTGCCCGCCGTGGCGTCATTCCAGAGCTGGAAGACTAGGTTGACGGGGCCAGGGAGCGGATTGCCGGCAGCGTCGGTCAGCCGCCCCTGGTAGCTGATCTTGCTGGCAACGGTGCCGGCCAGGCCTGCACTGAGCGAAGCGAACGTGGTGACCTCGCCCGAGCCCTTGCCCCCCTCAACTGGCGGGCCAGCTGCTGTAGAGCTGGCGGCCAGGAGCAAGGCCAACGCCGCCACAACCATCACTATCGTCGCTATCCTTTTAGTCTTCATCTTCGTCTCCTTTCATTGCTCACTAAATGGCAGGTTTGAGGTTTGTGCTAAGTCGGCCTATCTTTAGTTTTGCCCGATCGTCACCTCCTCCCACCTAAACAAAAAAGACGCCAAGCCCGGGCAGCGGATGCCCGAGACATTGGCGCCCGTGAGATTGTGCAAGACATTCTCCTTAGTAGAACACCTGAGCGACGCGGTAGAGATCGAGGTCAACCGTCCTGGTCTTTCCAGCCACCTTGGCCAGCTCCACGGGGACGAGATCGCTTCCCTTGAGGGCCACCATGTAGCCGAACTTCCCCTCCTGGATGAGGTCCACGGCCGCCACCCCAAAACGCAGGGCCATCACCCGGTCGAAGAGGGTGGGGGAGCCGCCCCGCTGCAAGTGGCCCAGCACCACCGATCGCGAGGTTTTGCCTGTGCGACGCTCTATCTCCTCGGCCACGGTCTCGCCAAGGCCCCGCTTCATCAGAATCACATGGCCGAACTCGTCGCGCATGCCCAGCTCCTCCTCCTTGTAAACTATCTCCTTGAACTGAGCACCCTCGGCAACGACGATGATGCTGAAGCGCTTGCCCTCCTTCCAGCGCTTCTCGACGTGCTTGCAGACCTCCTCCAAGCTAAGAGGCACCTCGGGGATGGCGATGAAGTCGGCCCCTCCAGCCATACCCCCCATCGTCGCCACCCAGCCGGCATGGCGGCCCATGACCTCGACCACCATGGCCCGGTGATGGGAGTCGGTCGTGGTGTGGAGCTTGTCCAGGGCGTCGGCCACGATGGTCACCGCCGTGTTGAAGCCGATGCAGTAATCGGTCTCGGCCACGTCGTTGTCCATGGTTTTAGGGATGCCCACCACGGGCACGCCCCTCTTGTGGAACTCATAGGCCACTCTCTGGGTATCGTCGCCGCCGATGGTCACTAGAGCATCCAGGCCGAACCCCTTGATGTTCTCCAGGCACCTCTCCATGCCGCCCTCTTTCTTAAGGGGGTTGGTGCGCGAGGTGCCCAGGATCGTCCCGCCAACGTGCAGGATGCCCGAAACGCACTCCTGAGTCAAGGGCTCGATGTCGCTCTCCATCAGCCCCTTATAGCCATCCTTGATGCCCATGACCTCGTAGCCGTATTCGAAGGCCCTTCTCGCCACGGCCCTGATGGCCGCGTTGAGGCCAGGCACATCCCCCCCGCCGGTTAAAACCCCTATCCTCATGGGAACCTCTTTTATTCCTCGCTTCGTCCTATCTCGACACTGCGGAACTGCCTAGGCGGGCTAACGAAGCCGCCGCTGGCATCGATGCGGCCGCTGGAGCCGAAGAGGCGTATCTTCTCCCGCACGGCCTCCTTGACGTTTTCGCGGGAGATGGCCAGGAATTTGCGCGGATCAACCTCGTCGGGCATCTTCTTGAAGCCCTCCCCCATCCCCCGCACAAAGGCCTGGTTGAGGTAAGTGGCCACGTTGATCTTGCAGATGCCGTGCTCGATGGCCTCCAGGATGCTCTCGTGCTTCACTCCCGAGGAGCCGTGCAACACCAGGGGCACGCCCGTCCTCTGGCGGATGGCCTCGATGCGGTCGGTGTCCAGCTCAGCCTCGCGGGCCCTCATAGCGTGCACCGAGCCCGCAGCCACGGCCAGGGAATCGGCCCCTGTCCGCTCGATGAACTCCTTCGCCTGATCGGGGTTGGTCATGGCCGCCTCCACCTCCTCGGGCGTCACCTTATCCGTGCTTATGAGCACCCTCCCCAGCTCCGCCTCCACGGGAATCCCCACCAAGTGGGCGATCTCGCAGACCCTCTTGGTGATAGCCACGTTTTCCTCATAGGGGAGCTTGGAGCCATCGAACATCAAGGAGGTGAAGCCAGCCCTGAGGCAGCGGACATTCTGCTCGAAGCTGGTGCCGTGGTCGAGGTGGAGGACGACGGGGATGTCCGCCAGCTTAGCGGCGATCTTCACCAGGCCGACCGCATAATCCAGCCCGGCGTAGCTGATGGCCCCTTGGCTCACCTGGAGGATGATCGGCGCCCGCTCCTCCTGCGCTGCCTCGACGATGGCCTGCACCATCTCCATATTGTTGGCGTTGAAGGCCCCCACCGCGAAGCGGTCCTCCATCGCCCTCTGTAAAATCTCCTTACTCGTCACTAAAGGCATTGAACCACCTCCCCCTAACGTGATCAACGTAGACGTTGGTTATCACAGCCTGTTCCATTCCTCAGCTGTGATCTTGCGGCCTATGACTTCTTCAACCTCCTGTATCATCATCCGAAGCTGAGACACAGAATACTCAGCATCAGAAGGGATTGCCAAGCGGTGTTGTTCATAGACCATAAACTGGTGCCGTGTGCCGGAGAAGGGACCATCAAAGCCGATTTCCCGCAGCCGCCGGATGAAGTCTCGACGGCTCATAGCTTGGCTCTTTGTTCAGATCAATGCCAGCAATCACTGGCAGCGGATGCCCCAGTTTGAGGCCGACCAATATCCAGTCCTCCAGCGTGGAACGCAACTCCTCCTCGCACTCGCGCAGGGTGGATCCAAACGCCACCACCCCCCTGCACGGTGGAATGCGCCCGGCAAATGTGCCATCTTCCAATTTGTCGTAGACGGCGTGAGCCATCGCTTGTTCTAAGAGCCTATCCTAAAAATGCGCGACGGTAGACAATAAGACAGGCAGCGAATTGGATAAGACCCAACCAGTGTTCAGCCTTCTTCTCCCACCGGATCAACAGCTTGCGAAAGCGGTTGAACCAACTGTGCGTCCGCTCGACCACCCAACGCCGAGCTGGATGCCGATGGGGATCACCTGGCTCAGGGGTGGGCGTATCCAGACCACGCTGGGGAATGTGCACCTGGTACCCGCGCTCGGCCATCCCCTCACGGGTCTCAGGATAGTCATACCCCTTGTCGGTGCTCAAATGCTGTTCCTGTTCTTCTGGATTGGGGCGTTCCACCACGATAGCATCGATGGTGTCTGCCGCCTTCTTCATATCATGGCGATTGGCGCCAGAAAGCGTCGTCCCGATGGGGATACCCTTGCCCTCAGTAACCAGATGGCGCTTGCTGCCACTTTTCCCTCGGTCGGTGGGGTTAGGTCCGGTTTCTTCGCCACCCAAAGGGGCCTTCACCGTGGCGCTGTCGAGAGCCTGCCATCGCCAGTCGATACCTTTGAGTTCGTCGTAGCGTTCCACCAGGATGGCCCATAGCTTGTCAAAAACACCCGCCTTGACCCACTGGGAGAAACGCAAGTGGCAGGTCGAACCGGAACTGAACTCTTTGGGTACAGCCTTCCATTGACAGCCAGTACGCAGAACATAAAGGATGCCGTTAAGGGCTACCCGGTCAGGGACTCTCGGACGCCCTGGTTTCTTCTTGGGGCCGGGTTTGGGCAACAAGGGCTCAATCTCAGCCCACAGGTCATCGGGAACACGCCAAATGGTCGGTGCTGGTTTCTTCTTGGAATCTGTTTCATCGCTCATGTCACCATTCTACCACAGAACCGACTTTTAGGATAGGCTCTAAGTGAAGGGAATGCAAAACCCCGTCAGAAGACGGAAAGAGTTTTCGTTTGGAGAAACGGGCGCTTCAATGATATACCAAAATTCGAGAAATTGCAAGTCTACTTCTGAGGAAATCGCGTGATGATGTTGGCGGCCGCATACCCCTTCGCCCATCCGTTAATCCGCTCTTATATCCGCTGCCGCACAGCGGAAGCCGACCACGCGGAGGCGGCGGGCTGGGTGAGCGATGTCGCGGCAGGCGCAACGGGCATCGCTTCCGGGGTGGTTCCACGAGCCGCCCCGCACTACCTTGTATTTCCGGCCGAAAAAAAAGTCGGATTGGCAGCCGCTGCCCGGGTAGGCCTGGTACCAATCCTCCACCCACTCCCAAACGTTGCCCGCCATGTCATAGGCCCCGTAGGGGCTGGCTCCCCCTGGGTAACTGCCCACAAGTGTCGTGTCGCCGACACGGCAATCCGAATTCAACCTGTGGGGATCGAATTCATTGCCCCAAGGATATACAAGCCCCTCAGTCCCCCGCGCTGCTTTCTCCCACTCCGCCTCGGTGGGCAAACGCTTGCCATAGTGCTCACAGTAGGCCTTCGCCCCATACCAGCTCACCTTTATGGCCGGGTGGTTTTCGTAGCCCCTCTCCACCACATATCGGCCCCCTTCGTAGAGGATGTGGCTATCAGGATCATCGTCCTTCGTGTCTATGCAATCGTGATTTTCGCACCTCCCCACGTGGCTTCCTATGGCGTTCAGGAACTCGACGTACTCCGCATTGGTCACCTCGTACTTATCTATGTAAAAGGCGTCGAGGTAGACCCTCCTTGCCGGCTTCTCATCCTCACGCCCATCATTGCTGCCCATGATGAACTCCCCGGCGGGGACGAAGGCCATGTCCCCCTTAGGGGCAACGGCCATCGAGGTTGGCTTGGCGGTCATGGTGCTGGCGACACTGCTCCATAGGAGCACTGCAGCCACCATGCCGATCGCTCCCAGGGTTATGGCCCATAACGCTATGCTTCGCCGCATCGCAGCGCCCATCTCCGTTCCAATTGAGCGGAAGACCTCCTCGCCGTCCTCGGCGATCTCTGGGGAATGCCCTCGCCGGCCATGGGGCGCCCATCAAGAGCTAGATGACGAATTGTCTCCCCAGCCTCCTTTTCGGGGAGACAATTCGTCATATGACCCGCCTCTCCCCTTCGACCACCCCTGCCTCGAACCTCTCCAGGGCGAAGGGGCGGAGGTCAACGCCGACTTCGCTGCCGGTGATCAGATCGGCCAGGATGCGGCCCACGGCTGGCGACTGCATGAAGCCATGGCCGCTGAAACCCACGGCGCAATAGATACCCTCCACCCCACCCATATCCCCGCCGATGATGGGGTTGTCGTCAGGAGTAACCTCGTAGAGCCCGGCCCAGCCATCCATGAACCCCGCCTTCTCCAGCACCGGCGCGCGGTACACCGCCCTCTCCACCACCCTGGTCAGGAAGCCCCAGTCCACGTTAATATTGAAGCTGGATGGTTCCTCCTTATCGGACATCCCCATCAGTATCCCCGGCCCCTCCCTCCGGAAGTAGAAGCTGGGGGCGAAGTCAATGACCATGGGCAACCGCTCAGGCAGTTCCGCGAAGGGGGCGGTGACGAACACCTGGCGTCGGTAGGGCTTGACGGGCAGCTCCACGCCAGCCATCTGCCCCACCTGGGCCGCCCACGGCCCTGCGGCGTTGACCACCACGGGCGTGGCGATCTCGCCCTTGTCGGTCACCACCCCCTCCACCTTCCCGCCCCTCGTCTTTATGCCCAAGGCCTCAGTCCTCTCGTAGATCCTGGCCCCCAGCCGCCGCGCCTCCTTGGCGAATCCCATAGCTACACTGTGAGGATCGGCATAGCCATCAGTGGG
>Ga0315312_1001534_pt1 | contig 17672 bp, 14 predicted proteins | sample TDP7_MG_FD_203629 | JGI IMG/M metagenome (GOLD analysis project Ga0315312, IMG submission 203629) | Freshwater sediment microbial communities from Lake Towuti, South Sulawesi, Indonesia - TDP7 | ecosystem: Environmental > Aquatic > Freshwater > Lake > Sediment | place: Indonesia: South Sulawesi... | reverse complement strand
CACAGATATATTCGCCCGGTCCAAGCATTGCGACAATCTCCAACATAGGTTACTATTTCTATGTTGAAAATGTCGGCCAGAGGGACCGAAACTATTTAAAAAATCTCTGTTTTGCTGCTACAGTCTCGATTTTTACCGTTTTTGTGCAGGCAGAATTGTAGTGTATGAGATACGGAGTTGAACGGTTAACTTTGTGATTTGCGATTACCGGTTTGCGATTGCCAATCGAAAATCCAAAATCGAAAATTGATTCCCCCCTGGCACTTCAAATATCTGGGCTTAATGCCCTAATTTTAAGCGGTGACATTATGAGCAGAAAATTGATTTATCCGCCAGATTTATCCGCCAGACGTACGGCGGATTTACCCGCCAGACGAATGGCAGGCGAGTGGCGGATTTATCTAATTTCTTTTATTCTGGTGCTGGCGTTGACTGTTGACGTGGCTGGCGGTCTGGAGGTGAAGATCAACTTTCAGCCACGAACTGCTCAGATGCCGGAAGGGTATTTGCCTGACTACGGCGAGACGTTCGCCGACCGCGGCAACGGCTTTAGTTACGGCTGGGACACTGACGTACAGGGCGGTGCAGGCGAGCGTAACTACTCATCAGATCAGCGTTACGACACCCTGATTGAGATGCCAGGGGAAGAACCCATAACCTGGGAAATCGAAGTGCCCAACGGCGGCTACGATGTATTTCTAGCCTGCGGTGATCCGCAGTACACCGACCAGATCAGCAACTTTAACGTGGAAGGTACCCTTCTGGTCGATCCCGACGGCCGGGATAACTTCGATGAGTACGATGTGCAGGTCATAGTAACCGACGGTCGTTTGACTATCCAGACGTCGCCTGGTGGGGCCAAACGCAAGATTATGTTCGTGCACATCACCCGTTTTGAAATATTCAAGGCTTATGGTCCTGTCCCGAAAGATGGTGCCATACATCCTGACAAATGGGTGACCCTTAGCTGGTTGCCAGGAGATGCTGCCGTCTCGCACAATGTTTACTTGGGCGACAATTTTGATGATGTCAACGATGGCACTGCAGACACATTTCGGGATAACCAGCCCGACACATCTTTTATTGCCGGCACTTTTGGACATCCTTATCCGGATGGCCTTGTCCCAGGCAAGACTTACTACTGGCGAATCGATGAAGTCAATGATGTCCACCCGGATAAGCTGTGGAAAGGCGACGTCTGGCGCTTCACGGTTCCGCTCCAGACCGCGTATGACCCTGACCCACCTGATGGCTCTACGTTTGTAGATCTGGATATTGTCCTTAAATGGAGTGCAGGTTTCGGTGCCTTATCGCACCATTTATACCTCGGCACTGATGAAGAAGCCGTAGTGAATGCCACCACAGCCTCACCCCAGTACAAAGGCTCTGAGACGACCACATCATTTTCCCCAGGTATTCTCGATAAAGGCAAGACTTACTACTGGCGAGTGGATGAGCAGGATAGCGTTACTACACATAAAGGCTATGTCTGGAGTTTTACAACTATACCCGATATACCGATCACCGATCCCAATCTTCTTTGCTGGTGGAAGTTTGAGGATGATTCAGACGTTGTCGCCATTGATTATTCCGGCCATGACCATCATGGCGTTATTCAAGGCGCATCTTTGACGCTGGAAGGTCGTGTAGGTGCTTCACTGAACTTTGGCGGTGACGGTGACTACGTGGTTGACGAAGATGCTGAGAACTACCTGAATGGCTTAAGAGCCCTGACGGTCTGTATGTGGATAAAGTGTCGTGATATTGGTTTATATGGCATAGACCGGGGTTTCATTAACGGCGAGGAACCCTCCCGCCGTGACTGGGCGGTCACAATGCGCTATGACAGATCCGGTTACAGGGGCGGAGGCGTCAGAGTAGTCAAGATGGGAGTCAGATCATCGCCACCAGTTTACCAGCAGGAATTAGAAAGCTCCAACAATATCCAGACCACCGACTGGCAGCACGTCACGATGACCTGGAGCAGCGGGGAAGTGATAAGATTTTACGTTAATGGAAAAGAAGATACGCCAACATTTAACAGCCCACCAAGCGCTACCGGCGGCACCGTCACTGCTTGCACGAAATTGATTGTCGGTAAAGGCGGTGAAGACCTCGGTACTACTCTTGGATGGAATGGTCTTATCGATGATGTCCACATCTACAACAAAGTGCTTACCGAGGATCAAATAAAGGAGGTTATGAGAGGCGAGTCCGATCTTGCCTGGAACCCGCGCCCGGCAAATGGCTCAACACCCGACTTACACCGTGCGCTTCCACTTAGCTGGTCGCCGGGAGATTGGGCAGCTCAGCACGATGTGTACTTCGGCACTGATAAAAACGCTGTTGCCAATGCTGATACATTCGATACAGCCGGCGTATATCGGGGCCGCCAAGCAGCTACCAGCTATACCCCCGCCGCAGGTGTCGAATGGGGCACTGGGCCTTACTACTGGCGAATAGATGAATATAATACCGACAAAACAATCAGCAAAGGCAGAGTGTGGCAATTTACAGTTGCGGACTTCATCCTCGTGGACGATTTTGAGCACTACGATGCGAATTGCAGCAGAGTATACTACAATTGGAGGGATGGATTGAAGTTCGACGCAAACCCGGCCTGCGGAGTCCAAGCGTACCCCGGCAACGGCACCGGTGCGATTGTAGGTAATGAATCGTCCCCTTGGGTTGAGCAGACTATTGTTCACGGTGGCAAGCAGTCAATGCCGTATTACTACGATAATAGTAAGCAGGACCTCTTAAAATATTCAGAGGCCAAGATGACATTGAGTTACCCGCGTAACTGGACCGAGCAGGGCGCCCGCGCACTGACACTGTGGTTCAGGGGCTATCCGGCGGGCTTCAAAGAGGGACCGGCGGGAACCTATGCCATGGCCGCCTCAGGCGCAGATATTTGGAGCCTGGCTGACGAGTTCCGCTATGTTTACAAGCGCCTTTCCGGAGCCGGGTCGATTTCGGCACAGGTGCTCAGCGTAGATAACACGCACGACCAGGCCAAGGCTGGCGTGATGATTCGCCGGACGTTGGATCCAAGCTCCCCATTCGCTGCCGTTTACATTACGCCCGGCAATGGGTGTAGATTCCAGGGTAGGCTGTCTCTGGGCGCGCAGGCCACCAGCGACGCCTCAGTAGCGACCCCTGAGCAAAGGGCAATCAGAGCGCCGTACTGGGTGAAATTAGAGCGTGACAGTTCCAACAATTTTTACGGCTATTACTCCAGTGATGGTATTAGCTGGCAGGCGATGGCATGGAATCCGCAGAATATTCCAATGCCTACCGATGTGTATATAGGCTTAGCACTGACCAGCCATAACGTTAATGCAGTCTGCAAGGCTGAGTTCTCCGATGTCAAGACCACCGGCTCGGTTAGTCCACTGACCTGGACGAACGCGGTCATCGGGACAACTATGCCCAGTAACGATCCCGAGCCAATGTATGTGGCCGTAGCTAACAGCACCGGCACACCAGCGGCCGTATACCACACTGATCTCAACGCAGCCCAGATAGACACCTGGACGCAGTGGAATATCAACCTGAAGGACTTTGCAGATCAGGGCGTCAACCTGGCAGATGTCAACAGCATTGCCATTGGCTTCGGCGACAGAAACAATCTGCAGACGGGTGGTTCAGGTAAGATGTACTTTGATGACATCCGTTTGTATCGGCCCAGATGTCTGCCTGAGTTAGCCAAACCCGCCGCTGATTTAAGTAATGACTGTGTGGTTAACTATGCGGACCTGGAAATCTTGGCCTGGCAATGGCTTGCCAGTGGTGCAGACCTTGCATCGGATCTGGATGCGGATAATGACGTTGACCTGGCAGACTATGGTATTCTGGCGGATGCATGGTTAGACGAATTGCTCTGGCCACCTTTAGCTCCGGCCAATGGCCGGGGTACCCTCGCCGAAAGGCGGGGGCTAATTGGGCCCCTTCTCAGGCCCAGAGCTCGCTAAAATCCTGCCGAGGGAGTCTGTATATGTGCTCAATTGATACTAATACACTTTTTCACGCCAAAAAGCAAGTGAAAGCTCGGCAGTTCTTTACATGAATTTCACCGGTAGCCGAGCCAACGCTCTGCAAGTGCAGCAAGGTCCAGTGTGTCGACTATACCGTCTCCGCCTGGGATGGGCGCAATGTCTGCTGACGGACTGCTATGGGCCTGGAGCCATTGACTCGCCAGGATGGCAAAGTCGCCAAAATCTACTCTGCGGTCATAATTAAAATCGCCTACCAACTTGCTGATTATTATTATGCCGCCTTTTGCACTCTGGACATCCGGAGCCGTTATATTTATCACAAGCGTATCGGCTTGGTCGTCCCATTGTGATGAATTTACGATCAGAGATGTTGTACTGCTTTGCACACGTTCAGGCTCAAACATATCCAGTTTTACCTTCACATCCTGCGTCCCGTACATCTGTAATGACACCACGGCGCCGTTTGGCCAAGTCTCAAATTTATCTACGTTATAAGTACCATCATTCAACACATAATTTGACATCTCGCAAGTACCCGTCGAGTACGTCAGAGTATAACTGGATTTATCTAACCTGGGCAGGATTACATAGCCAAATCCCTTGTCCTCATAGTAACAGGCTATATTACCTCCATTAAGGCTTGCTGATGAAACGTGAATTTGGGGTTCTAACGGAATCTTGAGCAATAAGTTGCCTAAGAGGTCAAGGTCATACGCCCAGTCAGGCATCTCTGTATTATCGATTTGGACGGTATTTCCCTTTCGATTGATGATAGCGTAGTGCTGATACAAGTATTGTGAAAATAATTGCGCCGTATTTTTGGGCACATATCTATCAAACGAGTCTTTTATTTGATTGAACCACGCTATCCATTTATCGCCTGCCGTATGGTTATTTTCTGGGTCGACCTCTACGAAATTGGTCCAGTGGGCACCTTCATAATAATAACCCGGCGTAATCACTGTCGGCGTTGCGCTTGTTTGATCCCAGCCGACGTGAAAAATCCGCGCGAGCACCATCAGACTATTGTCTACCAGGTATGTTGAAGAATGGTCTGCATATTTTACTGCCCAGCAGCGCATCAATCCTCCGGTATCCTGGGGATCGGCTGGATTGTAGTAATAACAATGCGCAGGAGCCACAAAGCTCTTGGGGAAAGAAATGCCGTATTGGCTGATAAGTCTTTGGAAGCATTCCATATGTCCCCACACATCCGACCACGACCAGGGCAAACTGCCGTTGGCAAATTCAGCTCTTGTCCTTACTCCATCGTCCCAGTGTTCATGACCTACTCCGTGTAGCCCGAATTCAATATAGGCAGCATTATCCTTTATATAGTTCATAATGGCAAAATCATCGTCGCTCACAAGAGCTGAATTGTCCCAGGAACTACCTTCTTGAGTGGTGGTCGGATATTCGGCGCAGATATTGGATCTATCAAATTCACACATTACGAATAAGCACTGTAGCCTGGTCTTTACCGCTTGTGCCACATAAACTAAAACCTCATAATCCTCCCATACCATCCATCGTCCAGTAGGCATTCCTCCGCGCCACGGGCCGCCTGTCGACGCCGTCGACCAACCCCGCTTCCAACCTACGTCATCTATTCCAACTGACAATGGCGTAGGAACAATGGCAGCGGGAGACTCAGCCGCAATCGTAGACTTCCAGACGTCATCCTGGTCCCAACTGGTGGTACTGTTGGCCTCATCAAATCCATACCCGTGAAGTGGATCAGCGGCGTCTATAATCTCTGCCCGGTTCCGGGAGCCAGCCGTGCCCACACTGCCAATAGCCAGCATCAAAATAGCAGAAGATAAACAAATCAATTTTTGCACGTAGCAGTCTTCCTTTAGAAAAAAACCGGGGGCATTAGGCTTTCCACAATATTATGGAGATCCGCAAGTAGCCACAATAGATGTTGCGATGACTTACTTTCAGTAGTCCTTAAACCCTCTCATCCACTCCGGCCAGTCCTCTGCTCTAACTCCGCTGGCTATGGTCCACGGCCCATAGATGTCGAACTCGCGGTGCCACCTAAATGTCCACAACTGCTTAAGCCCGACCTTCCTGACCGTACCAAAATCCAGAAAAATGGCATTTATATACCCACTGTGTCGGTTGATGCAGGCAAGACTCATTTCACTGGAGGGTATTTCCTCTAACTGAGAAGGACTGTCGGTGTGATGAGGGTAAAGGTCAAGCCAGGCACAATCAAAGAATAAAGGTATTGCATCAGCATTTTTTACCTGACGGGTTCTCCAGTACCTTCCCACGGAAAGCCTTGATGCTTCACGGTAGCAGACCCACTCATTTTGCCCGTAACTACCGTAATCCGGCGCTTGTTTTTGTTTTAGGCCTGTCCAAGGGGCTTTATCCCAGGACCAGGCCCCGAATGCGAACCTTACTCCCTCAGAATGGGGCTTCTTAGCTGCTGGACACACAGTCAAACTGCCTCGTTCCATGTAATAAGGCCAAAGGACTACCGGCCAATCGTTAGCTGCCGCGCCGCCCGTCGTACCAATTCCGGTATTGAACTTACCGTCATTATCTTCGGTATACATCCACCAGATATAACCCCACTGCTTCAGTCTGGACATACAGGCAACCGCCTGTGCCTGCTTCTTTGCCCGACTTAGAGCCGGCATCAATACCGCCATCAATAATGCGATGATGGCAATTACGACCAGAAGTTCTATTAGCGTAAAACCTTTTCGTACTCGCATAATAGACTTTATCCTTCACAACCCCTGACAAGACTGCCCTTTTGGGCCAGTGTTGTTTGTGTCCCCGCGGATCGGGTCCTTGCTATACCAGCACCTCTGGCGAGGCGAGAGTACGCAAATAAGTAATTCCGATATGAGCGCCTACGACACTGGGCGATGCAGGACTCGAACCTGCGACCTCCTGCGTGTAAAGCAGGCGCTCCAGCCAACTGAGCTAATCGCCCGTAGTCTGGCAAAAGAATATATATTTTTAGTCCTTGCGTCAACACTTTCATGATTTTATATTGATGGTTTCTGGATATAGACCAGCCAATGTAGGTGTAGAAATTCGGCGTGCCCTATGACAGTGCTCGAAGCGATTCGTAGAAGGTATTCTTGCCGGGCATATCAAGATAAGCCGATAGAGCAGGAAAAACTCGAAAGCCTTTTTGAGGCAGCCCGGCTGGCGCCGTCGGCTAAAAACTTGCAAGATTGGCGTTTCGTCGCAGTGACAGATAAGGAAACCAAGCGGAAGATGGCCCAAGCTGCGAATAATCAAACGTTTCTGGAAAAGGCCGGGGTGATCATTGTCGCCTGTAGTGTGAGCGACGAGGTAATGCGGTGCGGCCAGGCGGTCGGGCCAATAGATGTGGCTATCGCCCTCGAACATATCGCCTTGCAGGCAACGGAGTTGGGCTTGGCAACCTGCTGGATCGGCTCGTTCTATTCGGAGAAAGTTCGGCCCATTGTGGGCATTCCAGAAGATGTTGCTATAATTGAACTGATGGCGGTTGGCTATCCAGCCGACAGTCCAAAAGTGCCGAATCGCCAGCCGCTCGAAAAGATAGCTTGTTATGAGAAATGGCAGTTCTAAGTCGTTGCGCTTCAGCAACTTAGCCAGAGTCAGGTGCAGGTTTGGCCTGTCAAGGGTTTTTAGAAAATAGGGCATATAGGTAAACTTGGGGACGTGGTGCAACGGGAACACGCCGCGGTCGCATCGCGGAAATGGGGGTTCGATTCCCCCCGTCTCCAGTCTTCGTTCGCCGATAGTCTTTACCCATCTTAACATTGGCTTTGGTCTCAAATTGGCTTTGTTTTTCATCAACCGCCGAGTTCGCAAAGAACACAGAGAAATAGGATAGAGCGCGTATTTCTTTATTAGGCAATCACTTACACACACACTTTTCTTCTCTGCGCACTCAGCGTTCTCTGCGGTAAAGACATAAAATTGGCTTTGATTGGCTTTGTTTTTGCCGAGCCTGCAGACGCCGAAATTCTCGTATCCCTTTTTATCGTAAGAGATTACGCTCATTTGGCCTTTTCGCAAATTGGCTTTGTTTTGCATAATTATAGTGGGCATCAGGGTATCGGGTTACCAGGCAGTGGTTATCAGAGTATCAGGTTATCAGTGCGATCGTTCCTGATTTCCTGTTATCCTGCTCACCACCGTAAGGTGTCCTGTGGACTGCACGCTGTTATCCTATTTCCCTGGTCTCCCTATTCTGTCTCCTGTATTCTGAATTCTGTTTTCTGCCTTCTGTCTTCTGAATTTTGTTAGATATATATTATACCCAATAGGCCGTTTTTTCTCAAGCGAATTCCCGACAAATCTCTGCGACTATATGGCGTGAAGCGCACTCGACGGAGTTCATCCTGAGCGTAGCCGAATGGACTCAGAGCCTGCCCTGTCTGCCAAAGGGCCTGCCCAATCATGCGATTGCTTTTCTTGGCTTTCCACCCCGGAATAGCGCCAAACGACGCAAGTTTTTAGCTGTGGATAAAGATTTGGCGCGCGCACTCATTTATTATGAAAGTCTATATCGGGTGCATAGCTTTTTAAATGATACTATTGAAGTTTTTGGTGCCCACCCACTTGTGATTAGCAAAGAATCGACTGAGGTTTTCGAATCTGTCAAACATGGCAGATTGTCGGAATTATTAGGCCATCGCAAGTACCATTTTAGGCGCGAGTATGTCGTCCTTATCGCTATCGTCCACATAACCACATTGGCCATAACATTTCCTTAAATCCCAAAATTCAAAAAATGACCCCATGCGAAATCCCTAGACTAATTTAAACAGATTCACGACCTTTTTTATTTGGGTTTGATACAAATGAGAGCGGTAGGGAATAAATTCAAGAAATGGTGTGTCCCCTATTGGTTGATCCTCTTTACTTTGATTCTTACTTTGATTATACTGAACTCAACTTAATTATATATCAGGAGACACAATAATATATGATTACCAAAGCTGAGATAGAAGCAAAATCGCGTCAATTTGAAATTCATACCGCAAACGTACAAAGAGACTATGTATTCGGATGGTTAATATTTGGAATTTTTACTTTTACCGATTTAAAAGAAATAATCTTTTTAAAAGGAGGCAACGCTCTTCGTAAAGGCTATTTTGAGAACACTCGGTTCTCAGCAGATTTGGATTTTGGAATTCCAGGAGATATAGATCAGAATGTTCTACTAAACGAAATCAATAAGGTATGCGACTTCATTCAGGAAAAGGCTGGTATTCTCTTCGTAAAAAAGGATAATAAAATAGAAGAAAAGTTCACGGCTACTGATGAGCCAATACCGGGATTGCGTGTTTATGAGGCTCTGATATATTTCAAGGATTTTTATGGCAATGCCGATCACATTAAGATTAAGATTTCTATGGATATCACTCGTTTTGACAGAGTTCTACTACCAATCCAGAAAGTCAAATTAATCCATCCTTATCCTGATGCTGGCGAAGTTGTGTGCGAGATACGTTGTATGAAACTGGAGGAGATTATAGCCACTAAGTTAAAATGTCTCCTTCAAAGACAACACGCGCCAGATTTATTCGATTATGTTTACTCGATTAAGCTTTTGGGAGGAAGTCTGAATAAAGAAGAAGTGGTTAGAACATTCTTACAGAAAACTATTTTTGGAAGGAACCCCTATATTCTGAAGAACATTTTACAAAAGACACCCTTCGATTATTTCAGAGAATACTGGGATAAGACAATTGTATGTGCTAAGCAATTCATACTTCGGATAGAAGAGGCTATCGAGATTTTTCTTTCAGATTTAGATAGTCTCTTCAAGATTTATTCCGACAATGGCTATGCGCATTTTGCTTACTTTGGGCCGGAACTTAGAGTACCGATTATGAAAGCCGGTCGCACACAAACGCTCTTAAGAATTCGGTATAAAGGATCTGATAGGATCGTCGAGCCCTATTCGCTTAAATATCTTCAAAGAAAAGACGGAACAGAACGGGAATATCTTTATGTCTATAACCGCACAGGAGGGGAAAGTCCACCTGGTATGAGAAGTTTTATTGCGGAAAGGATTGAGTCTATAGAGAATACCGAGGAAAAATACGAGCCTAGATATCCTATAGAATTATCTAAATCAGGGGAAATGCCTGAAAATCGATACCTTTTTGACCCGAATAGGCCAGCACGCGCTCCAAGACCAAGAAGAACGAGTGTTGCTGGGATATCTAAGAAAATCTTCGGGAAATCTTCGGTAGGACCTAAGTATGTGTATCAATGCAGTTTTTGTGGAAAGAGATTTCCGAAAAGCACGTTCAACAGTAATCTCCGTCCACATAAAGACAAAAATGGATATCCATGTGGGGGGAGGTATGGATATTATGTAGATACTAAGTATTGATAATTTGGAATAGTCGAGATTTAATATGACATCATTCTTCCGTTTTTGATCCCGTTTAAGAACTTTCGTGATAATTGTTCGGCGGACGATTATTTCGTAGAGTTCCTAATGTTTTTTCTTTGTCATATCAAGCACGATAGTGCTAGAAACGCCAAATCAAATTCAAAACAAACGTCCACAGGGCAGATCTTTCGACTGCACTGGATTCCGCTTAGGATGACAGAACTGAACAAAAATACGTAGGGCATAGACCTCCAAATTCTATTACTGCTTCTCGTAAGATGAACTTGGGGGTAGAATCTACTGCGACACCGCCGAAAGGGAATGAAAACCCCGCAATGAATTGCGGGGCTAAGTACAAGGTGGTTAAATTATGAAAAAGATTCTCGCTGTTGTGGGAAGTCCACGAAAAAACGGAAATACGCACATATTGGTGAGATATATAGCTGATGGCGTAAAGGCAAGAGGAGCGGTGGTCGAAGAGCTATTTTTAGGCGGCCTGAATATCAAAGAATGCGACGGCTGCCACCGCTGCTGGAAAGATGGTGTATGCAGCAAAAAGGACGATATGTGCGGTATCTATCGGAAGATTGCCGAAAGCGATGCAATTATCTTCGGCACGCCGGTATACTGGTATGGGCCGACCGGCTTGATGAAACTTTTCATAGACCGGTTTGTATATTTTAACTACCCGCGCAATAGAGACAAAATAAAGCGCAAATCCACGGTGATAGCGATTCCCTTCGAGGAGGAAAACCCACAGACAGCCAGGCCGGTCGTCGAGTTTTTCAAAAAGAGCCTGGCGTATTTGGAAATGAAGCTGATTGGGCAAATTATTGTCCCCGGCGTCAGCGAAAAACGCGACATCCTGCGCAAGCCAGATTACCTGGCAAAGGCGTATAAGCTCGGGCAAAGGCTGGCATGAGCCAGGCACGAACAGTTGCGTAATAAACAATTTACACATGGCCGGTGGGCAGATGGGAGGCTGGGTATTATAATAATTGATGGGTTTGTTAGTAGGAGAAACAAGATGAAGCGATGTGTTTTGGGAATGGTGCTGGCGGTGGTGGTTTTACTGCCGGCGGCGGCGTTCTGCCAAGAGCCTGGGCCGGAAGAATTCGAACGCCAGATAGAAATGCGCGAAAGAGAAATGGAACTTAAGTCGCGCGAAGCGAAGATGGAAATGGACCGGCGAATGGCTGAGCTGGAACTTGCTAAACGCAAGATGGAGCTGGCGCAACTGGAAAAAGCCCATAGGCATGGGCCAGGCCCCCTGCTGCTACTTGCGATCGCGGTGGTTCATATCCTTTGCGCGGTCTGGGTCTATCAGGACATCCGCCAGCGGGCGTGGGGCTCGGGGATATGGATTGTGATAGCGCTCTTGGCCGGGCTCTTCGGCACGCTGGTCTACGCCGTTGTGCGCCTGGGCAACGGCGAAAAGAAGAAGGCGTAAACGGGATTAGATTGAAAATCACAGAAGCCTGCTGATATAATAGATAATGCGCTCCAGCAATGGAGCCGGCGGTGGTGTTTTGCCGAGATTTGAATCGCGAAAAGCACGTATTCAGGTCATGCAAACAAAGGTCAAGATAGTTTATAAGCCGGATCGGTCGACAAGACATCGACAGCCCATATTCATGGCGAAGGTGCCGGCTGGATTTCCCTCACCGGCGGCTGACTACGAAGAAGACAAACTCGACCTGAATAAGCACCTTATAAGGAATCCGGCGGCGACATTTTTCGTTCGAGTCACAGGAGATTCGATGGTCAAAGCAGGAATTCAGGACGGAGACCTGTTAGTAGTTGACCGAAGTATCAAGCCCCGAGATGGAAATGTCGTCATAGCTGTTGTCAACGGCGAACTCACGGTTAAAAGAATTCGGATCCACAAGAATAAACTGACGCTCGAAGCCGAGAACGAAAACTACCGGAGTCAGCAGATCAATGAGGAAATGGAGTTCGAGGTTTGGGGGGTGGTGAGCAATGTTATACACGCATTATGAAGAATATATTTGCACTTGTTGACTGCAATAATTTCTACGTTTCTTGTGAGCAGGTTTTCCAGCCACACCTTCGAGGTAGGCCGGTTGTAGTGCTTTCCAACAACGACGGCTGTGTAGTATCAAGATCGGATGAGGCAAAAAAGCTCGACATCAAAATGGGTGTGGCATTTTTCGAGGTCAAAGACGAGGCTCAAAAAAACGGCGTGATAGCACTTTCTTCCAATTATAGTCTTTACGCCGACATGTCACGTCGTGTGATGGAAACGCTTTGCAATTTTACGCCCCAGATCGAGGTTTATTCCATCGACGAGGCCTTTTTGAATCTTGCAGGTATGGGCGATAATCTTACAGATTACGGACAAAAAATCAGAGAAACCGTCAGACAATGGACTGGCATGTCGGTATCGATCGGCATCGCCCGGACAAAGACGCTGGCAAAGATAGCCAATAGAATCGCCAAAAGGTCCGCCGAGGCAGCAGGTGTATTTGAGCTTATAGATAGTGCCCGTATAGACCAGGCTCTGGCGCAGACCGGCGTAGAGCACGTCTGGGGCATCGGGATAAAAACCTACATCAAATTAAAAAGAGAGGGGATCGATACCGCACTTTCCCTTCGTGACGTAGATATAGAATGGATGCGGCGGCGGTTCGGCGTCACCGGCGTCAGGACGGTTTACGAGCTGCGAGGCATTTGCTGCTACGAATTGCAAGAGCAGCCACCTACAAAAAAAAGTGTCACTGTATCACGAATATTCGGCAGAAAAATAGAAACGGTGGAGGAACTCAAGCAAGCGATAGCAAGTTACACCTGCCGGGCAGGCGAGAAGCTTCGAGAGGAGGCTCTGGCTGCGGGGGCGATGACGGTCTTTGTGATGACAAGCCGATTCGTGAACAAGCGCAAAAGATACTTCAATTCGCATACGATCTCTTTTCTGACCGCCACGAATTATACGCCCGAGCTGATTGACTGCGCCGCAAAGTCTGTGGAGCGATTGTACCGAAAAGGGTTTCAGTTCAATAAAGCCGGCGTTATTCTCAGCGACCTTGTGCCGCAAGTCAATGTGCAGGGAAATCTATTTGATAAAGTTGACAGGCAAAAGTCGAGAAGGCTGATGCAGGCGGTTGACGCCGTCAATGCGAGGTTGCCTTTTACGCCGTTGCTGTGGGCAGCGGAAGGAATAAATCAGCCCTGGCGAACAAAGTTTGCTAAACGCTCCAGAAGATATACCACCCGATGGGACGAGCTACCAGAAGTAGCGTAGCTTGCTTAAGCGTCGCCGGCACGGCGACGCTAAACAATAACAGGTGGACCGTTGCCGTTCCGGCAACGGCTAAACATTACCTATGGCAGGAAAGGTGCATATAGGAGTCGCGGGCTGGTCATATCCGGATTGGAACGGAATTGTCTATACCGAGCCGAAGATTGACCAGCTTGAGTACGTGAGTCAGTTCGTCGATTGTATCGAGATCAACAGCACTTTTTATCGGCCGCCTTTTGAAAAAACCACTGCATCGTGGCTGCGAAGAACCGAACAAAGAACGGACTTTTTCTTCACCGCGAAATTGCATCGGGACTTCAGCCACGAGGGCAGAATTGATGCGGGCATGGTAAAGCATTTTCATAAAGGCTTTGAGCCTTTCTTGCAGGCCGATAGGCTAAAACATCTGCTGGTGCAGTTCAGATGGGACTTTGCCGATAGCGAGCAAAACCGACAGCATCTGGCAAAAATAGTTGAGAGCTTTTCTGATGTCTTCCGCCTGGCGGTAGAAGTCAGGCATAAATCCTGGGAGCAAAAAGAAGCGCTGGAATTCCTGCGGGGTCTGGGCGTTTCGGTCTGCAACCTCGATTACCCGGTGACATGGAATTCCTTCAATATGAAATACTGCACAGTCGGCAGGAGCGGCTACTTCCGGCTGCATGGCAGAAACAGAGAGAAATGGTTCAGCAAGAATGCGGGCAGAGATGAGACCTACAATTACTATTATAATGAGCAGGAGCTTGGCCAGATAAAGGACAGAATCGATAGATTGGCTGAGGCCTTTGCGACACTTACGGTTATTGCCAATAATCACTATCGAGGCGCCGAGCTTGCTAACGCCATTGAATTAAAGGCGCTGCTTACCGGTCAAAGGCAGCCCGTACCGGAGGGTCTGCTGAAAACATATCCAAATCTGGAAAAGGTTGCGTTGCAAGAAGAATCCCCCAATGAATTGGGGGGGCTAAATATTATGTAGAAGATATGGACATCTACAATCTCGTTAGTTTTGCGGGGATATTTGTTCTGCTGGGCTTTGCGTGGCTTCTATCGGCACAGAAGAGAAATATGAATTGGCGGGTTATCTTCTGGGGGGTCGGGCTGCAGATATTGATCGCTGCATTTATTTTCATTGTGCCGGCGGGGACAAAAATATTCGTGGTGGTCAACGACGCGGTAGTCAAGATTCTGGATTCTGCCTCGGCTGGGGCACAGTTTGTATTTGGGCCGCTGGCGATTCCGCCGGGCCAGCAGAGCCAAACGGGCGAAAAATCCATCGGCTTCATCCTGGCCTTTCAGGCGTTTCCCACCATTATTTTCTTTTCGGCTCTTATCGCAATTCTGTATTACTTCAAAATAATGCCTTTGATTATCAGCGCCTTTGCTTACGTATTTACCAAGCTGATGAGGATATCGGGGGCGGAGTCGTTGGTCGCGGCCAGCGAAATCTTTGTAGGAATCGAGTCCAATCTGACCGTTAAGCCGTATCTTTCCAAAATGACGCAGTCGGAGTTCTGCACGGTTCTGACCGCCGGGATGGCGACAGTTTCATCGAATGTTCTGGCGCTATACGTTTTGCGCCTGGAGCCTCAGTTTCCCAAGATTGCCGGCCATCTGGTCTCGGCCTCGCTGCTTGCGGCCCCGGCGGCAGTTGTGATGTCCAAGATCATCTTGCCTGAAAGCGACAAGCCAATGACGCTGGGCGTGCACATCCAGCCCTTTTATGAAAGGGAAAGGAATCTGTTTGAGGCGATCATCAATGGGGCGAATGCCGGCGTTAAGATGATTGTGGGGATTGTGGCACTACTGATAGCGGTGCTCGGTCTTGTGGCACTGGTGGACCTTGTGTTATCGGGGGTAGGCGGCAGAATAAATTCGGCGCTCGGCCTGCAAGGCCAGTGGTCTTTGAAGGCAATCCTCGGTTACATCTTTTATCCATTTACCATAGTTCTGGGCGTGCCGTTAGCGGATGTGGGGCAGATTTCTAACATTATCGGTGAGCGGGCGATTGTCACTGAGGTCACAGCTTATAATGATTTGGCAGCCGCTCTGGAGCAAAAGCTACTACAGCATCCGCAGCGTTCGGCGATAGTGGCCACCTATGCTCTATGCGGATTCGCTCACTTTGCCTCGATGGCTATTTTTGTAGGGGGCATCTCTGCACTGGCACCAGAAAGAACCCGCAATATAGCGGCAGTTGCACTTCGCGCGCTATTGGCAGCGACGTTGGCCTGTCTTATGACTGCATGTGTGGCTGGCACATTCTTCACGCAAGGCAAAGCATCCATTCTATTCGGAGACTGAAATGTTTGTCAGACATTTGAAGGACTGCCCGGAGTTTATAGCTGGCGACGGCTCGCTCTTACGTGAGCTTTTGCATCCAGAAAAAGCAGCCTTACAAATTCGTTACAGCCTGGCGTATGCAAAAGTCAGACCCGGACAAACCACTACGCCACATAGACTCACAGCCTCGGAGGTATACTACATAATAGCTGGACAATGCCTCATGCACATCGATGAAGAATCTTCCACGGTAGGACCGCAATGCGCAATTTACATTCCGCCTCAGTCGGTGCAATATATTGAGAATACGGGCGATTGCGACCTGGAATTTTTGTGCATCGTCGATCCAGCATGGAAAAAAGAATATGAGGAGGTATTCAATCGTTTATGAGTAAAATAGCGGTAGATGTAGTGTTGCTGCCGTCAAATGAAATGACGGAAAAAGCAATCCAGGCAAACGCTGAGCTGGTTGAAAAATTCGGCAAGAAAATCGTGCTGAACAGGCAAAACTGTCTGCCACACATCTCACTGGCAATGGGCTGCATTGACGAAAAAGACATAGCACCCATCGGCAGACTTTTAGAGCCGGTGGCAAAAGAAAACCCATTAGGCGATTTGAGGGTGATCGGCATCTACACATCAACAAACGCCAGAGGCGAAAAAGTTTCGGTCTTGGAAGTAGAAAAAACAGAACAGCTTCAGGCACTTCACGAAAAGGTCATCAAAAAGGTCACGCCCTACTTCAGCCACGATGTTACCAGCCAGATGATGTATGGCAACGAAGAGGTTGCTGAAACCACGCTGCTCTGGATTAAAAACTACTCCGAAAAAGCGAGCTTCGCCAATTTTTTCCCTCACATAACAATCGGATTTGGCCAAATAGAAAGCGGCGGATTTCCAATAACGTTTACTGCTTCAAAACTGGCTTTATGCCACCTGGGAAATCACTGCACCTGTAGAAAGATTCTTGTGGCTATCGATCTTTGATAGTGCATAACCTCTGCTATCTGCTGAGGTTGCGCCAGGTCCGGGGATGAGCAAGGATCCTACTTCTTACAAGGCTCGAAGATTCTGACTGTGTTTTTGCCGGCCTGCTTGGCTGTATACAAGGCCTGGTCAGACCGGCTGGTAATATCTTCCGGGTTGGTGTCGGCATCATACTGACCCAGGCCGACACTGATGGAAAGTCCTATCTGCTCCTTTTGCCAGGTGGTCGGCGTGCGCGAAACCGCCTCAACCATACGCTCGGCCACAACAACGGCATCACTTAGCGAAGTGTTCGGCAGAATTACCGCGAACTCGTCTCCGCCGTACCGAGCTGCGGTGTCGATTTGCCGGATGCACTCCTTTATTCGTCTACTGACCTCGCGGATGACCTTATCACCGGCACGGTGGCCATAGGCATCATTTATTTTCTTGAGGTTGTCAATATCAACCATAATTAGTGAAATCTGTCCGCCGTACCGCCGGGACCGCCACAGCTCTTTTTCCAGGATTTCGTAAAACGTTTTGTGGTTTATAAAACCGGTAAGGCCGTCCGTCGTCGCTTGGCGTTGTATCTTCTCGAACAACTTTATATTGCCGACGGACGCCCCTATCAACTGGCCAAACAACTCTATCAAGGAAATATCCTCCGAGCTGAAGCTATTGTCCCCCATTTTATCTGCCAGATTAAGAACTCCTACCACTCTATCCTGGCAAATAAGAGGAGCAATGGCACAGTTTTTGGTCTTATAATTCTCTGCGAAAACGCGTTGTGATTTTC
>Ga0315312_1001533_pt1 | contig 17680 bp, 23 predicted proteins | sample TDP7_MG_FD_203629 | JGI IMG/M metagenome (GOLD analysis project Ga0315312, IMG submission 203629) | Freshwater sediment microbial communities from Lake Towuti, South Sulawesi, Indonesia - TDP7 | ecosystem: Environmental > Aquatic > Freshwater > Lake > Sediment | place: Indonesia: South Sulawesi... | reverse complement strand
ATATTTACAATCATATCAGGCCTCACCAAGCGCTTGATTATTTAACACCTTATGAGTACTATCAACAATGGTTGCAAGTAACCAAAAAAGGGAGGTAATGTGTCACTAAGGTAGTGGACGAAGACATACGCTTGACAAAGAAATAATTTTTCTATAAAATGCCAAGAGGAAGAAATTTTTCTGATCTATTTTACTAGTCTTTATTTAAAGAGGAAGTGATTAGTTTGACTTCTTAAAGGAAATAAAAAAACTAAAAATCAGGAGGGGTGAGAGATGAATTTGAATCATCTAGGATAAAAGGAAAATGCTCAACCATTTTGATGGATTCAGTGAAAAATGAACCAGGACAAAGGAGGAATAGATGACGGTGAAGAGAAATCAAATATTAGGAGTAAATCTGTCGGTGATACTAATTAGTGCTTTAGTATTGGGAGTAATTGGGATAGCCTCAGGGGAAAAGACGACGGTAACCATATGGGCTCTTAGTAATTTTCTTGGTATGGACCCGCTAATTGAAAAGCAAGCGACGGCCTTCGAAGCCTCCCACTCTAATATTGATGTCAAAGCGGAATTTTTCCCCTGGCAAGCCTATTGGGATAAGCTACTGACTTCAATTGCTGCCGGGACGGGACCGGATGTTATTTATCAGATGCATCCAACATTTCTTGGGCCTTACATAAAGGGAGAAGTTTTGTTGCCCTTGCCCAAGGCTCAATTTAATATCGACAGAGAATGGCATTCATCAGCAGCCAAGCCCTGGGAATTTAAGGGTAATTACTATGGACTGCAGTATTTGTTTAACCCGCATATTTTCTTTTATAACAAGGATCTGTTCAAAACGGCCGGGCTCGATCCTAATCGGCCCCCGGAAACATGGGATGAACTGGCGAATTATGCTCAAAGATTAACAATGCGGGATGCCACCGGGAAAATAATCCAGAGTGGTTTTGCTGCCACCTTAGTCCAGGAAGACTGGTTGTGGGCAAACCTCATATATGTGCAAGGGGGTAATTTACTTACTCCCGAGGGGGAGGTAGCATTTGATACTCCGGAAGCCCTTAAGGCATTGCAATTCATGAGGGATTTAGTATTCAAATATAAAGTAAATAATCGCCAATTTTTAGGAATGGAAGGTTTCCAAACCGGTAAAATAGCTATGATGATACTATATGCCACCTTCGTTGCCCAAATGACGGATTATCCTAATATAGATTACGGCAGCGCTCATATTCCCACCCCTAGACGGGGAATGAAAGACCGATCAGTAATGTATGGTGACTGGGGAACGTGCATCACTAAGGCAGCCCGGGATCGGGGGTCAGTAGTGGAATGGGCTACCTACGACTTTGTAAAGTTAGCCAGTTCCAAGGAGCAGCATGCAGAAATTCTAATGATCGGGGCTACTAGTGGCCCGGTGCGAAACGATGTCCTGGGAGATCAAGTCCTCATTAAGAAGTTTCTGGAGAAATATCCTAAGTATAAACCGGTGGTGGAGAAAATTCCCTACACGGAATATGTAGGTGCTCTACCCAATTGGGAAAGAGTGCAAAAGGAAGCCTTGACTCCCATGTTTGACCGAATTTTCCTCTTGCAGTGGGATGCTAAAAAAGCACTGGATGAATGTGTGAAGACTGCAAAACAGATATTAGCAGAAGCAAAGGAAGTATGGTAAAGAGCTAAGAAAGAAAAAGCAGGGAAAAGGAGATTGGCGGCTTAGATAAAATCTTCTTTTCCCCTTCCATTTCTGAACAATGGCATGCGATGTAAAATCAAGTATCCTCACAAGAGAAATAAGTTAAGTGCCGAATATTCTGAAAGTGCATATATTTTCCTTAGTCCGGTTATTTTATGGTTCCTAATTTTTACCTTTTTCCCGATTGGATTTGCCCTCTATTTATCCTTGCACCGCTGGTTTGCCATCTCTCCGGAAAGACCATTTATAGGACTTCAGAACTATGAGAAACTCATTTCTGACGGGATGTTCCTCCTTTGTTTTAAAAATACTTTTCGTTACGTAATAATGTATGTTCCTCTGGCGGTGTTAGTTTCGTTAGGTGTAGCTTTAATATTAAATGCTATCGGAAGGCTTAAATCATTTCTTAGAACCGCTTATTTTATTCCCGTGGTAACCTCAATCGTAGCTGCTTCCATTATTTGGAAGTGGTTGTATCAACCTACCTTTGGATTATTTAACACAATTCTCTCCCTGCTTCATTTGCCTAAACAATCCTGGTTGACCAGTCCTAATCAAGCTTTATTTTCCATAGTTATTATGAGTGTCTGGAAAAACCTGGGATTTAATATGGTAATATTTTTGGCTGGACTACAAGGGATTTCTGAAACCTATTACGAAGCTGCCCGCATAGATGGGGCTAATAGAAGGCATTGTTTATGGTATATAACATTACCTCTATTAAAGCCAACCACCACCTTTGTGCTTATTATGACGGTGTTAGGGGCCTTTCAGATTTTTGTCGAGCCTTATATTATGACCGATCCCCCGGGAAGTCCTTTAAATAGTACTCGGGTACTCGTTCTGCATATCTACGAAGTAGCTTTTCGCTGGTTACGCATGAGTTATGGAGCAAGCATGGCTTTTGTATTGTTTGGTATCATGCTCATCTTTACTGTTCTACAATTAAAGTTCTTGAGGGCAGGCGAAAGAATTCTTTAAATTTTTTTGATAAGGATTATGGAGAACTAAGCGAACTGGAAAAGGACAATATGAGATTACACCGTCTACCTAAAATGCTTTTTATTTCGGTTTTTTATTTATTCTTAATTCTGGGAGCTATTTTAATGATAGGTCCACTGGCGTGGATGTTTCTGACCTCTTTCAAATTTCCCGCCGAGGTTATTCAATACCCACCTACGTGGTTTCCTAAGAAACCTACTTTGAGCAATTATGTGGAGGTTTTTTCTTTGATGAAGGTATTCCGGCTATTTTTAAATAGTAGCATTGTGGCCATCGCCAATACCGCCAGTGTTCTTTTCTTCTCTTCCTTAGCAGGCTATACCTTTGCTATATATAGGTCCCCCGGACGCGATTTAATATTTCTTGCTATCTTGAGCAGTATGATGATTCCATTCCAAGTAATTATGATCCCTCTTTATCTTATAATTCGTTCTTTTGGCTGGTTAAATACTTACCAGGCTCTAATCGTGCCCGGTATGATGAGCGCCTTTGGAATCTTCTTGATGAGACAATTTGTAACTACTATACCTATGGAACTTATAGAAGCGGCGAGAATAGATGGTTGTCCCGAATTTGGGATATATTGGAATTTAATTCTCCCCAACTTAAAGCCTGCCCTGTCAGCATTAGGGGTCTTTACTTTCTTATGGAACTGGGATAATTTCCTCTGGCCGGTAGTAGTTACCGATTCGTGGAAATTATTTACTTTACCGGTGGGGCTCGCCATGTTCACCCACCAGTACTTTACGGAATACAATCTGGTTATGGCGGGATCCAGTATGGCAGTGATTCCGGTTTTAGTGGTCTATTTTATTGCCCAAAAGCAAATTATCAGAGGGATTACCCTTACTGGTCTTAAAGGATAGCTTGCCATAATTACTCCATTCCTTTTGAATTATCCGACGCCGCCAAAGTAGATGGAGCGGGGGAATTTATGATTTACTCCAGACTAATCCTGCCCTTGGTTAAACCAGCATTGACTACGGTAGTTCTTTTCGAATTTCTGTGGCGATGGAACGATTTCATGGGGCCCCTTATCTATTTAAGGGACGAAATATTATTTCCTATTGCCCTTGGTTTAAGAAGATTTCTATCTCTCTATCAGGCCCAATGGTCCCTTCTCATGGCGGCATCGGCAGTCTTCACCATTCCTATAGTTATTCTATTCTTTTTTGTCCAAAAAACATTTATCGAAGGAATAGCCATCACCGGAATGAAAGGATAGCCAGTACCGCGGGATAGGATGGTGTCCTATACCCGTAAAACCTTCTAAGTCTGGAGAATAAAATCCAAAGTAGTCTGGTTCTTTAGTAGCCTCAATTATTAAGGAGTATTCTAATTCGATCATTTTTAATCTTCCCCCTTGCCTTTATTTCTTTATACCCGCGGCTTTAAGTATAGTTTTTAGGGCATCGGTTAGGGAGCCGGTTTTAGCGGGTCGAAAGGAAGTGGGAGGACAACCAGGAACATATAACCCTTCATCTTTAACCTTTTCTAAACACTTTCCCATGAGAATTAGGTTTTTAACCCCCTTCGGTATTTTTGCCTTTCCACCCACCAATATGGTTAAATCATCAAAATCTTCCAGCCTATCTTGAAAGTTCTTCAAGGCATACCCTAATTCATTCAAACACGAACTGCAGGGATTCCCCTGAATAAGACGTATCTTACCCTTACTTTTAGCAATTAATTCCAATGGATTGGCCGGAGCCGGGAAAGTGTATTTACCTACCAAATCCTCAAGTTTCTCACCCAGTATTGTCATTTTACTTATATTAGTGGTACCTAAACCTGCTTTTTCTGCCAATACGATATGATCTACTTTCTGGGGATCTAATCCCAGAATTCTGGTGCAGACCGAATCCGCCGCTACACAATCGTTACTGGCCATAATGATACCCACAGGTTGCATAATGCCGGTATTTCCTTGCTCAACTGCGATCCCATCAATGACCGCTAATCCTGGACGTACCACTCTATTTATATCAACAATTCCTTGATTTAAGCCTTCACAATGGAGTTTTTGTTTCCATGGGGGAGGAATTACTCCTTTCATATTTTTCAAGCTCAGGGATACATCAGTGATATTTACTACTTTCATTTTAGCCACACTCACTACCAGTTGAGCGTCGAGTGCATAATTGGATATCTCAAGATTTTTAAAGTAGTAAGCATTAGGTACCTCAACCATTCTATGAGGTCCGTTCCGAAGGCTTACCAAAGTCGATTTCGTCTTTTCCGCCAGTTCGTGTGCCCGGTGAGCTTTATATATAGTCTTTTCTTGGACTACAACCGCGGGGTCTTCCCCTATCCAAACCTTGCAGCCGTAATGGGAGAATATTTTTAAAGTTTCATAAACCACCGGGAAAGTAGGTTGGCCCCGCTTACTGGGTTCACCCCAATTTGGTTTAACGAATACTACCTCAGTATTACGACAGAATTGTTCGGGACCACCCAGCATCTGTATTGCTTGGGATACGGCTCCCTCAATTTCAGCTTCGTCTGCTTTTTCCTTGATTCTAACGATGGCTACCTTTGATTTCATATTTCTCCTCCTTCCTTATCATTTATCCGGCCACTTTTATAATATTCATTCCCTTTTTAAGATTAGATAAATCCCCTGGGATAAGGCAACCCTGGTATTTGTTTACTCACTGCATCGCTATGGACCATGTTATTTGTTAGGCGATACGGCGGCATTTAGCTATCTAACCTGTGGCTCACTGTCGCTAATATCTTGTCTTGAACTTGTTCTTTGTCGCTTATAAGATACTCTTATTCTTCTCCGCTGAATGGAGGGTACTCATTGGTTAAGAGGTACCCCCAATAAGCACTCACACGAAGTTGCCATCGTAGAAAACTGGTAACGAAGTCAAACATTCCCTCGTGATATTTGCCAGTAAATAAAATTACTCACCAAGATATAAAAACCACAATGGCAACAGCAATCCCATAAAGCCAGAGGATTATTCCATGAGGAATTCCTACATAAAGCCATCCAAAGAAGGTTTTCAGAAGAAGTTTACCTCTTGACAGTTTTTCAGGATAATCAATAGTTAACTTCACCGGTGAATCCACCATTAGCTTCACCTCCTCTTCTCTTACCGCCGCATCGCCTAATTGTGTAGTTAAATGTATCCTAACATACTACTTCTATAGTTTTATTCTCTGCAGTTTTATTCTCTGCTTTCAACCCTATAAATGTTTTAGAGTAAGAGATCTTTTCAATTAAGGTAACCATCGTTCCCTAAAAATTGCCTTCCAGTCATATTGAAATATTGGTAATATAGAAACTAAAGACTTTGCACGAAATAACAGGTAGTATTTTTTCATAAGTTCTTCTAAGAGATCTATACAATCATCAAGATTTTTATGTGTAGGGATATTTTTCATTGCTCGTTTATCTATATGAGCGACTCGCTGGTCTGCGTATTTTTCGCACTTTTTTACTTTATCCTTGAAATTTTTAAGATCCGATTTGACTAAGTCAGGATCAACATGACATTTTACCTTCCCTGCAAATCTATCGAAATCTCTATCAGCAAATCGTCTGTCCATGTTTTCTTTATAAAGAGCAACAAAGCGATTTCTTGATAAAATTTCAGGGGTATCACAAATTTCCTTTAGTAGTCTCGCAAATGATATGCTGTCTCCATCAATCTTGACCTGCCTTCGAATTCCCATCAACGCTGACGCCGCATATACACTCCCTAAAAATTCATAAAATGAACTGGGCTTTTGTATCTTAAGATTATTTTTTATTATATTTTGGACTTCACGGAAAATATGTCTATTGATCGAGAGATCTGTAATCTCCGAATAGATAATATCAAGCCACTCATTCCATTTATCAAATCTATCGTCCATCATTTAAACCATCTTGCCTAACAATGTAGGTGGAAAATAAATTTTTGTGAGGTAAAAATTTGGGTAAGTATCGCAGGGCAAAGGACCTTTTATACTGGGGCGTAAAACTGTAATCACCAACCAAACGGATGTCAAAGGCATTCCTCAAGCGTTTACCCATTTCACGCTTAAAAATGCCTGCTTTTATGAAATGCTCACCAAAAAGTGTGATAACGCTCCTATGCGAAGAAAATTTCAAATTCTTTGTTAAAAGTAATGCCTCTGCTGCATAAAACATTGCATAGTATGAACGAGAAACTGAACTGTCAAAATCTCCCTTTTCTATCAACACTTCCGCACTCTCAATGTATTTCTGAGCTCTCCCCATCAAGCTTTTTATATCGTTCATATTTTAATTCCCTCTTCCCTAATATGATAGTATAGTGGCCATGTTGAATTCCTGATTTCGTCTTGACCAAGGGGATACACAGAAATTAATTCGTTGGTTTCTAACATTAAGTCATATAATACCTCACCTATTTTATCTATCTCTTTCGCCTTGTTCACCCCGCCCCTGAGCACAACTGCAATATCTATATCTGAATCCTTCCCTGCACTGTTTCTCGCAAAAGAGCCGAATAAAATAATATCTACAAGACGATCACCATATATTTTTTCAAGGAGCCTTCTTATCTGCGGCAAGAGATGTTCTATCTCTCTTGTTGTTCTCTTAACTTTCATTTTATCCTCACCTTCAAAACTTTATTTGGTATCATTCCCAAACGCATCCACAACTTTAACCATTATCTGATATTCTCCAGAATCCTTTCTAAACTCACTCCCCAATACGCGTCAATAAGTTTATCCATCATTCCATCAATAATATACTGGTGCTTCAAATTTCCAAAACTATAGTAGAATCTATTATTTAGATGTTAAATACTTAGCAAGATATTCTCTAACTAAGTTGATTGAATCGGATGTTGCCTCAGAGTTATACTCTACATGGTGACCTAAATAATCTTCGTTTAAACCTTCAAAATCAAAAGCATGATAAGCATTGGGATATATTTTTAATGTGAATTCGTATTTTGAATCTTTCACTCCCGAATATTTCTGTAAGTTTTCACATTGGCGTGCTGGACACCAATCATCTTTTTCTCCAATCAAAATAAGTAATGGTGTATCAAGAATAGATATCCCCCCACACCATGGATAAAAGGCTATCGCAACCTGAAATGGTTTTGAATCCTTATCTCTAAAAAGCTCATCTACTATTTTCAGTACAGCCCATCCCCCATGTGACCATCCGATAACGGCTATATTCTTTGAATCAACAAACTTTAGTTTAGTTAGATAAGATTTGGCAGAATAGGCATCATACGCTCTCATCGTATCGTTAACTACATAAGTCTTATCGCAAATATTATCATAGTTACGGGGGCCAAAACTATCTACCTGCAGAGTGACATAGCCCCAGCTCATCAGTCTCTCAGCCCATGTATTTTGGTGTTTTGCATCTCTTTCGTTTTTTAATCCACCACACCCGCAGAGCATAACGACAGCAGGAAAGGGGCCGTCGCCTTTCGGTTTATTCAAAATACCTGTCAACTGTAATTTCTCTCCCTCAACGGTCTTGCCTTCAAATTTTACTATTTCTTGAGCCATTGTAATGACATTTATACTAATGCAGATAAATAAAACCATAAGAATCGTAATAATTATTTTTCTTGACATAGCACCTAACCCCTTTTAAATAAGATAAACTCAAAATAAATCAATTTATAAACCATAACCAAATACGAACCATAATATTTTAGCATTATTGTTACGTAAAATTCCATAATTTGTGCCCGTAATTCGTACAACTTAAAATAATCGAACTATTTTGTTTATGCTCCCCAATTGGCATATTTTGCGAAGTATTTCGTTCATCCATATTTTATAACTCTATGCTTTAATTCTTCTTTATTCGTTGCTTCAATCCTGATGGATTATGCCTTCTTAGATTGTCAGTAAAATAAATTATATATGGCAAATATTTCTACGTCAAATTTCTATTTATTCAGTCAATCTCTATAAGACATTATTTAACAAAAGCTTGGGTTCGTAAGTAATATTGTTCATCTAATTCATTTTTACTTTTTGTTTCAATTGCTTCCTTTGCAATGTAAGCTATATCAGCCCAATTATCTGAAGCTTCCGAGAATATTTTTGCTATCTTCCTCAACTTTTCTTCTTTTAGGATTCTGCTTGCTTCTACTAAGAATCTGGAGTACGCTTCCCTGAACATGCCGCCACCAGTTCCAGATAGCCCAAAGCCAAACACATACATACCAAGCCATAAAGCATTGATTAACTCATCTTTATTAAACATTTCAGGCCAGTTAAAGATCTCCTTTGCTAATTTTCTTTCACCTCTTATTCCTGTAAAGCTAGGGCCATCGTAGAAATTGCTGACTGTTTTCTTAAAAGATTTCCTTATGATTTTATTAAGAGAGGATAAAGTTTCGGGAAAATTGAATTTCCAGAAACGATTGTTCGGTGGGAATGGTTTAAGTTTAGATGAGTTTCAAGTAAACAAAACACAATCCACCAGAAATGCCTAAAAGAAAATCCTCAGAAAAATCATAGCCGTTGAACTCACAGATATCTCTAAACGATCCCATAACGTAATTGTTTGCTTTCTTATGAGGAAATGGTTTAATGATTTTCATTTTAAATACTAACTTTTAGATAATTGATTTTTGCAGTAAGTATGTATATATTTCTCTCGGATGCGAAGGACTAAAATTTCTAGTTCCAGATTTATCATCTATTGCTTTTAAGAATTCATTAGCCTTTTTCATTTGCTCTTGGTCAGCAAAGAGTTTGTGAAGCAGTCTGTGAACTCCCCAGTAGACGGTCGGAACAGAAATATTAATATATTCTGGTGTATCGATAATAGTTTGGGACAACCACGTTGGCTTTTTAGGACTTGTTTCAAGTTCCTCAATTTCTTTAACTGTTAGAGATCTTTTTGTTAGATTAATTTTTTTACCTTTTTGCTGTTTCCGAGGCGGTCTAATCAAACCGAGGCTGTGAGCGAGGGGATTTCTTGTTTGTTCATAAAGTAATTTACTCCCTGTCTCGGGACATACAGTTTCATCCTCCCAAGGGTAATACTTAATAAGTAGTTTTTTAAAACGTATACCTCGGTCACGACTCTGGGTGAGAGCTTTTACTAACGCATCGTAAAAACATACCGAAATTCCAGCAATAATATTAAATAACATCGCTGCTGTAGTAAAATTACACCCTGCCCTTAAATCGCAAAGAGGTAATTGCAAAAGAACTCTGAGGTCTTCAAATAACATATCCACCTGAAATTTAAGGAAATTAACTACCTCATGATAGCCTTGCACTTCGGGAAATTCTGAAGGATTTATACCTTTCACCTCCTTTCCAGTGTCTTGTAACTGACATTCACGTATATCTACACTTTGTGAAGTAAGTTAGGTAAGACAATGTAAAACCAGATATATTATTATGATGTTATGTGACATAAGGCTCTTTTGAAATAGAGGCCCGAGGGAATACTGTGTCACCGAATTTTAGACAATAGATACAATAAGGTTCTGCATCGGTCAATACAAGATATACTTCATCCTGTAATTTCGCTGCGTCTAACTCATTCATTGACTTAATAAAAGCTTGCCCTATATCAGGAGGGTTCGCTAATGCAACATCGTAGGATTCAAGTATAAGTATTGCCTTATATCCAATGTTTCGATATTTAGTCACTTTGGTACCTCGGGAAACAAGGGCTTCACGAATAACTTCAATTCTTTGATTTTCTAAATCTTCGGGGGCAGCGCGAACTATATTGAACTGTCCATCTCGTCCGAGTTGGCGATAAAGCGTAATTTCAAGTGGAACTCCCTGAGGCATTTCTTTAACAAAATGTCTGGAAGAAGTAGAGGGACTCCCTATCTCTAAAGTGGGTGCAACCTTTTGGACCCATTTAGAAATTCTTTGGCGAACATCATCCCATTTGACCCCTATGGGTATAACATTCATGTCGACCGCAAGTAGATAATGACCAGTTGTAGGTAATTTACCTGCAAGCTCACTTTTCAAAGGTCCTAAAAGTTTTATAAATCGATTGTCATCTCTTCGTTGAAAAGGAACACTATCAATGGAGGTATGTTCTATTGCTACTCTTCTACTTCCTACGATTGCTAATGCATCACAGGCAGATATATTTCTTTCAATTTCATCAGGATATTCGAGGATTTGGTAACTCACATCGATAGTTTTACAAAGAAATTCCAATACTGCTTTAATTACTCTATTTTGGTTCGATTCTGGTCTCATAATTTTTAGCTGTATACTACATAAAGGAAGTTAAAAATGATTACCAATTTTCCTATGAGATAACCTTCACACCTGAAAGGATCGACAGAGCTAAATTTTGACGAAGGTGCAAAGCACTGAGCCAAATACGCTCTATTAGGTAGAGTTCCCGAGATTATTTTGAAAGTTTGCCTCTCCAGCGGAATGCGCGACGAAATCCAAGGTCCTCTACTTCTTTAACCGTCGAAACATAACATTCATTTCTTTCTTCTTCGACAAGTGTTCTATCATACTGCTGATCGAAAGGAAGGTGATAAATTTTCTCGCCAGTCCTCCTTGAAACATTACATTTAACGGAGGGATAGGGCTGGAAAGGGAAATTTTCTATGACTTGGACTCTCAGTGCCCTCGCAAATTCTTTAGCCTTTTCTGACAATTTTGTCGAAGTAATAAATGTAGGTTTAATTTTCTCTTTTTGTAATATTTCTGGAAATAGTTCTGGTTGAAAAGATTTTTGATTCTCTTTGTTTTTCAGCCAATATTCAATTGTGGTTCCAAAAAGTTGGAAAATATGTTTTTCGTGAATAGTTCTTTCTTGTGACCAGCATTTACACTGAACAATTTCAACGTTATCTCCTTTGACTGCTATAAGGTCTCTACCTAAGTCTTCTAATCCTTCAATAATACCCTGGTAATAGACATTACAACCAGACTTTTCATATTGGTAACCAATATACCGTTCATAGTCTCTTCCAATTTCCCACTTTGTCTTTTTCTTTTGCCAATAGCGGTCAAGAGCTCGCTGGTATTTTTCAATTCTTGGGAGTTTGTTATATTCTGCATCCGTTAAATATTTTCTGACTGGGTCAACAGGTTCGTCAGGATAATCTTCGCCCTTTTTCTTTTTATCAAAGATTTGTCTTATCAAGTCATCAATATCTTCGCTTTTGAACTCTATCAACCAAGGAAATAAATTCTCGTAATATTCTAATTGGTATTTCAAAATTCTATAAAGTTTTTCCGCGTTTCTCCGTTCCAAAGCTATTTCTTTCACATGCTCTGCAGCTTTTCGGGCAGGATAAGATTTGTGTTCTAAATAACTCGCCTTCTTTAAATCTTGGAGATAAAAATAATCAGCATAGGCTTGAGCCAACCATGGAAACCCTTGAGATTTTTCTTTCTTTAAGGTCTCAATAGCTTCTTTATCAGACTGGACCTTTTTCTCCCATTCCTTTTGCTTATTCTTAAGATCGGCTTCTTGAAGTTCTAACTCTCGTTTGTATGTGTCTAAATTATCTAACTTGGGTTTAAGTTCAATATATTTTTTCGCCTTACTCCATATACTGAAAAGCCAGCTAATAAAAGAAATGAAGATTATAAGAACAACAAATATTACCCAGCCTTCCATAGCACTAACTCCTAATTTTAAATCTAATATGGTATTAAGCTATTTGCAAACATATGTAGTTGGCAATGTAATCAGTCAGATTGATTTGCATAATACTTATCTTTACAGGTAAGACATATAGATGCCCCTGTAAATAATTATTCATTCCCTAACCACTTCGGTTTATATTGTTAAATTAACTATTTAGCAATTAAGAACCTACCTTAGCCTCCGAGTGAGTAGCTTCCCATCATCTGTGAGACGAAATTCCTCTTCTGAGATTCTTCCTTCCCGTGTAAGGTATCTGATAATAAGCCCATGTTCCTTGACTCGTACTTTCATGTTTTCCCACCAGTCCAGAGGATAGGACTTAGCGAATAAGAAATAAAATCTTGCAAGACCATCAATGGCTTTTCCAGGTTGGTGAGGGGAAATATCGATAAAGATAATACCTCCTCCTTTTTGGAGCGGGTAGTTTTTATCATTCCAGAAGTGCCTATCCATAGTCAGAAGAACCTTATTACTCTTCTTAGCTTTCTGGTATATATTCTCATCAGGATGAGTCGAATAACCGGTTTTAATAGCAGATTCGACAGGTAAACCTACCGCCATTAATTCATCGATTACAGTGCGAGGGATATTTGCGTCAGCATAAATCTTGAGTCTCTTGTGAGGCCCAGGCAGCATCTGGGGGACCTCATCCCATGGGAATTCATGCCATTCGTATTCTGAAAACTGATTCATGACATTACCTTTCAGTTCAGATCTTTTCGCCAATGATGCTACCTTTTATAAAATAGTACCAACCATTGGTTAGCATTCTATCTGTAATGTTATAATTTCACTCGAGAACTTATTCCTTAAGTTCTTTTATATCTGGGTATTTGTTTCTGAAATCCCAGATATCATAAAGGTATAGACGCATATCTCTTTTCATAGGATAACCACCTGGTCTTTTAATATTCTCTCTTTGATAACTGGTTTGATTGTGTCGTATTCTCCTAGGTCAACTTTTTTGCCGAGTACTTCTTCAAGTTCTAACTTTAATCCAACAAAATCCAATAGACTTATTTTCTTTTCAATTTCTACCAAAATATCTACATCACTTTCTTCAGTCTCTTCGTCTCTCACAACCGAGCCAAAAATTCCTGCTCTTTTTACCTCATATTTTTTAAGAACTGGCAAAATCTTATTTTTAATCTCCTCAATTTTTTCTTTGTTCATTCTTTCAATCCCCCATTAAATCTTTTGAATTGTGAATATCCAAAAGCCTTTTCCTTGTAACCTGAATGGCAAACTTGGATAAATCACAGCCAATCCAGCGCCTGCCGAGTTTCTCTGCCACTGCTAAGGTTGTGCCAGAGCCACAGAAGAAGTCAGCAACAATATCGCCAGGGTTAGAAGCTGATAAAACGACTCTCTTTAACAATTCTTCGAATTTTCCTTTCAGCATTTTTTCTAAAATATATTATACATGACAAACATTTCAACGTCAATTTGACGAATCAGGTGGATTCGGTGGCTTGCAAAGCCCCTTTTATTGTGGTAATATTCCATAAAATTTAAGTAATTACAGTTTTTGTAGCTTTTAAATAGCTAAGGAGGGTGCTCCGAAAGATGAATAAAAGGGTGATTGAGTGCGCCGTTATAGGTTACGGACCGGCCTTTAATATGGGTAATTACCATATGAATTTAATAAATGCTACCCCTGGCCTTAAGGCGGTAGCGGTATGTGATACTGATCCTTCCCGTCTGAATGCTGCTAAAAATGATTTTCCCGGTATAGATACCTATAATAGTGTGGATGAGCTCCTCGATAAAGGTAATATTGACTTAACAGTAGTAGTAACTCCGCACAATACTCATGCTCCTATTGCCCTTAAGTGCCTTCGGGGCAGGAAAACATACTGTTGTAGAAAAGCCCATGTCCCTTACCACGGAGGAGGCTACTTCTATGATAGAAGCGGCTCAGGATAAAAATGTCATGCTTTCGGTTTTTCATAACCGTCGCTATGATGGGGATTTTTTAGCGATAAAAGAAGCTATTGAAAAAGGACTTATAGGAAAGGTCTTCCACATTGAGCTCTACGGAGGCGGTTATGGACATCCCGGGACCTGGTGGAGGTCAGATAAAAAAATATCGGGGGGAGCATTCTATGATTGGGGAGCCCATTTTGTGGACTGGGTACTAAACTTTGTACCAGAAGAGATTGATTCTGTTATTGGATTTACCCAAAAACTTAATTGGTGGGATGTCACTAATGAGGACGAGGTAGAATCCATTATAAAATTTAAAAATGGGACGATTGCTGATATACAGCTTTCTACTATATGTTCTATTCCCAAGCCTCGCTGGCGCATTTTAGGCACCAAAGGGGGGATATTAGATGAAGGTAAAGGAAGCTTTAAGGTTATTACTAAAGGTGATAAGCCCGGAGAATTAGAGTTAAAATATAAAAAGTCGAGCTGGGAAAATTACTATATAAATATTGCCCATCATCTTCTTGCCGGTGATGCCTTAGAAGTAACTCCGGAATCTGCCCGCCGGGTTATCTCCGTGATAGAGGCCATCAGCAAATCGGCTTTAAGCGGAAGAGTAGAAAAGCCAGCGTTTAAGTAATATTAAAATGAATGATTAAAAGGGGACACCAAAAATGAGAATCTTAATGTTAACCCATTCCGCAGGATTCAAGCACGATTATCTTCCCACTGCGGAGGAAGTTATTAAAGAATTGGACAAGGAATCTAAAATTTATGTAGCGACAACGACCGAAGATTGTTCGGTAATCAATGCCAATAATCTTAGGAATTATCAAGTGTTAATCTTTTGCACCACCGGTGAATTGCCCATGTCCAATGAGCAGAAATCGGCACTTATCGATTTTGTTAAGTCCGGCAAAGGATTTGTGGGTATTCACAATGCTACTGATACATTTTACGAATTTCCGGAATACGGTGAGATGCTTGGTGGTTACTTTAATGGACATCCTTGGACTCAAGAAGTAACAGTTCGAGTTGAGGACAGAAACCATCCTTCAACTAGACATTTGGAGCCATCTTTTAAAGTATTTGATGAGATTTATGTATTCAAAAATTGGTCGCGCGAAAAAACTCATGTTCTCATTAGTATTGACAATAGTTCTATCGACCTAAGCAAAGGGAACCGAGAAGATAACGACTACGCAATAAGTTGGTGTCATAACTATGGTAAGGGACGTGTATTCTACACCAGTTTTGGTCATATGAAGGAATTATGGCACGAAAAATGGTTCCAAAACCACATTTTAGAAGGCATTCTTTGGGTCGCGGGTATTGAGGATTAGGAGATGACTAGGAAAGAAAGAGTTTTAAAGGCTATTCAGCATGAAGAGACGGATATCGTTCCTTACCAGTTAAACTTTACCATTCCTGCCCGTAAGAAGGTAATAGAATACGCCGGGGACGAAAATTTCCTCGCGAGGATCGGGAATCATTTAGCTATGGTAGAAGGTAAGGATTTTGGCGTTTGGAGAGATACCGATTACTGGCAGGATGAATTTGGCGTGATATGGAACCGGAAAATAGATAAGGATATTGGAACCGTCGAGGGTTTTGTTCTTCCCGAACCGAATTTGAAAAGTTATTGTTTTCCTGATCCTTATCGCTCGGGGAGATTTGAGCATTTTCCCGAATTTATTTCTCAGAATCACGACCGCTTTATTTTATTTAATCTGGGATTTTCTTTATTTGAACGGGCCTGGACATTAAGAGGGATGGAAAATTTTCTGGTAGATATGCTTGCCCACCCAGTTTTTGTGGAGGAGCTGCTGGATGCTATTCTGGAGTATAACCTGGGAGTCATTGATCAGGCTCTGAATTTTGAGATTGACGGTTGCCTTTTCGGCGATGATTGGGGCCAGCAAAATGGTTTAATCATGGGACCTCACCTCTGGCGGAGATTTATTAAACCCCGGGTAGCAAAGATGTATGCAAAAGTTCGCGAAAGAGGTAAGAAAGTGTTCATCCATAGCTGCGGCGATGTGGATGAGCTCTTTCCCGATTTGATTGAAATTGGGTTGGATGTTTTTAATCCCTTTCAGCCGGAAGTGATGGATGTTTTCGCCATCAAGCGCCAGTATGGTAAATATTTAAGTTTTTATGGCGGTATTAGTGTGCAGAGGCTCTTGCCCCTGGGAACTCCGGAAGAGGTAAAGCAAGTAACCCGCCGGATGATGGAGGAGATAGCTAAAGGCGGAGGATATATAATTGCTCCCGCCCACGATATCCCCGGTGATGTTCCCGCAGAAAATATTCTTGCCCTTCTGGAAGTAGTCCAAAACCAATAATCCAGTTTAACAGATTTAACGGAATGGGAAATATAACTAGCATATACTCCTTGGTCGAGTAGCAGTATATTTTACGAAAATTTACGAAAATAGACGTTGACCTTTAGACTTTCCTAAAATAGATTAAAACCAGAATAAATCGAGCAATAAAATACATTTTTGGAGGTGAAAATTATGCCACCACATTGTGATACGATGGATGGACCGGTAGTCACAGTAGCTAAAAAAGCCCTGGAAATGGGGAATGTTAATCTTATACTTCCCTGGGTGCCAAAAAAGGCGGAAGGTGAACTGAAGAGGGCTTTCGAAAGGACTCTTCATGTGAGGAAGCAAGGCAAGGAAGCTATGGAACTTGCTGATTATTGGTTCTTTGAAACGGCAGTGCGTTTGCATCGCGAGGGTGAAGGGGCGCCTTATACTGGATTGAAACCGGCGGGACTGGATTGGGGGCCGGTGGTGCCAAGAGCAGAAAAGGCTATTGATAAAGGTGACCCCAAAGAAGCGATAGATTTCTTATTACACACTGTGGAAGAAGAACTGCAAGAAAGGTTCCACCATGCCATGGCTAAAAAGAATTACGATGAAAATAATGTGGATGCCGCCAGAGAGTATGTACAAGCGATGCTCGGTTTTGTATTATATGCGCATCATTTATACGCATTTGTGAAGGGTGCTGGAGCGCACGGCGAAGAAGGAATGGGTGGACATAAGCATTAGCTCTTTTAACTGGACAAAGTTGGAATCCCTGTTAGAAGGATCGCCTACTTCCCACTTTTACGAGGTAATAATAATTACCGAGAAGTATCTTTGAATGTCTTTCATAATAATTAAAACCTTTAGCTCTTTCACTAGTAGTAGCCTCCTTTATAGGTTCTTATCCTACCAAGGAGACTACTATAAAAAACTAACATTTATACTTAGTAATAACTACTACCTTAAGCATAGTAACATTAAATATTGTTTATTGACGCTTCACCGAATTTTGTGCAAGAATTTAAGCTAACTATAAGCAGGATAAGAAGTTAGAGATATTTTTCATGTTTAAGGAAAGTTTCCCTGTAAATATTTGCTAATTTGATATAGTTTCAAATG
>Ga0315312_1001532_pt1 | contig 17694 bp, 18 predicted proteins | sample TDP7_MG_FD_203629 | JGI IMG/M metagenome (GOLD analysis project Ga0315312, IMG submission 203629) | Freshwater sediment microbial communities from Lake Towuti, South Sulawesi, Indonesia - TDP7 | ecosystem: Environmental > Aquatic > Freshwater > Lake > Sediment | place: Indonesia: South Sulawesi... | reverse complement strand
CCCCTAAACCGAGTCTACCTCAAAGGCGACAAACACATCTTCAGTCAGGTGGAAGAGCTGCAGGAAAGACCCTCTAGCTATCTGGAGAAGTGCCTGAGTCTATTGCGGTTCAAAAGTCAGGGCCTAAGCCACGATGATGCAACCTGGATCGTCAACACCGTCTCCGAGACAAAGAAAGTAGCAGAGGATAAGATACGCCAACTAGGCCTCGCATCGTGGCTTGAGCATTGACTTACAGATGAGTGCAATACCCATGATAAGCAGTTCTTGCCGCTGGGGGAAAGTTGCCTAGGCCGAGATCACCAAGTAGACGCCGAAGGCTATCAAGAAGATGGCGCTTCCGGCGAGTATGATTTTCACAGCTCTCTGGTCTAGGAAAGCTTTCCCCTTGTCAACTGAGTAGCTTATGAAACTGAACCATAAGAGGTCGGCTGCGGCGTGTCCAACGAGGAAGGCTGCGAACCCGATCGCTCCGGCAGAAGCCACAGAAAGCGCCATAACTGGGACGCCTGTGGTGAGCCACCAGAGGAAGAAGTGGGGGTTTGAACCGCTGCTGAGAAACCCGGCTGCCACCAAGCCGCGCGAAGCAAAACGAGCCTCAGAGCTGGAGAAAGTATAAGCTCTATATTGCTTCGCGGTTCTTGCCAGGTATAGTCCCATGACGACAAGGATTAAGCCGCCTGCGTAGCTGACCAACCTAGTAGCTTGGCTTTCCCCAAGCAAGGCGTCTAAGCCTAGGAGGACGGTCAGAATTATGAAGGCTTCAATGGCAAGGTGACCCAGCACGACAAGTGGTCCCGCTTTCTTGCCTTTCTTCAGCGCTTCGGAGACAACGATCACGAAGACTGGTCCTGGAACAATTGCCCCCGAAAGTGCGGCTATGAAGGAGAGGGATGCAAGCCCAAGAAGGTCTAGCACTGTTTGTTTGCCTCTTCACTGGTCATTCAGTATACTGAGACCTTGGCGATACCCTTCACCTTCAGAAGCCGAGGAATAAGCTCACCCGGAATCTTCTTTTCGGCGATCAATGTTAGTTTCGGTTCAGGCGTCAGTTCGGGGTCGTCCACTATGGCCTGCCGTATGCTGATGTTCTCTTCGGCAATCAGCGACGCTGAACGTGCAAGGATTCCAGGCGTCTTGGCGTCTACAGGAGTGATCTCAACGACGCCTAGGTTCAGGTGTCTGGCAATCTCGCGGAGAGAGGTTCCAGCTGGTCTGATGCCCTCAAATATTACGCGTAGTTCAGGGTCCTTCTCAATCATCCTTACCGTCTGGGTGACAGTTCTTCTGTCCACACCTGCTGCACGGCTTACCCTCAAAGCTGGAATCATGATTTCGTCGCAGTAAATTCTGCCATCTCTCACGCTCAAGCCGTTCTTGATGAGAATCTTGGCAACAGCAAGCCGTTCAGGATAGCCTTCGAGGCATTCCACCACCTTGTCCCACATCACAACCGCCTACTGTAACCTCAGCTCAAGTCTACAGTAAGAGCCCGTTCACGTATAAACCTATATGGAGCCGGCTGAAAATACGACGCTTCCAGCATCAGTGGAAGCAGCCCTAGCCATACAGGTCATATCAATCCTTCCTGCATCTAATCTCCTGTGAATAGAATGGAGTATGATTATAGCTGCTCCTAAGAACAAGAGTCGCTGGAATCATGCCTATCTCTTCAGGCTTCATAGGCTGCTGTCTTATGGGTGATAGCATTTGGTTGAGAGAAGCTGGCGCCTCTCTGCTTGTTCGATCAGAATCTCGTCCTTCGGGATCACTAGTAGGGTCCAGTTACAGGTTTGAAAGGTTGTTCCCAGCATCCATAGTTCCGCAAACTCAGAATAGGTCATGTTGTAGTTGGGTCCGAGAATTGGATCAAATGTCATGACAAGGTCTTTTTCATTATCGTAGCCAACAACAACCCTGTAGTGTCCATAGACATCCTGCAGTGAGAGTTTCTGAAGAACGATGATTGGGCAGCCTTTGCGGATCCATTTTCTGAGACAGTCTATGGAGCCGTTCAACTCCTCACTTCTGAAACCGCACCTCAGAGGATAGGATTTCATTATCGAGATGTTTGTCAGTTTTGTTTCAGGATTATAGGTCTGGGCTGCAATCTCCTCTTGGGTTACGTTTAGTCCCCAATACTTTAAGACTATAGTTAGAGATGCAGGCCCGCACCAGTAGGCATGTTTCTGGCTAGCGTAAGGAACTTCATAGATATAGAAACTGGATTCGTCAGCCCTCACCCCATTGGTTATGACGGATCCAATCAACAACAATACTGGGACGCTTGCCAAGAACAATGGCCACATCGAATCTTCGCTCTTTGCCATACAGTGACCACCTCCAGTTTTTCGGCTACACACTGATCTATGCTGTTTTCACAGTTGTCAGCATGACTTCTGAGACACATGAGCGAATGTGCCTATTCCCATCCAACTCCAATAGTCATTCTAAGTTTCCCGAAATGTGCTGCCCAGAGGAATTGAGGTATTCCGGAGGCAAGATGGAACATATAGGAGATTGCTACATGACTAATTCCTAATGGATCAATTCCATTGAGTTTCCAACCTATTATATATGAGTAGAGTATGATGTTCACAAGGACGAGTATGCCTGTAACTCTTGCGCCTCGACGAGAGCGGCCAGCTTTTGTTGAATAGAGGGTTATCAAGATCATTGTGGTGGAAGTGTGAATGTAGACCACAAGGTAGTTGGAAGGATATGCAAGAAGCAATTCGAAAAGGCGCACGGTTCTTCCCGGCACAGTTGCCGGAGTAGTGAGGAGAAGCAGCAAGGAAACCAGTGTGATGGCTACTAGATATCTGGAAAAAAACAGGAATCGGTCTTTCAATCTCTGCATCATCCGAAGCCAGCCAAATCCCACTAAAAAGAACAATACCAGCCCAATATGAGCAGACAGTACAATTGGGTTAAAAGTCTTATCCGATATAACGTAGATTCCCACGATGAAAACGCCAACGGCCCAGATAATGACAACGCCAAGCGTCACACGGCAGGCACATCCTTGAAACCTTGAGGAAGCGTCTCTTTCGCGTCGAAGCCTCAGATACGACCGAACGCCAGAAACAACTTCAAGGGCAAAGACGTAAGCGAGAATCCATAGCAGCATCAGGAAAATGTTCCTGGTCTCGGCATAAAGGTACGCTATGAAGCAGAATAGGGAAATCACCGAGATCTTTATAAATATCTTTAGTAACACCTCGTTCTCATCTCTCATAAGAGAGGCCCACCCAAATGGTTGAACATTCTGATCGTCATGATGCGGATTTTCTGAAGCGTCTTGGCGCACACGAAGCTCATTCTTCTACATTGGGCGGCATCTTTCTGAATATCTGTATCGTACTGAGGATTGAAGATTGGCCAGATTATCAACCTTAGCATCGGGCTCATGTACTCCTACCGTTCTGGAGAAGTATCTCATGATAGTTGTTGTAATCCCCGTGGTCGCAGCGCGCGCGACCAGTTCTTCGAGAGGGGCTGTTTCCTGAGGATAGCTGTAGTATACAGGAACTTCTCTACTTATTACTTCGCTTAAAATGTTTGAGGCATGAGGCACCAGTTTTTCTACGATTTTTCCGACCACTAATGAAGTGGCAATGTTGGTCACAATTTCTTGGGCGATCACGTCAGGCCTTTTTGGTCCAGTAGGGAGCCCCGATGCTACTCTGGCTGTATTTTCGATTGCCCAAGATATACTTGCCGCAGAAGTCGTCATAAAGGCCTTCATCGCTAGCGATGCTCCAGGACCTGCAATAGATGTAAGCATGCCCATCACTGCCCCAGATGCGGTTTCTATAAGTGCTTCTTTGATATCAAAATCCCTACCCCAGTGTGTGAATAAGTAAGAAGCAAAACCTAGAGCGCCACCTACTAACCCTCCTATAACGATGTTTGCCACTCTGCCATCTGGGTCCGTATACTTTAACGGGTTGTTTCTGCAGTACGTGTATCGATTCAGGCTCTGTGGGTCTTCTAGGTCTCCGAGTATTGGGTCTTCTGTGATGAACCTGGCTACGTCCGGGTCGTAGTATCTCGCGCCATAGTAGTAGAGGCCGCTGGTGTCTTCGTATTTCCCGGTGTACTTGAATTCTTCTGTGCCTATCTCGGCATAGCTTGGTCCGAAAGGCTTGTAGTTAGTGCTGAAGACAATGCCGCCTGTGCTGTTGGTTTTAAGCCTTGTGCTGCCCAAATGGTCTTGGTGGTAGTATTCGATTGTGCCGCTTCTGTTCTCGGCAATGTGCAAGCCGTTTGCATAGAAATGCTTTGTGTAGCCTGAAGAAGAGTTCTCAAAGATAATGTCAAGACCCAAGTATACCTGGGTCAAGTACCCAATCTGGCTGTCCCAGAGCCTAACTCGCCTGCCCTGCGCATCGTACCAGAACCTATTCTGGACTACACCGTTCTTCTTAATAGACATGAGCTGGTTCTCGAAATCGTACGTGTCGTTCCACGTGCACTGTCGCTCTATCATACTTCCCCCTCGTCGAGCGCAAGCCTCCGTGGAACACTGATCAGCATGTCAATCACAGAGAGAGGAAACGCCTCTTCTCTCCCCTCATCATCATCTACGCCGAGAAGGATAAAAGCGTTATTGGTGCTGACATCAAAATAGTTTATATCACGGCTATCCTCTAGTTAGTGGAGTGAGTGAAAAGATGAGCATCCCGCTGGAGAGAGTGGACAAGTACATCTGGCGGATTCCCCAAAGCTTCAAGCCTGGCATGCGGGTTCCAGGCCTCGTCTTGGCTGATGACGACCTTCTCGCGAAGATGAGGACCGACCGGACCTTGGAGCAATGTGTAAACGTTGCGCATCTGCCCGGCATATATAAGCACTCGATAACTTTGCCCGATGGTCATGAGGGGTACGGGTTTCCCATAGGAGGAGTTGCAGCTACAGACTACGAAGAAGGGGTCATAAGCCCAGGCGGCGTAGGCTACGACATAAACTGCGGTGTACGCCTTCTTACCACGAACATGTCTGAGAAGGAGGTCCGTCCCAAACTGGCGGAGCTCGCAGGCATGTTTTTTGAGAATATACCATCCGGGCTTGGAAGCCGAAGGAAAGATCTTCACATATCGCCGCATGAACTCGACAGGATCGTTATCGAGGGGGTTCCGCGTGTAGTCGAACAGGGGTTCGGATGGCCTGAGGACATCAAGCACTGCGAGGAGGGTGGCCGCATGGAACTTGCTGATCCGGACAAAGTTTCCAGCACCGCAAAGAACCGTGGGTTAACACAGATCGGGACACTGGGTTCTGGAAACCATTTCCTTGAGGTTCAGAGAGTCGACAAGGTCTATGACCGGAAGGTGGCTGAAGCCCTAGGCATACATGGCGAAGGCCAGGTGACGGCTATGATCCACTGCGGTTCGCGTGGATACGGACATCAGATATGCTCAGACTACCTGCGGGTTGCGGAAAGGGCGGTTCACAAGTATAAGATAGCCCTGCCGGACCGAGAGTTGGCGTGCGCTCCCGGAACAAGCGACGAGGGTCAGGACTATTTCAAGGCCATGTCGTCCGCGGTGAACTATGCCTTCGTTAACCGCCAGATGATCACACACTGGGTTCGCCAGAGCTTCGAAAGGACTTTCAAGACCCCAGCGGAGAAGTTAGGCTTAGACCTAGTTTATGACGTTGCTCACAACATAGCCAAGATCGAGGATCACGACATTGGCAAAAGACGAGTGAAGGTCTGGGTTCACAGAAAAGGCGCAACCAGAGCCTTCCCGCCTGGACACGCTGCTGTACCTCTAGACTACCGAGACTTCGGGCAGCCTGTCCTGATACCTGGATCCATGGGAACGAGCTCTTGGTTGTTGGTGGGCACACCTAAAGCGATGGAAATCTCCTTCGGCTCAACCGCCCACGGAGCAGGGAGAATGCTGAGCCGTGCAGCTGCGAAGAAACGGTTCTGGGGTGGGCAGATCAAGAAGGAGCTGGAAAGCCGTGGCATGGTGGTCCGCTCAGCAAGCGCAGTGGTCCTCGCTGAGGAGGCTGACCCCGCCTACAAGGATGTTGACCAAGTCGCAATGGTCAGCGACGCAGTCGGGATCGCCACCCGCGTCGCTCGGGTGGTCCCGCTAGCTGTTGTGAAGGGCTAGAGGGTAACTCCCCCCAGCGACAGACCCGGTTTCCGTTCCGTATCCTTTCTCACCCTTCTCCTGCCTCCGAATGCGGCGTGTGCAGCACCTCGCCGACCTTCTCCGTGATCTTTGGGCCTAAGCCGTAGACATCTTTCGGCCATCGGTCTAGGTTCACCAAGGCGTTGAATGGTGTGTCATAAGTCTTCAGTATGCTTAGAGCCTTCTCTCTTCCAATGTTCGGCAGGCTGGCCAGAAAGAATATCTGCGCGTCAGCCAACGTTTCTGTCTTCTTCACCGGGTGGACCGCTGGAACCCGTTTCTCAACGATCTGCTCCTGTTTAGCCGAAGTATAGAGAAAATCCACAGTCTCCTTTTGGCTGGTTGTCTGGATCATGTTTATGCCCTGTTTGGCAAGCGCGAACATGGCACCCCAGACTGCAGAGGGGTTTATCCTGCTGAACCGGTAGATTATGGGGAAATATCCCTCGATCAGAATGAAGGGCTTGGGGTAGACCTCCTTCAAGAGGAAGAGCTGATCGAAAAGGTACCTCCGAGTTAGCGTATAAACAAAGTCTTGAACAGTCTTCCTTTCGAAGGCACACTCATCGGAGACTATATAGTCGCCCTTGTCGAGGAGTTCAACCCTGACGTTGGCTCCCTGCTCCTTCAAGCCTTTGACGATCTTGGGCGATGCACTTGCCTCTCTGCTGTCCACTATAATGGTCGGTTGTTTTCCTTCTTCGTCCTCCTTAAGAAAGGGCATCAGAGTCTCAGATCCAGACAAGCTGACCAAACTCCATTGATCGCTGACCGAGAAATCTCATGTCCACTGTGTTATTTAAAGACTCCACGAAAGAAACACCTCGGTCCCTTTCGGCAGCCGGAGGCTTGTCCACAGATCGCCTTCGCTTAAAGGCCCAATTCCTTCAAAACCCTTCGAAGCCCGGCACAAGTTTCTCTTGTGCTTTTTTCGCCATCACCTTGGATGAGGTAATGGGTTTCGATGGACACGCATCCATTGTAGCCGTCCTCAATCAAGGCTCTGAACTGTCCCAGGTAGTCTATCGCTCCGCTCCCAACTGCCACAAATCTCGCCTTGCCGGTGTCCTTGTCCCAAACAGCATCCTTCAAATGCATATGAACCATGTGACCGCGGGCTTGAAGGTACCCATCTGGGTAGGGAACCTCGCCTGCGCAGAAAGCATTCCCTGGGTCCCAGACAAGCATTAGCCCCTTTGAGCCTACCTTCTCAAGGACGCTTCTTGCTTCTCTTCCCGTTCCAACGAAAGTTGCAGGTTCGTTTTCTAGGGCTAGGATTACACCCTCGTTTCGGCACAGGTCAGCGGCTTGCCGCAGTTTCTCGATCACCTTGTTCCGGTGTTGGTCTGGGGTTCTGGTTGACCAGAAGGCGAAACCTCTGAGAATCTCTGCGTCGAAAAGTTTGGTGATCGTGATCAGTCTGGGGAGAAACCTGAGATGTTCTTCGACCTCTTTTCCATCATTGATGCTGCATTTGAAGAGAGGTGAGGCTACGCAAACAACTTCCGAGCCTACAGCCCGAGCTGTCCTCTTTATCCTTTGGACTTCCGAGTCTGTGAGATCCTTAACGTTCTTGTTCCAGCATCCACGAAGCTCTATGCAGTCTAAGCTCAGCTCCTTAGCAACATGTACAGCCCTTTCTACGTCCAGGGTGATCTCGTCAGTTATCACGCCTAACTTAAACATCCCTGTCACCTTCGGTTCTGTAGCAGCTGTTGTCTCTTCTAAGCCTAGCATGCTGAGGGCGATCTGAGATGGTCGGCGCTAAGCCCCTGATTGTCACCTTCTCTCCAGACATCGTGCCCAAGGCTTGGGATGCATCTCCTTGGTTCACTGCGACCTCTAAGAAGGCGCTGCTTCCGATTATGCAGAGAGGTGTGTTGGGCGGGACCTCGCCGTAGGCTGTGCAGAGCCTCAACGTTAGGTCCTTGCTCCCCAACCTGAGAAGGAGGTTTTTTCCTTCTGCAACGCCTATGTCTTCTAGGTCCTTTGAGGTTATGTTTGTGACTAGGTTGCCGAAGCCGTTTACGTGGATCACTTCGCCTTGAACCTCACCTTTACGGACAACTGCCTCGGTGAAGCTCGGCGTCAATGGGTCACTTATCTCAGGCCCGAACTCCCATGGAGAGACACCTTTAGCCAGGTGAGCGGCTGCGGGACTGAAGACGTCGCGTCCATGGAAGGTCCGTGAAACGTTTTGGAGCATGTATTCTCGGTTCGTGATCTGGTAGATGTGGCTTATCTTCGTCTTTCGAGCTGAGAGTAGGAGAAGCCCGTTGTCTGGTCCTACGTAGAGGCTGCTTTCGGTTTGCACTATGATGGGTCTCCGCTTCGTTCCGACGCCGGGGTCAACAACTGCCACGTGGATCGTCCCTTCTGGAAAGAAAGGAGCAGCCTGAGCCAAAATGAAGGCTCCCATCCGGACATCGAACTCTCTAACCTCGTGGCTTATGTCCACTATCGTCACGTTTGGGCATATGGAGAGGATGACGGCTTTCATCTCTGCCACGTAGGGGTCTTTCACCCCGAAGTCTGAGAGCAGTGTGATGATCCTTCCCTTATGCATTCAAGTGCACCGTCAAAGAACAACCGGGAAGTCTTGAGGATATTGACTGAGGAACGGTGGATATAAAAATTGAGGTTTGCCTCATGCGCATCATCACTGCCGATTGGACAGATATGACATACATACCTTCTATTCATAAAACAGATTTACTTACTCATCTCTACGCTATCTAGGAAAGGGGATTGGATGGCCGGATTCACCGCGAAGCTAGAGCTGCCTAGGTTCATTCCCAAAGAAGAGATACTCGGAAAGCATGTGTTCGACTCTGGACTGGCATACTTGGGGATCGCCATGGATTGGACCTACACCTCCGACGGACAGATAAGGGTCGTCGTCTCAAAGGACCACAGCAGCAAGAAGGACTCATTCGCTCTGATCCCCTTCTCTCACATCGATAGGGTTGGCCAGTTCATTCTGCTGAGAACGAGTGAAGAAGAGTTCATTGAAGAGACCGGAGAACCGGAGAAACCGGAAGAGAAACCAAGCGAGAAACCGAGAAAGGAAGAGGTGCCGAAGGACCAGAAGTTGAAATACGCGGACGAGATTGATGAAGAAAAACTCAACGCCATCGTAAAGCTGAGGAAGTTGTCCAATCCTTAACTACAAGCCACCCCTTCTTCTACGGAACCAGTTCATCGCATCATTTCTTGCCAGATGATGCTGGTCTACACGGCAAACGTTTAATATGGTATCAGGAAGATTCTACGCTTGCTCCGAGGGCGGATGATTTGAGGGAAAGGAAGCTTATCATGGTTCCGGGGCCGACGAATGTCCCGGACCGCGTGATGGGCGCTATGCTCAAGCCGATGATAGACCACAGAAGCCAAGAGTTCAAAGCCCTATTCGCCTCCGTAACTGAAAACCTGAAGTACCTTTTCCAGACTGAAGGCGACGTCTTTGCCTTGACGGTTTCAGGCACAGGCGGAGTCGAATGCATGATAGGCAACACGGTGAACGCTGGCGACAAAGTCATCATCCCAGTCTTCGGACTCTTCAGCGAAAGGTTGAAGGAGGCAGTTTCACGAAGAGGCGGCAAACCGATCGAGTTGCCTTCAAGATGGGGAGCTGCCCCAAACGCGGACCAGATAAGGAAGGCCGTGGAAGAAGAAAGGGATGCGAAGGCAATAGCTATCGTCTACAACGAAACCTCCACAGGCGTTACCGTGCGCGACTTGCCGCAAATCGCCGAAATAGCGAAAGAACACAACTTACTCTTCCTTGTGGATGCGGTCTCGATCCTAGGTGGAGACATGCTGCCCGTTGACAAGTGGGGGGTCGACATCTGCGTCACAGCGAGCCAAAAGTGCGTAGCCTGCCCGCCCGGCTTGGCATTGTTCTCTATCAGCGAGAAGGCTTGGGACGTCATAGAGAAGACTGAGCGTCCCTATTACTTCGACATGGTTGAGATGAGGAGGTACGCAGAAAGAAAGGAGACACCTTTCACGCCGGCTTTGCCGCTCTTTTTTGCTCTTGATGAGGCTCTGAAGATGATACGCGAGGAAGGCCTCGAAAACCGTTTCAGGCGGCACGGGGTCTGTAGCGGCGCATTCTATGAAGCCTTGGAAGCTATGGAACTCGCGCCCTTCCCTGACAGAGAAGTCCGGTCAAACACTGTCATCGCATTCAACAAACCTAATGGGGTGGATAACACCGAGGTTCGAAGGATTATGAGTGAACAGTACGGGGTTGTGATCGCTGGAGGCGCGGGAGAGCTTAAGGACGCCATTTTCCGCATAGGTTGTATGGGCATAGTATCTGAAACCGAGACACTTTCGACCATCAATGCGTTGGAAAACGCCCTATCGAAGTTGGGGTATCCTCTTGAGATAGGCGTTGGAATGGAAGGTGGACGCAGAAAGCTACGGTCCGGAATGAGGCATGCAATGATGAGCAGACGGAGTGTTGATCATGCATTTCAAACCCGTTGATGGGCATGCGGGCGATGTTATTCCCTTCTATTGGAACCGAGAATATCATGCCTTCTACCTTAAGCGCCAAGAAGGACGCGACTTATATTGGGCTCACGCAGTCTCAACCGACCTTGTTCACTGGAAGGAGCTGCCCACAGCCATTGACGTAGGTAGACCTGAGGACCCAGATGCCAAGGGCTGTTGGACAGGTTCTGTCTTAGAACATGAGGGAATCTTTCACGCGTTCTACACTGGTCATAACCTGAACCGGGCAAGGTATCCGCCGCAGACGGTCTGCCACGCAACCAGTTCAGATCTGCTCCGCTGGGAAAAGGACTCTTTGAACCCAGTTGTGGTTCCTGACTCTACATGGTATGAGGAGGATGATTGGCGTGATCCCTTTGTTTTCTGGAATGACGAAGAGAAATGTTACTGGATGCTGATAACTTCGCGTGTGAAAGATGCGACAACCCCAAGACGCGGATGCATTGCCATCGCTAAGTCTGAGAACTTGAAGGACTGGAAAGTCTACCCTCCCCTTTGGACGCCATACTTGGTGTATGCGCCTGAGTGTCCAGACCTTTTCCAAATCGGCAGATGGTGGTACCTTGTCTATTCTAACATGGAGACACGGTATCGTAGAGCTAGAAGTCCGAAGGGGCCTTGGCTCCGATCTCCAGTTGAGTCCTTTGATGACGTTCGATTCTACGCAGCCAAAACCATCAGCGATGGAAATCGGCGATTTCTCCTAGGATGGATACCTTCTCAGGAAGGTGAAAGCGATGAAGGCAGATGGGAATGGGGCGGCCACATGGCTTTGCCCCGAGAGATCGTTGTGCAGCCAGATAGATCGCTTGGAGTGCGGTGTCCAAAAGAGGCGAGGGAAGCCTTCCGTGAAGTGCTCATCAGACCTGGAATGAGCGTAGAGTATGAGACTGGCACCGGGGCTTGGTCAGAAGAGAGCGGAGGGCTTGTTGGAAGCCTAAGGGATGGGTTCGCCTTCATTAGGTTGCGACAGGTTCCAAGCGATTACTTTTTGGAGGCTAGGGTTATGCTGGATTCATCGGCTACGTCTGCCGGTTTCATGATCCGTATGTCTGATAGGCTGGAGACTGGTTACACTCTCACGTTGGAGCCCTTTGCTCATAGGGCGGCTTTCCGCTACTGGCGGACTTGGGGTGAACCCCAGCCTCATGTGGAACGACCGCTTGAGATCAAACCAAGCCAACCTGTGAACTGCAAGTTAGTTGTGCAAGGAACGATCTTTGAAGCTTTCTTTGACGACAAGGTCGCAATGTCCACTCGCATGTACAACCACAGAGAAGGAAGACTCTTCCTCTTCGTCCAGAACGGCCAAGCACGATTTGACAACCTGTATCTAGCCAAGACGGTCTAGCGGGCACTCGCCGTTATGCTAGCCCTTCCATGAGTATGTGCTGCTCAAACCTAGCTCACGAATATCTATGTGCGGATATCCAGAGGGTTCAGTATTGGTCTTGCTGATGGTGTCGCGTTAGATTTTCTGTTAACACGCTGGAAAACGCCTTGACGGATTTGGGATACCCTCCTAGAATCGGCTCGTGGACGAAAACTGCTCATATGAGATTTCGCACATGACTCCCCAATCTTTACAGTCTGACGAATTTGTCTCTAAGTGTCCAAGGCTCCCCAGCCATGTGGCTGCGGCATCTCACTCTACTGCGTTCGCTCGTAATCTATCTGACTCCCATTTGCATCAAATACGGCTATATTGTGTCCTGAACTATAGGGGTAAGCTGCTATCATCATTATTCTCCCATAGAAGTTGTTCAGATCGGCAACTGACGGTCTCAAAACACCGGAAGGATGAGTATGGACTGTTCCTATGATAGAGAAATCTATTGGGAGCCTGTATGGTTGAAAATCTGAGAAGCCTCGCCCATGGACTGCGAGAGGAGGTACCTCAACCTCTTCGACTATTATCCTATCTTTGCGAACTTTCCCTTTCAGGAGAAGAATCCCTTCTTTTGGGTGACACCCTTTCGCGTAATCCCGGATGCTCTGAATCACAGACCTGTCTATGCTCACTGTTTTTCCTCTCATGGTAGCCCCCGCCGTCTATTGCTGAACTTGTTTACAGAATCTTTGCTTGTACAGCTTGATGGAGTATTCGATCATCCTCTTTGCTTCTTCCGAGTCTTTCCAAGCTTTGAATCTGACCCATTTTCTTGGTTCTAGCCGCTTGTAAGTTTCGAAGAATTCTTGAATCTCTCTTAAAAGATGAGGGTGAACGTCCGAGAGGTTCTTGAATCCTTGAAATCTAGGATCACTTGTGGGGACTGATAAGATTTTGGGGTCTTCGCCTTCCTCATCTTCTAGGATGAGGACACCTATAGGTCTAACCTTCACTACGCATCCAACTTCAAGGGGCTCATAGGATAGGATCATGATGTCCAGAGCGTCATTATCGTGAAACCACGTTTGAGGTATGAAGCCGTACTCGACCGGAAACACGACAGAAGAGTGAAGAACCCTATCTAGAACAAAGGCTTCCCATTCCCGATTGTACTCATACTTGTCCCTAGACCCGCTTATGACCTCGACCACGGCATTAACCATCCCTGGAGGGTCATCTCCAACAGGAATATCACGCCAAAGATTCAAGGAAGAGACCTCCAACACCGAACATCAAGTTCCCTTCCTGAAGATAAATATTTTCGAGAACTAGCGGACCATTCTACCCTATTGAATAGTATTTGAATACTTGCCTCCAATCTCGAATCCGTGCACAAAAGAGAATGTGGCGATTGGTAGTCTTCCTTCAACGAGTATCCGCCGCGTGCCTCAAAATCCGTGGCTGGAAACAATCATGGGGATTGGAAAGGGCTCTCGTGATCTGGGTCATAGAAGGAAGCCTACTTGGAGTAGTCATATTAACATTCCCAGAACAAAGTGGGCAGGTTTTGTTTTGTGGACCGGGGGATTTGAACCTCTGTTTCTGTTTGTCTTCTGGCTCTGTCATAACGCTGGCCTTCTCTCGGCCTCTCTGATTTGCGGCACAATCGGTTTTTTCTTTTGCGCCACAAAAGATAATCTCTTCATTCGGCCTAGATGTTAGATGTTGGGGTTAGCCTTGTGCAAGCACAAATCCGCATGGTGGTGGACCGGGGGGGATTTGGACCCCCGACCTCCTGAGTGCAAGTCAGGCGTTCATGCCAAACTGAACCGGGGACTTTTTATGTTGCTTTCGCGGGGCTAAAAGTCTTGGGTCCTAGGAACTGTCATTCCCGAAAGGAACACCATCTTTGGTGAATCACAGTGGATCCAGATTTTCCGTTCTTGACCGTTTACTCATAAATGGCTTTTCTTAGTCCTATGTCCAAGAAGACCGCCGCTTTTTCTTTCTCGTCTATCAGGTAGATTATGCGGTATTTGCCCATTCTCCATCTCCATAGCCCCTCAAGTTTTCCTCGCAATCTGGTACCGGCATAAGGGGTCTCCGCGACTTTCTCTAATGCTTCCAAAGCTCTTTCTCTGACGTTCTTGGGAAGCTTGTTGAACTCTTTGATGAAGCTTCTTGTGAAGATGGACTTGTATGGCAACCTTAGTCCTTCATCAAAGCTTCCTTGATCTTTCCAGGGCTTGCTGCAGTTACGTACTCTTTCTTCTTGTATTCGTCTAGACCTTTCTCTATTCTCTCCAGTCCTTCCTTACTCGCAAGTTCCTCTAAAGTTGCCAAGATCTCCTCTATCTTGTCGAAATACTCGTAGAGCTCCTTAAGCAATGGGCGAGGAACCGAAACAGCTTCAACCAAGGACCTTCACCACTTGGAAACAGGATGCATAGACGTAATTAAACTATTCGAAAGTCTGCAATCGCCATTCTCGAGCTCTGCATATCTTCAATATGGACCGGGGGGGATTTGGACCCCCGACCTCCTGAGTGCAAGTCAGGCGTTCATGCCAAACTGAACTACCGGCCCTCTGATAGTCAAACACATTTTGAGATTTAAACCTTAATTCTTCGTTATCTTGGTTTCTTATGATTTGTGTATCTTTGTGTATTGTCTCCTTATACAGATCAGGTAGATTATCCATCTTTCCTAAGTAGTACCACTTAATCTTATCGTCTAGATGATGCACCACATACTAGTATTCATAAGTTATTCCTTCTGACACACTTCGTTTCTTGGTTAGGCTCCCCTCTCTACCACACTTAATGCAGGTCACTCTCATCGTTATTCTTTCACCTCCGTCATAGTTTGTGTATCAATAAAAGAAGGCAAATTTTCATGTAAGCCGTATATTCTATCAGTAATAACAAGATAATATTTTGAGATAGTACATAATTGAGGGCATTTAGAGCAAAATAACAGCTAGCTAGCAAGATGATCTCAGTAACCAGACATCGAAGCTAGCTATCTAAGACTAGCCGTAGTAAGTAAACGAATAACAAAAAACCTAGAGACTGGAAAATCCAATATCTGGTATGTGAATGCAACAGTTATTTTTCGGGATGCTTGTATAAGAATTAACATGAATCTCATCCAGATTTCCTGAAGTTTCCATTATTTCACCAGCAAACTTACATTAGAGAGGCAGTCAGGCTAGTAATTTCCCCTTATTGTCGGATACTTAACGGGTGCAGCAGTTCTGAAGGCATTTTGTTTCCGAGATAACATCTATTTTTGGCTCAGAATACTGATTGTCTTTAGCAGCTGACCACAGATCTTCTCTTTTGGTTCATTAGTTTAAGGAAATCAAAGTGAGAGCTGCAATCACTGCTATGTATGCCCTTGTGAGCTACCTTAATCTTAACATGATCTTCCATCAATTCATTTCAGGTATGCTTTCAATATCAAATCTGTCTTGTTTTGGGTTATTTCGATCTTTGTTATATTCTCTCTATTTCCGCAAAGTTCATATTCCAATTTGTTTTCTATTGCTCTAAGTAATGAATATTCCACTATTTCATCTTTTTCGTAGCATATTGCAAAGTTCTTAAGGGGGATTTCCAAGATAGACTTATTTTTTTCTGAAAATTGATCCATGCCCATATTTTGGGCTACTCTATCTGTCAGATTGTCTACGTCTATTTTTGGAGCATCTTTTTTATCTAATCTTTTGGAGCTCACATTTTTTGTCTCAATTCTTCCATCAAGAACCATTTCAAGTATCTGCACCTCTCCCCCTTTGAAGACCCTGAAAATGTGAGAGAAAAGTCGGAACATGATGCTTTTTGACATTTTTTTATTCCAAAGTTCCATCCATTTCTCTAATGTCAAAACAGGCAGTTTCTGATCCAAGACATACAGTTTGTCTCTAATTTTAATTGCCGTTGCGACATGCATAGGGATTGTAATAAAGTATATCCTATTTTCTGGGTAGGAATTCAGGAGGAGAACTGCTGTACTTTTGGCATAATCCCTGCAGATTGCTAGACGATATTTCAGAATTTTTCCGATAGGCAAGCTATGCCTAAAAGCGTCCCATATTCTAAATTCACGTTGGTATGCCTTGATGTGCCTGTATTTTGATATCGCATATAGCAAAAGAGAAACAATTCCTCCAAAAGGAATTATAAATGTTATAATTACAAGAATAGTTAAGACGTTTGGAACATATATGAGGGAAAGAAGTGCCACAACCTCAGTGATTAGTAATGAGGCACACATCAGTAACAGCATAAAATTCAGAAAAGATAGTAAAAGAAAGGCGGACACCAAAACTGCTATTAATGGCATTGGGAGCACATTTAGTGGCAAGAGAAAAAATAATGGCAAGAATGAAAGTATAAAGAGAAAAATAAACATGTCTGCTCTTTCATCCCAGTATTTGAGGTTTCTTTCCTGCCACTCAACAATGTTTGTAAGCGTCTTTTCATAAGAGGCTCCCATCAGTCTCTTTGATAATTCTCTTGCTTCCCTATTTTCAGTATCCTCTTTCGAAGGCAAAAATTGACTTTTAAACATGATATAAAGCTAAGTACGTCTGTGCATATCTGTTTTAGCTATTTTCTGTCGTATGCATGCATGCTGCATGCAGAATATGCCTAAATTTAAGTCTTTCACGTTCTCGGGTTAAGGCCAGAAATCCTCGGCTAAACCTCTGTTGCCATTTGCAAAGCCTTCCTCGTTGGGGCTGGAAACTGTTAAAAGCATCTTCGCCCCTCAAGTAGAAGGGGAGCGATTGGAATGGCTGGAGCGCTTCTGGTAAGAGATATTATGACCAAGACGATCAGGACTGTAAGGCCCAACTCAAGTGTTTTAGCCGCAGTCCAGAAGATGAACAAGTTCAACATCGGGTCTATCTTGGTTGTAGATGGACGTAGACCCGTTGGCATAGTGACCGAGAGAGACATACTACGAAGAGTAGTGGAACATTCCACAGACCCTTCGATCATCAAGGTCAGCGACATTATGTCTCACCCTGTGGTCACAATAAATCCCGAGGTTGCCATTGAGGAGGCAGCCAGACTGATGACGGCAAAGCAGATCAAGAAGCTGCCCGTTGTGGAAAATGACGGCCTCGTCGGGATCATCACGACCATGGACATCATGAAAGCCGCCCCAAGACTGATGAGCCTATTCCAAGAACTATCACGAACGCCACGCTCATGACACGGTCCAGAACGCTTGAAAGATTTGGCAGAGCAGAACCCCGACCGCACAGACCCTAAATTGCACGTCAAAGCAGCGGTCAAAGAGGGAACGGCGGAACAAAGAAACGGCAGAGCGAATTACCACGGCCAGCTTGCCTAGCTTAAGGAGACCATTGGAGGCCGCCGCCGGGATTTGAACCCGGCCTCCAGGCTCCACAGGCCTGTACGCTTCCAGGTTCCACGGATAGGCAGCTTTCCTTCTTCCTCTACGTTACGGCGGCCACGTTCCTTTCTCTTTGGGCTTTTTGATTTAAGAGTTTCTCCGATGTTTCAGGGGTGTTTTCTGGTGTTAGCCTTTAATATTCCCCCGGTCTATATAGGTGTGGCGGTTTGGGATGGGAGAGGCTTCTCTCGCGGAGATCGAGTCTGAACTGAAGGGCAAAACGCTTCTAGTCTACTGGTTCATGCTCAAGTCTCAAAGCTCCCCAGT
>Ga0315312_1001531_pt1 | contig 17706 bp, 15 predicted proteins | sample TDP7_MG_FD_203629 | JGI IMG/M metagenome (GOLD analysis project Ga0315312, IMG submission 203629) | Freshwater sediment microbial communities from Lake Towuti, South Sulawesi, Indonesia - TDP7 | ecosystem: Environmental > Aquatic > Freshwater > Lake > Sediment | place: Indonesia: South Sulawesi... | reverse complement strand
CTGGTGATCAAGGACGGGATCGCGCACTTCCAGGTCGGAGGCGCTATTGTCGCTGACTCCGATCCGGAGGCCGAATATCAGGAGACCATAGATAAGGGGAAAGCCCTCGCCTCTGCCCTTGCCAAGGAAGCGAGAACCGGGAGGGTGCAATGGCCGGAATAGCGTGGGTGAACGGCAAGCTGCTGCTCCCCGACCAGCCGGTCATTAGCCCGCTTGATCGCGGCTTTCTCTACGGCGAGGGCCTCTTCGAGACCATGCGCGTCTACTCGGGGAAGGTGTTCCTCCTCAGCCAGCACCTGGATCGGCTCTTCGCCGGAGCAACGGAACTCGACTTCACTCCCCCTGACCGCAACTACATTACTCAGGCCGTCGAGCAAGCGCTCGCCGCCAGCGGGTTGGCCGATGCCTCCGTCCGCCTCACGGTGACGCCGGGAACGGCGCCCTCGTCGCCCACCCTCGTGATCCTAGTTCGCGCCCTCGCCCTTCCGCCGCGCGAACTCTACGAGAGAGGCTGCCTTGCCGTCTCCGTCCCGGCTGCGCGTGTTGGCGCCACCGCCTTGCGCCGCGTCAAGTCCCTTAACTACCTCGCTAACCTCCTGGCCCAGCGCGAGGCCCGACGCAGAGGCGCGCACGAAGCGATCTTGGTGGACCCCGACGGCTGCATCGTGGAAGGCGCGATGCGCAACATCTTCGCCGTGATCGCAGGCGAGCTGGTTACCCCTCCTCTGTCACGCGGCTTGCTTCCCGGTATCACGCGTGCTGCCGTCCTCGAAATTGCGGAGAAGCAGAAGCTGCGCTGGAGCGAGCGCGATATCCCACTCACCGAAGTCTACCGCGCGGAGGAATGCTTTCTCACCAGCTCGCTCGCGGAGATACTGCCAGTGGCCTCGGTGGATGGGCGCTGCATGGCTGCCACCGTTCCCGGTGCCATCACCGAGGCGCTCACAGACGCTTACCGCTACCTTGTGCGGGAAGAACTTGACCTCCCGAATTGCTCCGGGTAGAAGGCCCTCGCCATGGCCTCCACCGCCCGCACTATCCGCGGCCCGGGGCGCATGATGGGATCGGCCTCGAGGACAACCAAGCGGCCATTCTTCACGGCGGACAGCCCGTGCAAGGCAGGGCTTGCTTCCACCTCGCGCTTCATCCGCTCCGGGTCGCCCTCCATGGTGGAGAGTAGCAGGAAATCCGGGTCCGCGGCCGTGAGAGACTCGATACTGTAGGGCTTGAATTCCTTCACGTCGGCCGCGACGTTCCTGGCGCCGGCGGCGCGAATCGCGTCATCTTGAAACGTGCCCGCGCCGGCAGTCCAGAGCGGACTCACCTGGAGCACGATGAAGGCCGTCGGCCGCTCACCCTCTGGGACATCCTCCACCCGCGCCGCCACCGCGGCCAGCCTCTCCTGCATCCGGCCGACCAACTGCTGTCCCGCCTGGCGCGCGCCGACGATCCGAGCGATCTGCTCGATCGCCTTGAAGATATCCTGCAGAGTCTTCGGATCAATCGTGAATACCGGGCAGCCTGACTTCCGCACCACGGCCAGGAAATCGGGGGGATTGCCCCGCGAGCCGATCAGCAGATCCGGGCGCGCGCCCAGCGTCTTCTCCGCGCTGGGGGTCCAGTATCCTCCGATCGTTGGCAGCTGCTCCACCTCGGGGGGATAGTCGCACTGCTCTGTCACCCCCACCACTCGATCCCCGACCGCGAGGGCGAACAGGATCTCCGTCACCGTTGGCGCCGCCGATACGATCCGCTCTGGTTTCGTCTCCACCCTCACCTCTAGCCCCTGCGCATCCCTTGCCACCACAGGGAAACCATCTCCGGCCGGGGCGGAAGGCCGGGGCGCGGGTGGCCCCGTCTCACCGCATCCCGCTGCCAGGAGCGCGATGGCGGCCAGTGCTGTAAACCACAATGCTTTTGGGCCTCGTGGCTGCATCGCCGCGATCTTCTCTCGCCGAGCCCTCAGGTCTGCCTGCCCAATATCAGCGCGGCGGCGAGCAACGCAAGAAGCTCGACCAACTCGTTGATGGCTCCGTAGACATCTCCCGTCAGGCCTCCCAACCGGCGCGAGGCGTACGCGCCTGATAATAGAGCGAGCAAGATTGCCATGCCAGCAAGCGCCAGGCCTCCCCATCGCATGAGGGCCAGGGCGGTGGCCACCGCAATCGTCGCCGCCCCGATGCTGTGCCATAGCTTGGTCTCCGCAGCGAATCGCGCGCCCATCCCCGTCTCTCGCGCATAGGGGAAGAGCGCCATCCCCACCACCAACCCAAGCCGCCCTATCAGCGGAGTGACGGCGATCACTCGCCAGTGTTCGACCCCCTCCAAGTGCCCGTAGGCCGCAAACTTCGCCACTATTACCGAGAGCCCGGCTGCCACTCCGAGCGCCCCGGCCCGGCTGTCCCGCATGACCTGCAGCATTCCCTCTCGATCGCGGTGGCTGAAGAACGCGTCTGCGGTATCCATGAGGCCATCCAAATGCAGCCCACCTGTGAGAAGAAGTGTCGCCCCGATCACCAGCGCGGCGGCGATGTGGCTGTCCCACAGAGCGCGCCCGCACCAGTCCACCCCAGCAGCGAGGAGGCCGATCAAGAGGCCGACCAGCGGAAACCATACCACCGCCCGGCCAAGATCCCCCCGCCGGGGCTCCCCTCGCGGCCCCACCGGCAACACGGTCAAGAACCCAACTGCGGTGAGGACTCCCCTCATTTCGGCTCCAGCTTTCCCGCCACACCGGCCTCTTCGAATGTGGCCATCTCGTTGAGCGCCTTCACGGCTGCCTCCACCATGGCCATCGCCAACGCTGCACCCGTTCCTTCTCCCAGTCTCATCCCGAGATCGAGCACCGGCTCCAGCCTCATATGCGCCAGCGCCGCGCGATGGCCCGGCTCCGGAGAGAGATGCCCGGCGATCAGAAAGTCTCTAGCCTTCGGCTCCAGCTCGGTGGCCACCAGTGCTGCCGCCCCGGAGATGAAACCGTCAATGACTACTGGCACGCGGTGGGCGGCCCCGGCCAATATTACTCCGGCCAGCCCGCCGATCTCGAAGCCGCCCACCTTGCTCAACACGTCCAGCGGGTCTTTCGGGTTGGGGCGATTGAGGGCCAGGCCCTGGGCGATGGCCCTCACCTTGGCCGCGAAACGCACATCATCTATCCCTGTCCCCCGTCCGGTCACCGTTTCTACGGGGAGGCCGGTGAAGGCGGCCACCACCGCCGCGGAGGGGGTGGTGTTGCCGATCCCCATGTCCCCGGTGCCCACGATCTGGAGGCCCTTGTTCAGCTCGGCCTCGAAGACTTGGATCCCGGCCTCGAGGGAGAGGATCGCTTCCTGCCTGCTCATGGCCGGGCCCTGGGCCAGGTTCTTTGTCCCGTAGCCGATCTTCTTCACCACGATTTCGGGATGCGGCTCCAAGTCACTCGCCACCCCCATGTCCACGACTACCACTCGCGCGCCGACATGCCCGGCGAGCACGTTGATGCCCGCCCCGCCGCGCACGAAGTTGTACACCATCTGGGGGGTGACCTCTGAGGGATAGGCGCTCACTCCCTCCTGAACGACCCCGTGGTCGCCAGCCATGGTGAAGATCACCTTGGCCGAAACATCGGGGCGCGTCTTTCCCTGGATGCCGGCCACCAGGATGGAGAGTTCCTCCAACCTCCCCAGGCTTCCCAGGGGCTTGGTGAGCCGATCCTGGCGCTGCCGCGCCGCCTCCATCGCCGCTCGGTCCAGCGATCCGATGCTGCCGACCAACCGCTCAATCGCTTTCACCGCTTCCCTCCCATGCCTCAGCCAACCCTGAAGCCTTCACCTCAATCGGCAGCCCGGCGACCATCCAGTAGACTCGGTCTGCCGCACGCGCCAGCCGCTGGTTCGCCCACCCCAGCAGATCGCGATATTGCCTGCCCAACTCGTATGCGGGCACCACTCCCATCCCCACTTCGTTGGAGACGACGATCACACTGGCCGAACTCGCCTCAAAGGCTTGCAGCAATCCCTCCAGCTCTTCCTCGACCCGCGCCTGGGTGTGTGACCAGTCCTCCGCTGCCTGTGGGAGCAGATTGGCCACCAGCATCGTGACGCAATCAAGCAGCACCACGTCGGCGCGACTCTGTTCTGCCTGCAGAGCCTCGCCTACCCGCGTTGGCGTCTCCAGGGTGCGCCAGTGAGGCGGCCTGGCGCGGCGGTGCTCCTGGATGCGAAGCCGCATTTCCTCATCCTGGGCCCGCGCCGTGGCCACAAAGGTCACCCGGCCGCCTGCTCGGTTTGCCAGCGAGACCGCGAACGCGCTCTTGCCGCTGCGCACACCGCCCAGGATCAAAGCCAGTTCCTTTGCCACGGTGCCCATCTCCGCCTCAGCGTCGGTCATAGAGCGAGTTGTCCTCGCTGAGGAAGCCGAGGCGCGCCTTGCGGTAGTCTTCCTCGGTGTGCGGTGTGACCCCTTCGCGAGGGGGGTCCGGGTTAGGACACCAGCCGACAGCCCGAGTGCTCACCATCGGCATGGCACGCACGTGTCCGTCACAGAAGGCCACGTTGGTCAGCCCGTTGTGCCGGAAGTGAGTAGAGGGATCGGCCGGACATGCGCAATAAGCCTCGTAGTATGGCGCCTCGCAGAAAGAATACTCGAATAACTTGCCCTCGCAGTTGAGAGAAGCGGTGTCCGTCAGCATCACGGTGTTGGCGGGATCTTTGATCCTGAACTCCTTGGCCGGCCGACACATCGCCGGCCAGCCCAGCGGGGAGCCCCCCACGTACTGCGCGTTGTACCCATAGCCCCAAGTCCCCTCCTGGAAGCCCTGCTCGCGAGCAGTCGCTGAGAAGCTCGGGCACAGCTTGAGCGCGCCATGCTGATAATAGCTCCACAGGGGCCCCCACTCGGGATGAAATGGTTCCTGCTCGCTGGTGCGGCGCCCGTGCCAACGCATTAGGTTGTCCGGGCTCTGGGCGGGAACATATCCTCCGTCGTTATCCTGCGCATACATCATGATCGCCATCGCCAACTGGCGCAGGTTCGACATGCACGCTGCCTTGCGGGCCATCTCCCTCGCCTTTGCGTACACTGGGAAGATCATGGCCGTCAGCACCCCGATGATTGAGATTACCACTAGCAGCTCGATCAGCGTGAAGCCACATCTGCGTCCCATCGCCGCCTCCTTTGTCTTCCGCAGGAGGAGCCGGCCCCGGGCCAAGCAAAACCCTGGCCGCCGAAGAGGTGGCCAGGGCTAATATACTCAGTATCCCAGCGCCTGCCCCTTCCCGCGAAGTGGCACTTGCCGTAGGGCAGGAGCGTGCTCCTGCCCTACCTCAACAGGCAGATCGGTCTCCTGGCTTCCGCATCGTCCTATTCCCCGCGCCTTCCGGTCTCAGCCTCACCTGAGACAGTGGCATCGTGCGGGTTTCGTCCGCGGTTACAGTTGCGGGGCAGCCGCTAAGTCCGCCTGCGGCGGACCGCGGTGGCGGCCCCTTTAGGGGCCTAGCCACCCCGGATTCTCACCGGGTTCCCAACGGTGAATCTGCCTGCTGCATGTTATGCAGTTCTCAAGCGCCGGCCGATGCGCGGCGCCACATCTTTATATCACTTCTCCGAGAGGATGTCAAGCACAGAGGGCCGCGCCCATGATTGCTGCGGGGGTGGGCGTGGTATAATACAGCGAGCGATTCGGGGTCTTGACGTTCGACTCTGCTGTCGCCCAGCTGGCATGCTATAGGAGGCACAACAGATGCGAATCATCACGCGCTGCGCCCTGGTGCAGTTCACTCTGCTCGGGATCCTGCTGCTGGCCGCCGGCGCGGCCTGGCCCCAGGGGGAGTGGCCCTCTTTGTTCAGGTACACGGTTGCTCTATCCACCGATGAGACGGCGAGGTATCAGACGAGCGCCTCTCTATCGGGGCCGGTGAGCGAGGAATCGAGCCTCAAGATCGAGGGGTGGTGGATTGGCGGCCGAGGCGAGAACCGCGCCTTCGTGGGGGACGCTTACCTAGACTATGACAGGCAGCGTGTCTACCTAGCGGCCGGCCGCAAGTACGTGCCCTTCGGCCCGGCGGGGCTGCTGGTCTCGCCCGGGTTCTTCGGGGGCGAGGTGCAGCTTCGGTCTGAGCGAGTCACCCTGCAAGCCATCTCGGGGAGCCTACAGTTCACCCCGGGAACCGGCACCACCCGGTTCACCTACGCGGGCAGCCGCGCCCCCGCGGATGAGGACTTCACCGCCGGCCGCATCGCCCTCGTCCTGACGGAGCCGGCGGCCGAGGTTCCGGTGACAGTAGGGCTGAATGGGATTGATATTCTGGATGATCGGGGAAGCAGTGCCGACATCTCGATTGAGGCCACTCGCTGGCTCACCCTGTACGGGGAGGCCGCGGGGTACGGCGACGGGGATGCCCACATCTATGGGATTTGGCTGAGCGACATGAAGATGCGGAGTGACGGGCGGGGCACCATAGTGGTCTGGTACCACCGCAAGCTGGATGTCGGTTTCGTCCCCGCGGCGGTGGGGGCGAGCGCCTACTTCGAGGGCCAGACCGGATGGGCGGGCGGCCTCTACCATCAGTTCAATTCCCGCCGCGCGCTGGGTGTGTTCGCGGACGGAGAAGAGACCATCGTCACCCTGTTCGGAACTGTTCCTCTGTAGGTGCCAGAGGTGGGCGAGAAGGAAGCGAAGGCCTGAATCCAGGCGAGGCGATTGCCGGCAGCGACTGCGAAGCACGGCGCTGATGATACGGAGAGCACGCCGGCCAGAGCGGGCGAGCTGGCCGGGGGGTCGGCGTTCTGGAGGGTGGTAGGGGTGGCCGGGGTGTGCGCGGCGGCTGTGGGGGTGCGGCTGTTGTTCGCGTGGCGGTTCTTGCCCCCTTTGGAGTCAGACTTCTACTGGTATCGCGAGGCGGGGCTGGAGGCGGCCCGCCGCGGGGTGCTGAGTCTGTTCAGTGCCAATCCCCCCGTGCCCATGTGGGTGTTGTCGGTGTGGCCTCCGCTGTATCCGGTCTTCCTGGGTCTGCTCTATTCGGTGTACGGCGGTATCGCAGTGGCCCCCGTAGTGCAGGCTGTGCTCGGAGGGCTGAGCTGCCTGGCGATCTTCGCCGCGGCGCGGCGGCATGGCGGCAATGCTTGGCTGGCGGCGGGGGTGATGGCGCTGTATCCGCAGGCCGTGGTGTATTCAGCGGTGCACGGCACGGAGACGCTCTCTGTCTTCCTGATGAGCCTGGTGGTGTGGATCAGCATGACGGCTCTGCGGCCGCGGCAGGCCGCCTGGTATGGAGTGCTGCTGGGTCTGACCACGCTGAGCCGGGCCCACGCGCTGATGCTGCTGCCTGGTGTGGTCATCTCACTGTGGCAGCGGCGGCGGGCGCTGCTGCTGGTGTGTCTCTTCCTGGTGCTCTCTCTACTGCCGTGGTCGGTGAACCGCAGCCTGATCTACGGGCGGCCGGTGTTCATGACTACGTTCTTCGGGCATCTGCTCTACATGGGCAACTACCACGAGAACACTGCGGGCGGCTACTATCCGGCGCCCAGTCTGGTTGAGATACCTGGGAACGTGACGGCGCCGGAGGAGGACGTGTACTACTTGACCGCCGGGATGCGGGAGATCCTGCTGCACCCTGGCCACTACGTGCTGATGTGCGGCCGGCGCCTGCTGACATGGATTGGGGTGGATTACGATGAATGGGTGCAGAAGTATGCTCCGAGGTGGCTGGCGGGTTTATCGCTGTGGGCGCAGATTGCGCTCTTTCTGAGCGCGGCGGCGGCCGGGATGCGGAGCTGGAGAGAGGCCGAGGCCCGAAGGGTGATACTGCCGGCTCTCTCCTTGGTGGCGCTGACGCTGCTGAGCTATCACATGCCGCGATATTCGCTCATTGCGGTGCCGTACTTCGCGGTGATCGCATCGCGGTGGCGGGAGCCGAGGGTGGGGGTGTAGGAAAGGGCGGCGGGCATAGGTATGCCCGCCCTACAGCTACAGCAAGCAGGAGCAAGCTCCTGCTTTACGATCACATGGCAGGCCTGCGCTACCAGGAGGCGCCGCGTCCTGCGCAGTGCCAGCCGGTAGAGCGAGCAGGCAAATCGGACTGTGGGGTGCCGCGGGAAATGTGGAAGAAGCGTATCGGATGAGAGGTTGAGGGACAATCTCCAGATGTCTGTGGGTTCCAAAACAAGACCAGTGAGGGCCGCGCGAGCAGCACCCCAGGAAGGCGAACTACACAAGGTGCAATGTGTCTGCGGCAAGTGGTGGTCCTACCGCAGTGGAGATAGCGTGACCCTCCGCTGTAAGCTGTGCCGACGAGATATAGTAATCACCGGGGAGAACCTAAGAATCGAATATCGCTAGACGTTAGGGAGCGTCTGAGCGAAATCTAGAGCCGAAGCGCCGAAGGTTGAGCCAGAGCCAAGGGTACCAGCCCTTGGCTCTATTTTTGGCCCCCTGGAAGTAGTTGCGTCCCTCGGCCACTTCATCCCGAGTCCAGGCCCGCGAGGCGGGTGGGAGGAGAGAGGGACGAAGCTATGATGGGACGACGCGGCCGAGCGGAGCTGTGGAAGCTGCTGCTGCCGTTCCCGCTCGCCGTCTTGATAGTGACAGCGGCCGGCATCGGAGCTCGCCGTGGCTGGTATGTGAAGCCGAGGCCATCCCCACAGGCAATGGGGAGAGACCGAGGGCAGAGCGCGTTGGCTTGGGAGCCGATGCGGCCGGAGAAGCGTGCGAAGCGCGGGCTGACAGAGAAGGAGGCACCAGCCACGGCTGAGGAGACCCTGCCAGAAAGGCCGCTGGGCAGAGCTTCAATTGTCACAGCTAGAGAGTCGGTGGGGCCGGCGTCGGAAGCGGTCGCCCCCTCTTTCGAGGCTGCGCTGCGAGCCAGCGAACCGCCGCCTGCTGTCGCACGCGCGCCGAGTTTGGCGCCGGCCCCCCCTGTTGCAATGGTGCCGGCCCCCGAGCCACGAGTGGCCCCACAGGTTTCTCCACCCCAAGCGGCCCAGCCGGTGCGGCCCGCCGGCCGGCCGGTGGGCAGGCCGGCGTGGGCGCGAGAGAATGTGCGGTCCGTGCGCTTTGATGCCGCCTACTACTACGGCCGCAGCCCGTCTGTGCGCCAGTTGGCCGAGGACCTGACTCGGACATGGGCCGAGCAGGGCATCAACCTGGTGTACTTCTACGCCTACAACCGAGTCTACGGAGCGCGCTACGTCACCCACTACGAGGGCAATATCATGGAGGATTTCGGCCGGCAGGACCTGCTGGGGCAGCTGCTCCGGGAGGCCCACCGGCGCGGCATCAAAGTGATCGCGTGGCTGCAAGGGGTGCAGCACAAGCAGGTGTGGGAGGCGCACCCTGACTGGCGAGAGAAGACAGCAGGGGGGGCCGACTATAGGCCCGACCGGGAAAGCTACTATCTGTGTGTGCGCAATCCGGAGGTGATGAAGTGGTGGGCGGGGTTCCTGGACGATCTCTTCGGTCACTATCCGGACCTGGATGGGATTGACCTGGCAGAGTGTCAAGTGGACATCTGGGGGGATCACGCGTGCTACTGCGAAGAGTGCCGGGGGCAGTTTGCGGAGGCGCATCCCGGTGTCTCGTCACCGGGAGCGGAGTGGCGGGAGTTCCGCGCCGAAGGTTTGAGCCAATTGCTGCTGGCGAGCAGCCGACTGATCCACAGCTATGGGAAAGAGGTGCACTTCACTACGGTCTTCACGGCGGGCCGGGATGGAGATCTGATGGCGGGCGAGCTGGTGCGCGATGCGATCGGGTTCGACTTGGAGGAGGTGCTGAACAGCCCCGACCGGCCGGACGTGATACAGGCGGAGCTGATCTGGCAGCAGTGGGCGGCGACATATGGGGACCGCGGGACGTTCACTGCGGAGTGGACGCGAAGCGCGGTGCAGCAGGCGAAGCAGATGGTGAGGGGCCGGGCGCGCCTGATTGCGCACGTGGAGGTGACGGATTTCGGAGGGGGGAGCCTGGACGGTCCCGCGCTGGCGCGCACCATTGCGGCCGCGGTGGAGGGTGAGCCGTATGGGGTGGATGTCTACGACGCCCATTTGCTGGAAAAGACGGAGGCGGCCAACCGCTACCTCAGAGTCGCCTGGCTGAGCTTTGCTGAATAGGGGCTTGCGCTGGACCAGCGGGCGCAGGGGGTGCGGAGACCCTGCGCTACCACGGTCATCTGGTGAGCGGCAAATGGGCGGCGCGTTGCTCACGGCGGCGGAGACATGGAATGATGTTGTTCGAGAGGGGGTTTCCATTGTTTCTGCGGGGGGAATGCTCTCAGTATTATGATTATGGTAAGGGTCGGCGTCATCATGCTGCTGGCGGCAGGGCTCTGCGCGCAAGTGGCTGAGGCGGCGGTGAGGGGAGGTGTGCAAGGGGCGAGCAATCGTGTGATATACGCGATGGCGAGGGGGATAGTGCGGTTCGCGCTGGCGGCCTGTGTGCTGCTGGTGGTCATCTATCTTGTCCAGCTATGCTGGCAGCGGCCTAGGCGATGATGCGCTGGGTACGGGTGCTCTCTCTGGGGCTGGTGTGCATTTGGCTATCCAGCTGCCACCGACCGGATACCTCGGCGCGGGCAGCGCGGCCGAGCTTTGTGGTGGAGGAGGGGTCGCCCCGGGTGCTGATCGTGGCGGAGATGGAGGGCCCCCAGGGGCCGGCGGTGGCGGACGCGGCGCGTGCACTGGAGACGCTGATCGGGCACTTTGAGGAGAAGTGCACGATTCTTCCTGCGGCGCAGTACGAGGGTGGCGGACTGCGCCGCTATTCTTATGGCTTCTACCTTGCGGGGAAGCGGGATGCACAGGCGCGGAGCAAGTTCGCTTCCGATGTCGAGAGTTTTGAGGGAACCGCGGTGTGGGTGGGGCCGGGGGTGGAAAGCCTGGGGGAGCGGGGCGTGGCGAGGCTGGGCCTGAAGGCCGGGGTCGAGGGCGAAGGGCCGGCCGGAGCGATTGAGTGGACCATTTCCTATGGAGGCCAGCAGTATGTGGAGCGGCTATCGGTGCCGCCGGTGAGGGCCGGGGAAGGGACGCGGGTATGGGCTGAGGCAAGGCGAGCGGGGGATCGGCGACCGTTTGTGGCTGGTGAGGGGAGGCTGTGGTATGTGGCGAGCGGGCCGGTCTTGGAGTGGGGGCGATTCTGGAGCGCGTGCGTGTGGAGCGATTGTCTGCACGAGATTCTTGGGCAGCCACATGAAGGTCAGCCGCGGCGGCTGATCTGTGTGCTGCGGGATGTGCCGGTGTGGACTGGGGAGGAGCAGGTGCCGCGGGTGATCCGGCCGATACTGGAGGCCGGGGTGCCGGTGGGGGTGCTGGCGTGGACTCAGTGGAGAGATGTTCCGCTGGCTGACCGGCCGGCGGCGGTGCGAGGGCTGCGGAAGGCGGAGTCGCTGGGTGCGGTGGTGGTGCTGGCGGCAGAGACAGGGGTAGATGCGCGGGAGCATTTCCGCCTGGCCTGGGAGGTGGGGATTCATCCGCTGGCGTGGGCCGGGCCCAGCGACGGAAACAATCCATTCCGGCTGCGAGTTGCTGGCCCGGAGCAGTCGCCACCTTATGCTGCCGGGGGTATACTGCCGGGGCCGATCACGATCAGCGATGCGGGATATATCTCGCCGGAGGAGGCGAGGCGGCTGAGGATGCAGCAAGTGGTGCGAGACGCGGTGGCGCTGGTCTCGTTTGGGCTGTGGGCGCCATCTGAGTCTTTCCTGAATTTCGTGCGGCAGCAAGAGGATCTGGGATGGGAGGTGGCGGACGTGCGAGAGTTGGGAGCGTGGGTGGAGGATGGACGCCGCACGCTGGCCTCGGGTGAGGTGAGAGTGCGAGTGTCTTCTCCAGGGAAGCTCCGCAAGACGATCTTCGGTCCCGATTGGGAGGTGGAGGAGGAGAAGGCGTTTGCGGGGATAGCCTCCGGCCCGAGGGAGTATGAGGTGAGTGCGCAGGGTCGCAGGGTCGCCATGCTGGAGGTGCTCAAGGAGAGGCCGGCGCGGCCGTTCGTCAAGGGTGTGACGCTCGATCCCTGGGCCTATAGCGAAGCGGGGCTCTCCGGCAAGAAGTTGGCAGAGAGGCTGGCCGAGCGGTACGTCCGCAACGGGGTCAATACTGTGTTCTTCTACGCTTACAATGTAGATGAGGGGGCAGCCTATCGGACTAGGTACAGGGGAGCTTCAATCAGTGATTGGGGAAGGGAGGACTTGCTGGCCGATGTGTTGAAGGCCTGCCATTCCCGGGGGATCCGGGTGGTGGCTTGGATGTACAGCGGCCGGGATCGAGGGATGTGGCTGGAACACCCGGAGTGGCGGGAGCGGACGAAGGAGGGGAGGGCGCACAACCCGCTGCGGCTTCATGCGGCGTATTTTCTGTGTCCGCGCAATCCGGAGGTACGACGGTGGTTTGTGGGGCTGCTGCGGGATCTGGCGCGGCGCTATCCGACGCTGGATGGGATTGAGCTGTGCGAGCCGGTGGTGAATTGGTTTGGCGACCAGGCCTGCTACTGCGAGGTGTGTCGGAGAGAGTTTGCGGCCCAGCATCCCGGCGAGCCCCTGGGGGGGACAGTGTGGCGGCGGTTCCGGGCGGAGGGATTGACAGAGTTTCTCTGGCAGTGCTTTGGCGTGGTGTCAGACCACGGAATGGATAGCTGTGTGATGACTATCAGCGACGCGTGGGACAACGGGGCGATTCTCTCCCCCAGGAGGCAGGCCGAGGAATCAGGCTTCGATCTGGAGGCCCTGCTGGACGGGTCCCATGCGCCGGATTGGGTCAACTTCGAGGTGATCTGGCAGCAGTGGGCGGCCATCTATGGAACCGAGGTCTTCAACCCGGGGTGGGCGGAGGAGACGGCGCGGCGTCTGGTGCGGCGGGCGGACGGGCGAGCGCGGGTGGTGCTGCATGTAGAGTTGACTGACTTCGGCTCGCAGCGCATGACGCCGGCCAACATCGCGGAGACCGTCGAGAAGGTGATGCTGGCGAGGCCGGAGGGGCTGGAATGCTATCACTCGGGGGCGATTGACCGCAAAGGCGCCTGGGGGGTGCTGAAGCAGTCCTATGAGGGAGTGCAATGACCGCTGAGGCGCTGGGTGTGATGGAAGATGTGCTGCTGGGCCTGTGTCTGATAGGGATATGGGGCTTGCTTGGGTTCTATGTAGTGCTCACTGCGGCTGGCTATCTTTACGCGCGGGAACGACCGCGGGTGCGTGGGGTGGAGGTCAGGTCTGAGGAGTTGCCAGGGGTGTCCATTCTGGTGCCCGCCCACAATGAGGAGGTGGTGCTGGGGAGCGCGATCGAGAGCTTGCTGCATCTGGATTATCCGCGGGACCGGATGGAGATCATCGTGATCGAGGATTCTTCCACCGACCGCACGCGGCGGGTGGTAGAGCACATGATGGCAGTGGACCGCCGGCTGAAGTTGGTGTCCATTCCGCCGGGGCTGGGCGGGCAGGGCAAGTCGCACGCCCTCAACTTGGGGCTGCCGTACGCCTCCCATGATCTGATCGCAGTCTACGATGCGGACAATCTACCGGAGCCTGGGTCTCTGCGGGATCTGGTGGCAGAGCTGATGGCGGATTCCAGTCTGGCGGCTGCGGTGGGGAAGGTGCGCACGCTGAACCGGGTGACCAACTTTCTGACCCGGTGCATCAATGTGGAGTTCATCAGTTTTCAGTGGATCATGCAGGCTGGGCGATGGCGGCTGTTCCGGCTGGCTTCGCTGCCGGGGACGAACTATGTGATCCGTCGCGAGGTGCTGGAGCGTGTGGGGACCTGGGATGAAGTAGCGATTGCAGATGATGCGGAGCTGACTATTCGGCTAAGCCAGGAGGGGTACAAGATCAAGTTCGTTCCGCACGCGGTGAGCTGGGAGCCGGAGCCCCAGCACTGGGGGGTGTGGCTGGGGCAGAGGCTGCGGTGGGCGCGGGGCGGGAGCTATGTGGTGCGGAAGTTCTTTCCCCGACTGGGTAGGCTGCGGAGGCGGAAGCTGCTGTTGGAAGTAATGCATCTGCTGACCATGTATCACTTCTTCTTCGTGGTGCTGATTGTGTCGGATCTGATCTTCCTCTCGGGGCTGGTGAGCGGTCTCAGGCTGTGGGGTGTGGGAAATCCTCTGATGATCCTCTGGGGGATGGCCTTCGCGCTGTTTCTGCTGGAGATGGCGGTCTCGCTGGCCGTCGAGGGAGAGCATACGCCCTTGAACCTGGCGGTGGCGGCGGCGATGTATTTCACTTACTGCCAGCTGTGGATCTATGTGTGTGCTAAGGCCCACTACCTGGATGTGGTAAGACAAGAGAAACTGCGCTGGGAGAAAACGCTGCGGGTGCCCGAGGCGGCCCAGGGAAGGGGCCGCTGACCGCGGCGACAGAGCATGAGAGAGCACGGATCACCTCGGGACTGCAGGGGCAACTCGGATGTTATGCGGGTTCCGCTGCTAGCACTGGTTTGGGCCTGGCGATGGGCGGCGATCATCGGTGCCGCCCTCTGTGCAGTGTCATCGGGCGTGGGGGCAAGTGCGGAAGAGTCAGCTGGCTGCGCGGCGGCGCTGGAAGAGCGTCTCCCAAGCCATCCGCAGGACATCGGTACTCTGAAGGACCTCGCCTTCTCCCACCGAGCCGCGGGCCGGCATAGCGATGCGATCGCGCTACTCTACCGGGCGATTGAGCTGGCTCCGGAGGACGAGAAGGCACGGCTGGCATTGGCAGAGAGCTTGACCTGGACGGCGCGACATGCTGAGGCCTGCCAGCAATATCGCTGGCTGTTGGATCGGCATCCGGCAGATGAGGAGTTGACCCGGCGGTTGGCCCAGGTGCTAGTGTGGGCGGACCGGCCGGCCGAGGCAGTGCCCCTATGGCGACAACTGGCGGAGCGTAATGGTCCGACTTCGCCGGACGCGCTAGAGCTCGGGAAAGCGCTCGGCTGGGCCGGCTACACGGAGGAGGCCATCCCGGTGCTGGAGCGCTACCTGGAGGGCCATCCGGGTGACGTGGCGGGCCAGCTACAGCTCGCCCACACCTACCGCTACGCGGAGGAGCAGGCCCAGGCCGAGGGTGCCTACCTCGATGTGCTCGCGCGGGAGCCAGACAACGCCGACGCGCAGGCAGGCCTCGCTCTTCTCAGGGAGGGACTGCGGCCAGTCTTCTCCATGGACTGGCTCAACATGGAGGACAGTGACGATGTCTCGGTAGTGTCAGGTGGGGGATCGTACCAGTGGCACGCGGACGCGCGACACAGGTACCACTTGAGCTGTCTGCGGCGGCGGATCTGGCAGCCAGGGGTGGGCCAATTTGTCTCCTATCCCGTGACCTTGGGGCTGCAGCTGGCGGTGCCGCCGCGGCGTCGGCTCGCAGTGGAGTATGCCTATCATGACTACCGAGGCGCGGAGTCACACCACGCGGTGGCGGTGGCCTTCAAGCAGATCTGGCCGAGCAGCGTGTCCTTCGCTCTCCGTGCTCAACAACAGCCAGTTTGGGATTACGCGCGAGCGGTGCAGGCGGGGGTCCAGGTGAACTCGATCAGCGCGGATCTGTGGCGGGAGTTGTCCGACCGCTGGCGGATTGTGATTTCGCGTCAGAGAGCGCGCTACAGCGACGACACGAGTCGGGACGGAAACGGTGTATTGGTGGGATACAAATTGGCAGAAAGGCCAGCATGGGAGCTCCGGTACAGGTTGGGGTATGATGATACGAGCCGGCCATCTGCTCTTTACTACAGCCCGGAGGAGCTGCGGGTCCACTCGCTCGGGATTTCTCACAACCGAGACGTGAGTCCCAGGCTCTCCTACGGCGGCGAGTTAGCGCTGGCGCGCAGTTGGGAGACGGGATATCGAAGGCTGGATGCGACGAATGTCTGGGGGTACATCAACTACCGCGTGAGATCGGAGGTGAAGCTGCGCGTGCAATTCACGCGCTGGCGCTCGCCCTCTTATGAGCGCGAGCGGGCAGATGTGGGGATGGAGATTCTCTTCTAGCAGAGGAGATGATGTTGCGATGTGGTGGAAGATACGAAATGCAACCATCCTGATCTTCGCGGCGGCCATGTGGGTGGTGGCCATCTGGTATGGTTATCGCGTCCTCTGGAGCGAACCGGCCCGCGAGAATACCTTGCGGTATCTCCTGTGGGCGCTACTGATGGCGGTCGGGGTGGCGTTGGTGGCAGGGGCTTGGGTCTGCCACAACATACGCCTGGCGCGGCGTGTGAGGGGGCGCCGTCGTCAGGTGATCGAGCGTGAGGTGAACCGCGAGCACGATGTCCTGGGACGCACACTTGTCGCAGAACCCTCGTGGGAGGCGCTGAGCGCGGAGCCTGTAGTGGAAGTGCGGATTGTGGGCAACGAAAAGCGATACGCGGCCAGACGAAGCCAATGAGCGCACTGCTCTCCATCGCGCTGGTCTATCTCTTTGTCTACCCACTGGTCACCAGTATTGCGTGGATGGTGACGGCGGTGGGCCTTTTCTACCTCCGCAGGGAGCGGCCGGCGATGGGAGATGGTCTGCCGCTTCCCTCCGATGACCATCCGCTGGTCAGCGTTCTGATTCCATGCCACAATGAGGAGAGCGTCCTCGAGCGCACGCTGGAGCAAGTGCTGAATCTGACTTACGTGAACAAGGAGATCATCGTCGTGGACGACGGGTCCACCGATGCCACCCGCGAGATTGCGGAGCGCTACGCGAGAGCGGGAAAGGTGCGACTGCTGGCCAAGATGCCTGCCGAGGGCAAGCCCATGGCGTTGAATGACGCGCTGCCGCTGGCGCGAGGGGAGATTATCTTCGCGATAGATGCGGATTCCTACCCGGTTCTGGACATCTTGGAGCACATCGTCAAGCATTTTGCCTCGAGCCGCGTGGGCGCAGTGACGGGCAATCCAAGGGTGGGCAATCGCGGCAGCCTCTGGGCGCGCATCCAGGTGGTCGAGTTCCCTTCCATCCTGTGTCTGATGCGGCGAGCGCAAAGGGTGTGGGGCCGAGTGTTGAGCGTCTCGGGCGTGGTGGGGGCCTACCGCAAGTCCGCCCTGGTGAATGCGGGACTATGGGACCCAGACATACTGACCGAAGATATCAACATATCATGGGCCCTGCAGAAGCGAGCGTGGGATATCCGCTATGAGCCTCGCGCAGTGGTGTGGATGGAGGTGCCGGAGTCGCTGGGGCATCTCTGGCGGCAGCGGGTGCGCTGGGCCCAGGGCCTGCAGGAGGTGCTGTGGCGACACCGGGACGTACTCTCGAAGTGGCGCATGCGGCGACTCTGGCCGGTGATCGGAGAAGCGGTGGGGTCAATCTTGTGGGCCTACGACTTCACTCTCACCGCGGCTGCCTATGCGATCTTGGCGCTCCTCGGCCGGGCGCCAGCCCACGCTCAGCCACTGCCGCCGCTGTGGGGCGGGATGCTGCTGGCGATGTTTTGCCTCTCTCAGTTGGCGGTAGGACTTGGCCTCGAGGCGCGCTACGACCCCTCCATGCGCCGGTACTTCTTCTATGCCATCTTCTACCCGGCGTTCTACTGGATCCTGATGGCCTTGAGTGTGCCCGCGGGCACGCTGGCGATCCTGCGCCGCAAGATCGGACCGCGCAGGCACGCTAGGTGGAGAACCCAGCGTTATGCGCGGTAGGGTGCGCGTGCTACTCGCGGGCGCGGCCGGGGTGGCGGCCACATGGAGCGGCCTCACGCTGCTGCAAGCGCGCAGTCTGCGGCAGCTGCCTTCGGAGGTGAAGCGACCCCAACTGATCTTCTTCGCAGAGCGCGAGCCGGAGCTGCTCCAGC
>Ga0315312_1001530_pt1 | contig 17709 bp, 20 predicted proteins | sample TDP7_MG_FD_203629 | JGI IMG/M metagenome (GOLD analysis project Ga0315312, IMG submission 203629) | Freshwater sediment microbial communities from Lake Towuti, South Sulawesi, Indonesia - TDP7 | ecosystem: Environmental > Aquatic > Freshwater > Lake > Sediment | place: Indonesia: South Sulawesi... | reverse complement strand
TTGTAAGTTATACAGGTGAAGGCGTGTACATTGCAGTTTTAGACACTGGACTGGTTCCAAACTGGCGAGACTACTTCCCTGCGGATAGAATAGCAACACGTTTAGGTAAGGGCTTCTGGGAGCCAGTGCATGTTGATCCAAAAACAGGCGAGCTTGTCTACGCAGGCTTTGTTAAAGAGACCTCTTGGGTGGGCTCAACCCTATCTTCGCATGGAACCCACGTGATAAGCACAATCATAGGCTACAACTACTACGCTCCATCGGATGCTGCCGCGGGGCTTCAGCTTCCACCACTATTCATAGAGGGCATCGCTCCTGGCGCGATCATAATACCTGTTAAAGTGTTGACTACCTACAACTTGCCACCCTACACTGGACCAGAGGGCTTGGTTTTCGGCACGGACTTGGCTGTGGCAGCCGGTATCTATTACGTAACTGAGCTGAAACTCAAGGGCTACAGTCCAATGATTGTATCAATGAGCCTCGGCGGTCCCGAACCCTCCGAGATCCTTGAAGATGCAATAGACTATGCGATAGCAAACGGCGTTATCGTTGTTGCTGCAGCCGGCAATGAAGGAGAAGTTGGAATGGATTGGCCAGGCGCCTATCCGCAGGTAATATCTGCCGGTGCCAATGGATGGAGATACGAATGGTACTCGCCAACAGCGGATCCGCATTACCGATTGTGGTGGCTCCAAGACACCACTTATGGATACAGAGATATACCAGAACCAACTTCAGCAGAAGATGTCTACGTAACTGACTGGAGCGGTAGAGAAAAAGATGACAGAGTCCCAGGCTACGACCAAGAGTTGGATGTGCTTGCCCCTGGCAGCTGGGTCAGAGGACCGTTCCCAGGATATCCAGCATATAACCACCTTCCATGGTGGGCTCCAGGAAGAGGCTGGATTGTGGCCCCTCCAAACCTGGTTAACTTCTACTATGTAGGCGGCACAAGCATGTCGACGCCTCACGTTTCAGCAGTTGCAGCTCTAATGTTACAGAAAAACCCAACACTTACCCAAGCAACCATAGAAAGCATAATGAAGTCAACAGCGTTGCCCATCCCACACGATACGTCTATGGTAGTCTGGGACCGCACCGATACGAGTTGGGAATGGGTCACTATGTCATGGGGCGGACCAGAAGCTACTGGTTCGGGTCTGATACAGGCCGACGCAGCTGTCGCAGCTGTCCCATAAAGCGCACGTAGAGAATTACCCTTCTTCCCCATTTTTTACACTAAAAATAGAAAGTGAAAAGACATAAAGCGGGCAACCTTCGAATCGCCGAAGGATGCTGAGTTCACTGTCCGCGTCGCCAAAGCTTGGATGAGGCATGCTGGCTGCTGGAAGTGGGCTTTGACTACATCACCGAAATGGAGGGCGCCAAGATCTTCCACAGACGGAAATAACCTTTCACAGAAAATTATAACCTTTTCTTTAGGAGGTTGATGTAATATAGGTAGTTTTGGAAGGGCACATCTGAAGGAACCGCGTGGTCTATGCTGGGGATGAAGCCGCCCTCCTCTCTCAAGGGCGGAATCTTCGATTCAACCTCCTTCCTTATGGCCTCCTTTCCCCAAGCTAAAGCCCTTTTGTCTATGTTCCCTATGAGGAGGAGGCGCTTCCCATACTTTTCCCGGAGGGCTAGGGCGTCCATTCCAGCCGCCACTTCCAGGGGGTATAGGCAGTTTACACCTCCTTCCAGGAATAGGGGCATCAGAACCTCGTGGTTTCCGTCCGTGTCCACCATGATTAGGTCTATACCCCTTCCTCTGATGAAGCCCGTCACCTTCTTGTAGCAGGGGAGCATGAAATCCCCGAACATTTTGGGCGATATGAGGGGGCCGTTTCTGTAGGCCATGTCCTCCCATATGGTCACAAAGTCTATCCTAGCCCCCTCAACAGCCTCCCCCATGGTTTCTATCACGAAATCAGCCCAGAAGTCCATCATGTCGTGAACCAACTTGGGCTCTCTATAGAAGGCGACTGAAAGCCTTTCGAGGCCCATAAGGCTCCTAGCATGACCGAAGAAACCGCTGAAGCTGAGGCTAATTGGTCGGTCCACCGTCTCATAATATTCCAGAAGTTCGTCGCTCCAGGTCTTAGGGTACCGACGTGAATCCTTCGGGTCGAACCGCTTCTTAATTTTCTCCCAGTCTTCCCAATTCTTCACGGGAAAGTCTATGAAGGTGGGCATGGAGGTGCTGGTCTTAAGCACCTTCTTTGTGGTGCCCCCCTCATCTGTTTCAATCCGATACCTTTCGTCCTCGCTGAGAGTCTTTGGAATAAATCGGGGTATGGGACCAAAGTCTATGGGGATGCCCTCCCTCTTGTCGAAGCCGAAATAGTCGGTTATCCACATGCCCGTGGGCAGGCCTTCACCATACCAGCGGTTTAGGGTTTCACCCCAATACCCCAGAAACTCGCAGAAGGGAAGTCGGTCCACTTCCTCCAAGTGCATAACCTTCCAGAAACGCTCCCTAGCATCCACTTACTACTCCTCCTCTACCACAGGTATTTTCTTTGGTTAACCTTATAAAATTTACAGTGCAATATAATAAATCTGGGGGCTTAAACTTTCTAATAGTCTAAGGGCTATTAAACATTAAATAACGAAGGGAGAAATTAGAATATTATGGACTCGCGAGAGCGGGTGGCCCTCGCACTAGACCACCAGAAGCCTGACCGTGTCCCCCTCGACCTAGGCGCATCCCCCACCACCGGAATGCACGTCAGCACCGTCTACGCCCTACGCCAAGCCCTAGAACTGGACCCACCAGACACACCAGTCAAGGTCGTAGAGCCCTACCAGATGCTGGGCGAGATAACACCGGACCTCTGGAAGGCCCTCGGCGTCGATGTCGTTGGCCTAAGCAGCAGGACGACGATGTTCGGCTTCGAAAACAGGGACTGGAAGCCTTGGGTGCTCTTTGACGGCACCCCAGTGCTGGTGCCAGGCGGGTTCAACACTGAACCCGACGCTAAGGGCGCTATCCTCATGTATCCCCAGGGCGACCACACCGTCCCACCCAGTGGGCACATGCCCCGCGGGGGATTCTACTTCGACTCCATTATCAGGCAGCCACCTATAGACGACGAAAAGCTGAACCCTGAGGACAACTTAGAAGAGTTCGGCCCAATCTCTAAGGAGGAGTTAGAATATTTCCGACGGGAGGCCGATCGGCTGTACACCGAGACCGACAAGGCGATACTCGCCAACTTCGGGGGTACAAGCTTCGGCGACATCGCGCTGGTCCCTGGGCAGGGACTTAAGCATCCGCGTGGGATTAGAGGCGTCAAGGAGTGGTACATAAGCACCTTAACCCGCCGTAGCTATATCTATAAGGTCTTCGAGCGGCAATGCGAGATTGCCTCGGCGAACCTTGAGAAGATCTATCGGGCTGTGGGTGATCGGGTTGCCGTGATCTTCATCACCGGAACCGATTTCGGTATGCAGACGCGCCCCATAATCTCCAACGAAGTCTACCGAAAGCTGTACCGTCCCTTCCATGAACGTGTCAACAGATGGATTCACGAGCACACACCATGGAAGACCTTCATTCATTCTTGCGGGTCTGTGGAGCCGCTTATCGAGGACTTCATAGCCGCGGGATTTGACATCTTAAACCCCGTGCAATGTTCTGCGGCTGATATGGAGCCGCGCCGGCTCAAGGCAAAATATGGCAGCCGTTTGACCTTCTGGGGCGGTGGCGTGGACACCCAGCGGACCCTACCCTTCGGTACGCCTAAGCAGGTTCGGAAGGAGGTTCGGGAACGCATTCGAATCTTTGCCCCTGGGGGAGGTTTCGTCTTCAACCCGGTTCACAACGTTCAGCCACGGACGCCAATAGAGAATGTGTTGGCGATGTATAACACAGTGCGCGAGTACGGAACTTACCTCCTTCAATGAAAAGGCTGTGCCACGGGCGGCTTCTTCCGTAAAGGTAAATGGGTAAGGGGGTTATGGATCCAATAACGAGGCGTTGTCAGTCAAGGCAAGGGCTATTAAGGCAATCGGATTCGTAGATAAAAGGCTAGAAAAACTGGAAGAACTGAGAAAACTACGGGATAGTTATTAAAGACAAAAGGGAAGAAGAGATGGTTGGCATCGCACAAGGTACAATTAATAAATTTAGGAATTCTATTTGTGTTGTCGAAACTGGTTGAAGTTTAAATAAGCCTTAAATATCTTTGTATAACTTGTTTTGGTTAAGGGGGAAGCCTTTGTACGCTATTCAGACCTTTAACCTCACCCGTTACTACGGCAGGACCCTTGCAGTGGATCACCTTAACCTTAACATAGAGAAGGGCGTGTTGTTTGGGTTTCTGGGTCCGAACGGCGCTGGGAAGACGACGACCATCAAGATGCTCTCCTGCATACTGAGGCCCACCGAGGGATCGGCGCGGGTTGCGGGCAACGACATTGTAGAGGACCCGTTAGAGGTGAAGAGGCTCATTGGGTACGCTCCAGAATACCCGGTGTTGTATGAGAAGCTCACGGCTAGGGAGTTCCTCGACATGATGGCGCTGTTGCATGGAATCCCGGATGGGGAAAGGGAGGACCGCGTCAAAGAAATGCTTGAACTCTTCGACCTGGAGAGGGATGCCAACCAGCCCTTGGGCAGTTTTTCCAAGGGGATGAAGCGAAAAGTTAACCTTGCCGCAGCGATCATCCACCGCCCCCAAGTCGTATTTCTGGATGAGCCGACGATGGGGCTAGACGCGAGAAGCGCGAGGCTCGTCAAGGACGTAATGCTGGAGTTGTGCCGCAAGGGCGGCACGATATTTATGTCCACCCACGTTATGGAGATCGCTGAGAAGATTTGTGAGAAGATTGCTATAATCAACCAGGGAGTGGTGGTGGCGGAGGGGACCATGGAGGAGTTGCGGTCCCGCGTCCACGAGAAGACCTTGGAGGAAATCTTCCTGGCCGTCACAGGCGGCCCCGAAGTTAAGGAGCTGGCGAGATATCTTTAGGGGTGGGAACATGAAGTGGCGAATAATTAGGGCCATCGTCGGCCTGGAGTCAAGGCTCTTTCTCAGGCCAGGCAAGCAGAGTCAGGTCCCCCCAATCGTCACCATCCTCATTTTTAATGCCTTGTTCGGGATTATTTTTTTCGTGGCTAGCATAAGTGTGGTTTCAGCCATACGACTGGGTTGGCTTAACGTAGAGTTTGTTTTTAGCTACCTGCTCCTAATCTTTAATGTGCTTATCTTGCTCCTGCTCTTCTTTAGCACCTTTTCCTTCCTTGCGATTTGTTCAAGGGGGGAGGACATTGAGTTGCTCCTTCCTTCGCCAGTTACCGTGGGCGAGGTGGTGGCCGGGAAGATGATATGGAACTTCTTGACCACACTGTTCTATATGTTCACTCCGCTTTGCGGCTTAATTGTTCCAATCGGCTTTGTGGTTGGGATTGTTGTTGCCTCGGCTGCGCTTGCGGCTGTGATCTTGGTGATGGCGGCAGGGTCTGGTTTGGCGGGGCTCTTGGGTTGCATCCTGTTGAAGTTATTTAAGCCAGCCAAGATTAGGGAAAGGTTGCTGGTTATCGCTACTGTTTCATCGTTTTTTGGGACGTTCATTTTCTATTACTTTTACTTTAATATGCTCTCCGGTGGAGTGTCGGGTTTAACCGACCTTCTAAGGCATTTGAGTATCGAGAGCTCCCTATGGTATTTTTCACCAGCAACTTGGGCCACAGTTTTCGTTTTGGAGCTCTACCGAGGCACAGTTATGTGCGTAATTCCAATCACTGGGCTTGTTTTCATGACCTTGGGCATCTATCTTTTAGGCTTCAAGTATGCCGTGAAAACCTATTATTCAACGGTGACTGAGGCTGTGGTTGTGCCACGTGCCTTGAAGCCCACGGTTGGGAGGGTTGGCTATCCCCTTTCCTTTCTTCGGTCTGTCCTCGGGGACGCTGGTTATTCAATATTCCTTAATGAGGCGAGAATGACGCGCAGAGACACCTATAGGCTCCTACAGATTGCGAGCATGATGGTTTTGGTTGCAATTATATTCCTACCCCGCGTGTTTTCCGCCCCGTCGCCGCCCCCACAGGTCGGACTAAGTTTTTCAGAATTTTCCTTCGGAATGATCGGGTCGTGGATCCCGCTTATGGTTGGAGCCGTTGCCACCCAGTCCTTCGGATTTGAAGGACAAGCGTTTCAGTTGCTTAAGTCAGCTCCAATAGGAGGAAAGCGAATGGTCCTGGGAAAGCTTGCATTTTACCTTGCCGTGTCAATCATCTCATTAGCAATCCTTCTTCCCGTAATGAGCGCTGTTTTCCGTATCGGTCTAGCCTATACCTTAACTGTTTTGTCATCTTCGATTCTGGGTTGCGTTGGGGCGTTAGGCTTTTCAATGTACGTGGCCGTTTCCTGGCCTGAATTCGAGAAGGTAGTGACCGGGTTCTTCGGCTCGCGAAGGCAGGGGGTCAGCTCCATAGGCTCCCTTGTCTACATGGTTGTAGTGATGCTAGTCTATCTCTTCCCCAACATGGCCATAGTTGGGGCTTCATCCCTCCTTAAACTTCCTATAGGGCTAACATTGATTCCAGCTACGATAATGCTTGTCATAGGCATCATAGCACTTAACGCCTCATTTAGAAAGGCCGAGGAAATTGAGGTTACATAAGGACCGTTAGAATATGCAGGCGTTATGAAACAGCCAATTTCGTAAAGCTCAAGGCTTTTTCTGGGCAATCTTCGACGCATCGACCGCACAGCGTACAGTCGGTTGAGCGTCCAATCTCGTCAATCCTCTCTATCCTCATTTCGCACGCTTTGAGGCAAACCTTACACCCGCTACATTTTTCCTCGTCAAGATGGATGTTCAGCAGGCTTATCTTGTTAAAGATTCCGTTGATTGCGGCGAGTGGGCATAGGTAGCGACACCAGAAACGGCCTACAAAATAAGCTAAAGCAAGGGAGGCGGCAAGGGTGAGGATGTGGATATGAAAGAAAACGCCGAAGCCCTGATAGTTGGGGTTGAGTATGTAAAACGGTATCGCTGCAAATAGGGAGCCTGAGGGGCAGACCTTACAAAAGAAGGTGTCCACGGTAATCCACGCCAAGACAACCACTATAGATAACATGATATACTTGGTGAACCAACATCGAGGAGCCTTAACCTTCCTCTCGCCCCTCAAATAACTAATAAAATCATGTAAGGCTCCGAAGGGACAAGCCCAGCCGCAGAACGCTCGGCCCATGAGAGTTCCGTAAATTCCGAGTGACCCAAGCATGAAGAGGGAGACTTGCCTTAATGCCACGAAGTGTTGGAGAACACCTATGGGGCACGCGAGGAACGCGAAGGGACAGCCGTGGCAGTAAAGAAATGGACAGATACCACCCGTTTTTAGTATAGGGATAAAACCAAGATTGGAAATTATTAATGTGCCAACCTGCACTATCCTTCTCTTGTCGCCAATTTTCAAGACCGTCAACCACTTAACCCTATGCAAGAGGTGCAAATGATCCTGACAAGCACCTCTATCGCTGAATATTCATTTACACCTAGTGTTACCACGGTAGCAAAGGCAACTAACAATAAGGCCTTCCACCTCGCGCGTCGTTTACGATTCAGATCGACCACCCCTAGAAGCTACCGATTATTGCTTTAATAGGGTATCTATTTCGTTTAAAAGCTTGGAGGCAGAGGTCACGCCGACGTGTGCATAGCGTATGATGCCGTTCCAGTCTACAATGAAGAGTGTTGGGATTGCGGTAACCCCATAATTCTTTGTCACTCCAGCCGTGTCCCTCGCCACGATCCAGGTCATGTCGTTATCTAAAGCGAACTGTTTGAGCTTCTCAACGGTGTCAGAGCGGGGGTCAACACTTATCGATATAACTACAACCTTGCTAATGTTGTATTTATCACAAATTTGGGATAAGTGTGGCATCTGCGTTTTACACGGTCCACACCAAGTTGCAAAGAAATCTAGGACTACAACTTTCCCTTTAAAATTGCCTAGCGAGAAATTTGCCCCGTTTACGTCAGTTAGCGTGAAGAGGGGGGCCTCCTCATTGACAGGGAGACTAGAGGGAGTTAAGCCACGAAGTATAGCCATTAGCCATGTCCAAACGGCAAGACCAAGCACGATAGGTATTACGAAGGTCATAATTATTCCTATAATCAAAAGGTTGGTTGCCATCTTCTTGTCGTCATCCTTAATAATAAGGTATCCAATGATCCCTCCGACAATTCCAAGAAGCAGTGGGACGATATACCACGCTCCCGTGTGTTTCTTTACTTCACCTGGTAGAGGCGGTTGTTCAACACCACATTTTGGACAGAACCTTGCTTTTCGATCGATCTCTACACCACAGTTCAGACAATATTTTGTTGGCTTAGCCATAATACTCTGCCCCGGCCCTTCGTTAAGTAACGGCTTTCTGTTCGCTATAAATGGTAAATGCCATTAAAAACCATAGAGGCGAGAATATGGTCGTTACGACTTGGGACACTATTAGCGTGGGTGTTACATAACTCAAAGATGCTGGTTGAACAGTTGTTCCAAAATATGTGGGAGTCGCTCCAATTAGTACGGGAACCAAAGACACCGACAAGAAGAGGGCAATGAAACCGAGAAATGTCTTTCCACTTTTTCCTATAGCTTCAGTTCCGGCCTGTAAGGATGCGGAAACACCCTTATCGTCGATGACGGCGGGCGCAAGCCAGATATAGAAGATCGCTGAGGCTATTGTCGTAAGCAACGCAGTTACCGAACCTATCGTCATAGAGGTTAGGGGAGATATTTGGAGTGCTTGAGAAGGCGTAACCTTGCCTAGCTGCGATATAAATTGAGGCAATATTACAAACATAGATATGAGCATCACAAACATGAAGAACACCATTACTATTCCAACATAAATCAGGCCTATGCCCAACACCCTCAAGGTGTATCTCTTAATGCCCCTACCCCAATCACTAAGCCTTGTTTTTCCCTCTAGAACAACCTTTCCAGTCATGCTTGCCTGACCAAGAAGAACCAGAAAAGAAATTATCAGATTCAAAAACAAAACACCGAAAGCCACGAGAGCAAGCGTCAGTAACTCTGGTGCAAATCCTTGAGAAGTAGGACTGACTGAGGGCGTCACCATCATGAAGGAAGTGATAAGTGAAAACATCATCATAACCAAAGGCGGAAGGATTAAGACCGGGTTCATGCGATACCTAGCTAAACTCTTCTTAACGATATCAAAAAATGTCATGTCCAAACCCCCTATGGAATTTTCTCATCCCTTAATTAAAACGCCGCTGTTCTTAAGTCTTTTCAAAGTCCGCCCGTGGAAGATAGGGGGTATTTTCTTTGATTAACCTTATAAAATTTGCAATAAATTTAAGTGGGTGGACCTTGCCATGTCCATTCTGGCCCACGGGCGTTGGGAACCAAGTCTGCCCGTGGGAGATAGGGCTTAATGTCGACGATGGGGGACCCCTCGAAGGCGTCGAGACCCCTCAGGGTTAGGGTGCAATCCTCGATTTTCACGAGTTCCGTGACGCAAAGCCCGATGGGGTTGGGGCGGCTGGGGCTCCTGGACGCGAACACGCCTACCTCAGGTGCCCCGGGATGCCTTCTGGGAATAACCCTGAGGGTTTGGCGTTCCCCTTCCCTGTCCCGAAGGTGAAACCAATAGAGGACGATAATGTGGGAATATTCGTTAAGCCCCCTTATTCCCTCGCAAAATTGAGGGAAAATCCTAACCTTAGAAAGCTCACCCGCCTCCTCCACCAAGCCGATGAACCTCACCCTGCCTTCCTCATCCATGCGCCCATCCTCCTTTGCCCATCTTATCCGCCTATTCCCATAAGCTTACGCATCCCCGTGTTTCCATTATGGATTTTGGCTTATACCGCGATTTTACATTTTTGGTTGGTCAACTATCCAAATTCTCAAGTTTTTCGATACTCTACTATCGAAAATTATCCATAAGCATAGGCTCCTTCATCGCAGAAGGCAAAAGCTAACCACTTAAACCATGAGTTACGTAATTATTGGTTATTAAACCAGGAGCATGCGCGGGTCAAAACTTTCTCTTTCCATTGTACTTGTACCAGATTCGGCAGGTGCCTTCGCTGGAGACCATACACGGTCCCCGCGGAGAAGCAGGCGTGCAGACTTTCCCGTAGAGCTTGCACTCAGGCGGTCTTATGCGCCCTATTAGGACCAGGTGGCAACTGCAGCCTGGTAGCAGGTCCCTGCTGGGTTCAGTTTTTATTTCATACCGTTTTCTTGCGTCGTAGTCTAAGAATTCTTCCTTTAGTTTTAGGGTTGAGTTGGGAACCCTTCCGATGCCCCTCCAGGGTCCGCTGACAACGTCGAAGACCTTCCAGATGAGCCCCTGAGCCTTAGTGTTGCCTCCCCAGGTGACGGAGCGGGTGTACTCGTTCTCCAGTCGGGCTTCCCTTTCCCTTATCTGTTTTAACAGCATGGAGACGGCGAAGAGAACGTCTAGGGGCTCGAAACCTGCTATGACCGTGGGCATGCGATAGGCTGTAGCAAATATCTCATAGGGCCTCATTCCAATGATTGTAGAAACGTGGCCCGGAGCGATGAAGCCGTCTATGTGTAAATCCCCTAGGCCGAGGAGCAGCTCCATAACTGGAGGGATGAGTCTATGCGATATGAGAAAACTGAGGTTTTTAGGTGGACCGTTAAGGATTTCTAGGGCTGTGGCAGGCGCCGTGGTTTCAAACCCGATGGCAAAAAACACAAAATCCTTCCCCTGCTCTTGCTTGGCCATTTTGACGGCGTCCCTTGGGCTGTAAACTATTCTGACGTCTCCCCCAGAGGCGCGGGCATCCTGAAGGGCCATGGTTGAGCCTGGAACCCTGAGCATGTCGCCGAAGGTTACGATGGTTACTCCCTTTTGAGCTAGGAATAGGGCTTCGTCAATTTCCGCGGAGGGAACCACGCAAACTGGACACCCGGGACCTGCGATGACATCCACCCTTTCTGGAAGGAGGGACCTGAGCCCAAAGCGAGTTATGGTGTCCTCATGGGTGCCACAAACATGGCAGATTTTAACACTAAAAGGGGGGGCTATACTTTGGATCTGTTCTGCCACCCTCTTCGCCAGGATTGGGTCCCTAAAATTTGGCGTTTCCCCTTCCATGGATGTTACAACCCGGAGTTGTTCTTCAGAAACCTTAGGATACGGTCCCTTCTAATAAATAGGATGGAGATTTAGAAGCTTATTATAAGCTTGAAGGCTCGGCTTGGAGGATTTCCCTCCATAACTGGAGGGTTTCTTGGGCTGCTTTCCTGTCGATGACCTGGATGGCGTAGCCCACATGGACCAGAACATACTCGCCCACCTGAACGTCCACCAGGGATATGTTCACATCCCTGAGGACGCCCCCGCCGAAGTCCACCCTGGCCGTGTCTCCGTTAATCTCCTTAACCTCAGCGGGAATAGCCAAGCACATTTCCATCTTCCCCATATGAAGGAACCACTTACATAAATCGGTTTCTAACCATTCCCAGGCTAAGTCCTTGAGATGGAACGCAATTAGGCGTGTTTCTTGCATACTTAACATTCTTTTATTAAAGAAAAGATTAAAATGTCCCCGTGACCAGTTTAGCAGAAATTAAGAATGTATGTAGGGGCTAGAGTCAAGGTTTGTAATGGAGAGAGAACGTTCGGCGATGTGGCATTGGCTGACACTGGGGCTACAGGCACAATCATTGATGAGTCAGCCGCTGAAGAGATTAAGCTGAAGACTTTTGGTGAGGCAAAAATTGTTACTTTAGGTACGGTTGTTAAGCGCAGCTTTGCCGACGTCAGCAACGTCATCATTGAAGACACAGAAATAGGTCCCAGAAGATTATTTGTATGCGGATTTCCCCAAGAGGTCAAAGAAAAGCTTAAACTGATGGGTTTCTCTGAAAAGATAATTGTAGGAGTATCAGCAATAGAGGATGCTGGATACATACCAAATACCGCGAAGGGGGTGCTAGAGAAAGTAGGCCTTTTAGCCCTATAAACCATAAGACCAGAGGATCCTCCCGCGGAATGACCAAATGCTAAATTCGCATCTGCTGTTATCTACGATGGGTTACCCACCACAAGAGCTGTCTCAAATCTCCAAAAGGGGTTAGGTTGGCTATTTGATTAGAAGTAGTCCGTAGCGGTGGTATTCCTGCTCCTTGGATGTGAGGACCTCCATTTGGTAGCCCGCGTTTCTGGCGGTGGAGAAGACGTCTATTCCGCAGCTCTCCATGGAGGGGCGGGCCAGCTGGGGTTTGGCGCATAAGCCCTTCTCCACATCACATTTTTCGCAAAGCTTACAGCTACCAGCCGTGAATCCTAAAGCGGAGTAAAAGCCCTGAAGGAAGGCGCGGCGCTCCAACTCAAGGGCAAGCTTGTGCAAGTCGGTGGCAGGAGCCTTCTGGCGGATAATCAATGCGTACTCATACTCCTTAAGCAGGGCCCGTGTCTCCTCGGGAGTGGGGCTGAAGGGTGGGCACATCAGGGACCTTCCATAGTTTTCACAGCCAAAACGGCACTTCCAACGCACCCAATTCTTGACGACAATGTCCTTTGGCTCCATGAGCCTCGCATCCTCTGCACCCAACTTAACCGCCAAGTCCCGAAGCTCTTCCAACTTGCCTTTCAACTTAACAACATCCTCCAAAAGAACCGTTAACTAATCCTCATTCATAGACATCAGTGGACCCAATTAAGTCTTAATCTTTTCATCAAGCATAAGGCTCAGAAGTTTTAAATTCCAATCACCTCAGATTATAGTTAGTTTGAGAGGTCAGCCATGAAAAATGTCAGAATTAGACGCCCTCAACGGCATCTGTAAAGAAATCAACGCAGAAGGTGGAGTTACCGAAAACCATAAGGGTCGACTTTCCGCGGCCTTCGGTCCAAGGTTTACGAAGGCCTGGGAAGCCCTAGAGCAGGGAAGAGTTAAAAAATACATTTTTAAACCGAGTGGTCGGATCATCTGGATTGTCGTTGGGAAGGAACGCGATTATCTAGTCATGCCCGCGGCCGAGTTCTGCTCATGCGAAGACTTCTATTTCAAATTTGACAGGGGCCATTTGTGCTACCACATAATCGCGCAAAAACTTGCCGAAGCTACGGGGCAATTTGACCTAATTGAAGATAGCGACCATTTATACGAAATTTTAATAAGGGAGTGGAAGAGGATTCCACTTTAAAGACTCCGTATTGGAGGAGGAGCCCGCTTGGACATGTTCACCTACTTTACGATCATCATGAACATCCTAATGGTATTAATCATCATAGCCCTTTTCTTGGCTTTTCTGTACATGATTTACGGTGGCGAAAGGGAGAGGGAAAAGGAGAAGGCCTCCAGCTAATTTTCTGCTTACGAAGTTCTTTAAACATCCTCTTAACCTTGAAGGCTCCATGAAATACTTCCAAGCGGCCACCCGCATCCATTATCAAAACCTTTTTATCCACATCAAAGCCTTCTCACCTGCTTCCGAAGGATGATAAATAGTACGATGCCTAAAACTGTTAGAATAATGGCGAGAATCATTGCCCACGCGGTGTAGGGGTGTGGTCCAGCGCCCAAAAACATTGGCGGGAAGGGTATTATCCAAATCACGGCCCCCGCGGAAGCCCCCAAAAAGATTGACGCGATCATCACTAGGATAATCCCTATGAAAATTAAGAGGAAACCCAAGAGGAATAGTTTGAAGGGGCGGGGCCAAAACGAAACGCCCGGGATTTCCCTTGGCAACAGCGGAGCCTTCTGCCTAAGTTTTTCATAACAAGTGAGGCAAACCCACATGTGAGGTTCTAGACAAGTCTGGCAAACTTCCCGTCCACATTCTTGACAAACGTATCTTGCTGGACGTTTTCCGCAGATTTGGCAGGTTGGGGGCTGCATTTTAGGCTTCCCCCTAGCCGAGGAAAAGGACTGAGAATAGCGTGAAGATTAGCAGAAGGGCGATTAGGATTATGGAAAGGATGAGAAGGATTTTAACCGACTCCTTATCTGTGCCAAAAATGATGGGGAAGGGTCCAAGGATAACTGCTCCTCCACCTCGGATTTTCCCCTTTCCCTTTAAGGCCGAGAAAAATAGGAGTAGGGTGGCAATGAAGGTTACTGCGAATCCGGCAAGGACTAGGAGGAGCCCCAGGTTGAGCAACACCTGATCCATTCCCCGTTACCAACCCTAATAATTAAGGAAAAGCGGTTTAAATAAGCTTTACAGATGTTGTAACCGTGGGCTTATTCAGTTGGTTCAAGACCCCCCGCGCACGCTAGCACCGATATATATATCTGCGTGCCAGGATATTAATTTGTGTCCACCTTGAGGTAGCCTCCATGGATGTGATGCTTAAGGTCGCAGTGGCCTTCTTTTCGCCGTTCGTATTGTTAATCGTAAATTTGATAGGACGCTATTTATTATCGCGAATCATTCCTCATTACACATATGAGGACATGCTCAAAAGCAAAAGGAAGTTATTTATCTATGGGTTTTCTCTTTACACCGATCACATATATGAGGCCATATTCAAAAGCAAAAGGAAGTTTTTTATCTTTTGGTTGTCTGGTTTTTTGTTTGGTCTCGGGATTTTGTTATTTCTAAATTTTTTGTCAGAGACATTTTAATGACTAAAATCCCGAAGAGTTACTGTCCTCCCTAACGTGGGATATTAATGAATTCTGTAATACTTAGAATAATGGGAATCCGTTCCATCACTGTTTTAGCCCTAGTCTTGCTATCGTTCCTTAGTGCGCCTCTCTCAGCCCAGAGAGGCACCAAGATCTGTCTATACTACTTCTACGGCGTGGGTTGTCCGGCTTGTGCCAGGGTTGAGCCCCACACAGGCCAGTTAGAGCAGAAATACGCCCAGCTGGAGGTTCACAGGTTTGAAATCTATGGGAATAGGCGTAATCTTCTGCTCCTAAACCGTTACTTTGGCAAGTACGGGATTCCCCAAGACCAGAGGACTACCAGCACTCTTGTACTATAACCTCCTCTTCACTCTCCCTCAAATCCTGATAACGCTCCTAGTTTATTTTGGGCTTTCACCTGCCCAAAGAATAGCCGATTGGAGACAGAAATCCACAAAACCACTCCACCTAATAATAGGCTTAGCGATGATAACGCTAGGAATCATAACGGTACTAGAACTGGCATAAAATAAACTTTAATGCCCTTAAACTTTAAACTCTTCCTTGAGGTATTTTGTGATGATTTCAAGGGCTTTCTTGGCTGAATTTATTGCCTCTTCGGCCTGTTGCCGTGTATATTCTCTTGAGGGGCGCCATATTCTTCTTCCTCTGACCATGGGATACCTGCTTAAGGTGTAGTGTTCGAAGAGCCAAGAGGTCTCCCTTACCATTTCTCTAAAGGCTTCTACCCATTTGTTTGAAACTCTTGTGACAACTTCTGATGCAAAATAAGGCATCACATCATGCTCTAAAAGCTGGATTATGCCGTGCATTGTTAACGCGGCTTTCATGGCTAATTCTATGCATTGCTGTGAGTTAAAAACCGCCCTCGAATATCTTCCTGCCTTCAAATCGTCCTCCGCGGCTTGAAGCGAGATGGTGGCTTCCTCCAACTGGGATTCTGCCAGTTCATGACCTATTGACGACCCATAGTCCAGAGCGGACATATTTCTTTCCTCCCTCATGTACGATTTTTTTCTCCAGCTCTTCAAGAATTTGCTTAATGCCCATTTTATCGTATAGAATCTCGTAGCCTAAAAGCACACCAAGAACTAAGGGAAACCTCGTTTCGGCCATGAATAACAGCTCATCCCTCGAAATGGTGATGGCTTCGAGGGGAACTTGATGCTTAACCATGATCTCTTCCAAGTGTCGCCTAACGCTTCTCCCCTTTTCTGTCATCTCATCCGAGACCACCACCAAAATGTCGTAATCACTGTGGGGTAAGGCTCGACCCTGCGGCCTAGAACCAAAAAGAACCACTGAAATGAGGGATTCACCAAACCTCTCTTGCAAAGCGTTGACAATTCCACTTTCAATAGATCCCAACTTTATGTCCTCAAGCCTTGACAGCATTTGCCTTTTACTGCTCATTAGAGAACGCATGTTTAAATATTTTTATTTCCGTTCCCAAAATAACCCACCGGAAACATAAATGCACAAAACTTTTAAACCTAGCAATGGGCTTCACAATGATAATGCTAGGAACCAAACTGATATTATGCCAGCTCTAGTGTCACGCAAAATAAACTTTAATGGGTCTGAGCTATTATTAATTGCTGGAGGCGGTTAAGGGGCATGGGATTCGATGAGGTTGTTCAGCTGATTCTGTCCGTTCGAAAAGACCTTACCCGGGAAGAAGTCCTAAGGCTGGTTGAGGAGAAGAAGAGGGAGGCGGAGGGATACTTCACCGATGAGGGAGCAGCCCGTGTGGTGGCCTCAGACCTAGGCGTGGATGTTCCCCAGAAACCCTTTCGATCCAAGGTTTTGATCCGGGACCTCGTTTCGGGTTTAAGCGACGTAACCGTGACTGGGCGGGTCATAATCGTTTACTCATCAAAGGTTTTCCCTAGATCAGATGGGACCCGCGGCAAGGTGGCCCGTTTACTCATTGCCGACGAGAGTGGAACGCTGAGGGTGGCCCTTTGGGACGAGAAGGCTGACCTTGTGGAGGCGGGAAAAATTGAGGGAGGCCAAATAATTAGGTTTTCCCACGGATACACCCGCGAAGGCCTAGATGGAAGGCTTGAATTGCACATGGGAATGCGCGGTGACATCCAATTTTCTCCACCAGAAGTGGTAGAGAAGGAATACCCACCTGTGACGAACTTTTTCCAGAAGATTGGGGATATCACAATAGAGCATAGGAGAGTGAACATTTTGGGGGTTGTGGAGCGGGTTAACCCCCCTTCCACCTTTAAGCGTCGAGACGGAACAGAGGGCAAGGTACAAAGGGCTCAATTAAGGGACGAAAGCGGTCGGATAACCTTGGTTTTCTGGGATCAGAAGGCGGAAGAATTGGGCGACGTGGGAAAGGGCGCCTACTTACAGGTTATGGACGCGGATGTAAAGAGGAACGTGGACGGCCAACTTGAAATCCACACGAGAAACGGCACCCAAATAGAAAAAATAACGGGGGGATCATCACGCCTCGGACCCCTTCCCCCCAGATTCCTGAAGATAGGGGAACTGAAGCCAAAAACGCGCGACATAGACCTCTTGGCAAGGGTCACCCACACAGGAGAGATCAGGGAGTTTCCACGCAGATATGGGGAAATGGGCCGCGTCGCCATCCTCCTTGTAGGAGACGAAACGGGAAGTATTCGCCTAAACCTCTGGGAAGACAAGGTAGAAACGGCTAAAAAAATCCAAGTTGGGGACATCCTTCTACTCCAAGGAGCCTACACCCGGAAAAGGTTCGGAGAGTTAAACCTAAACCTTGGACAGACGGGAAGCTTAACCTTAAACCCAAATATAGCAGAGGCGGAGGGGCTCAGACTACTTGAAGGGCGGATAACGCCCATAAAGGAACTGAAGGCGGAGGGAGGCCCCATAACGGTGGAAGGAACCATTGCCACAACGCCCACCATTAGGGAGATCGTAACCGCCCGGGGCCAAAGGGTTAAGGTTGCCTCCCTCGACCTTGAGGATGAAACAGGAAAAATCAGGGTCTCCCTGTGGAGGAACCTGGCAGACCAGGTGGAAAACCTAAAGGCTGAAGATAAGATCAGAATCGAAAACGCCTACGTAAAA
>Ga0315312_1001529_pt1 | contig 17710 bp, 20 predicted proteins | sample TDP7_MG_FD_203629 | JGI IMG/M metagenome (GOLD analysis project Ga0315312, IMG submission 203629) | Freshwater sediment microbial communities from Lake Towuti, South Sulawesi, Indonesia - TDP7 | ecosystem: Environmental > Aquatic > Freshwater > Lake > Sediment | place: Indonesia: South Sulawesi... | reverse complement strand
AATTTCGAAAGCCGAATTTATACAAAGTAGAATGGCACGCCAGTAAACCAGCGGGAAGCCGGTAAGGAGATGGTTTTTCAGAAACCTTTCATGTTAAATTTGCGCCTTACTGGTCTGGCTTTCATAGGAAATCCTGATTTTGTATCTATCCTGGTGTCTAAGAGTTTGCCTGCCGCGACTGCATGACGTGCCAACTTCGACTTCCACCTCTTTATCCCTCCCCGGGCCAATAACAATGCTTAAATTTGCATCTGGAATATTCAAATCGGTAACATCCAATCTTACAGTCTTATAGAAGACTCCCTCCTTGTCGCCTTTTATATTCTGTTTGGCCCAGGTTAAGCCGCTTGCTATCAAGTTTCGTTCAACAGCTTCAAGATAGGCTGTATCTGACTGGAATAGCATATTATTTGCACCTTCTGTGAGTACAAATATCACCATCCCGATCAAGAGTATCGTCATTATTACAAGTATCAAAACATAGGCATTATTTCTTTGTTTTGTCATTTTTTTATAGCTTTTCAAAAAGCCCAGCAAAATACAAATGGGAATTAGCCATTTTCTTTTGCCATTTGGCTCGAAGTTTTTGCTTTACGTGGGTCTGGACTTCCACAGCATAGCCTTTACCATTTTTTTGCCAGACGTGCCACTTAATTTCTGCATTGGGTACCGACCAAACTCTGGCATCTTCACCGCTGTCATCCTGAGTTGCCGTTAATCTGCGTCTTAGCACCTGTCCATCCCCTCGACTCCGCTCGGGACATGCTTTTAATTGGTAGCAGATTATGCTATCTGGCCGCTCAATCAAAAGTAGCTCATCACCGGCAGTGTGACCTGCAAAAGATTCCGGCAAGTCCTTTGCTCCGTCAATATCTTTCTGCATTTGCCTTAGCAGATTGAGCACTATTTTGTTTTCCTGCATAACCGCAGATGTCCGCGGAAAGTCCTTGAGAACGGTGTTGAAAAATCTATCTAAAGTAACCGCTGCAACTGGAACCATTACTATTACCACCAACATTTCTACCAAGTTGAAGCCTTTACGCATGTTCATCATTTACCTTCGGTTATAATTAACGCGGGGTTTCATCTGCCAAAATATATCTTGATAGCTGAACTTTAACTTCGTGACGAAAGCTCTTTGCTTTTGTTGTCACTTCGACTAATTCCAACCCTTCCCATTGGCCGGTTCCTGCTGATTTTTTGACGGAAACACTCAGCCGGGGCCAAAGCCGCTCAAAATCAAAAGCTGCAATTGGCCTACCCGTTGCCGCTATGCTATCGAGCTGGGCCTGCGCTGCTGCGATGCAGCGCTGCCTTTCTAACTGGTAGCGATTGAACTTTGCAAATGCATGTAGAGACAGCGCAAAGCCAACCAGCACGGCCCCTAAAACGGTTAACGCAACCGTCATTTCGGCCATTAAAAAGCCGTCATTGTTTTTGTTGTTACCAGACACAACTTTACTCCGCCTACGGTATTATGGATTCACAGTCTCTGCCAAATTATGAATAATTGCGATACTCGGAGAAAATATGGCATAGACTACAAATCCTACCATAACTCCCATAATAAGTATTATACAGGGCCACATTATGACCCGAGCAAGTTGGACACGATAGCTATAATTTGAGCGGTAGAACGACTCAAGGTAGTCAAGAATCACCAGAGTATTGCCGTAATTTATCTTATCATCGAACGCCCAGGCCAGAGTTCTGCCTAATCTGCTTTCTTTTACTGCATCAGCTATATTTTCACCTGCTTCTACTTTAGCCAGCCACATCTTTAGTCGCTTTCTAAAGTAGTTATTCACATCCAGGCTGAGCGTGTTAGCGATTGCATCGTTGACTGTGCTGCCGGCATTAAGCGACAGCCGCAAAAGCTCAACAGTTTGTACCATCGAATAATTCCTCTCAAACCAATGCAGCACCGGCAAATGCCACTTGACAAAATCACCTATTCGTGAAAGCAGGTACGGCTTTTGTGGCCGACGTGGTCGAATCTTAATCCAAATCGAAGCAGGAATAACCACAAGAATTAGGAATGCAAATACCAATACAATTAGCCAGCCACCTCCATATGCAATATAATTTGCGAACCGCATTAACAATTGAGTAGCAACTGGAAGCGCTGCTCCTTCAGTCATTTCCACTAAAACACTGATGAACGTTGGAACCACCTTCCACATTGCTGCCATTGCTATAAAGAACATGAAGGTTATTACTACTACCGGATAAATTGGGTGGACCGGCCTGAGTTTCCTTCTTTCGTCGGCCTTAGCCAGCATATCTGCTTCAATGCTCTCAATCGCAAGAGGAAGCTGGTCAATTCGCTCCGCAGCAGCTATCATTGCCACCGCGTAACCCGGACATTTAGGATAGCCTCGCTTGATTGACTCACTTAGCGAATAACCCTGCACCAGCCACTTTTTAATTGCCCGCAGGATTTGTGAGCGTTTATCTGTCCACCCGCTGGCTGCTGATTCTAGGGCCATAGGTAATGGCAGATTCTGCCGCATACTCGAGCCAATTGTCGAGATAACATACGCAGCGAGCACATGGCGAGATGTCAAACCGTAGCTTATTAGTAAGCCTATTAGTATGATTAAGACTACGATAAAAAAAGCAAAAGGGAAAAATGCAACCGCACCCATAACGCTATAAGCACCTACCACAGTTACAAGGAAAAGAATAGCAGCAAAACTTCTGAGCAACCATTTTGCCAATTTTTGGGGCCATTGCTCGAAATCTGGTTCACGTCTTGGTATAAGCACGGCTATTAGTGTCACAATAAAAAGAATAGGTGCAAACGCTATAGCCTCGAATAAGTCGAGATAAACTGCCGCGTAAATCAACAGAAGGCAGGCAACCGGCATCGTAATCATAGCAATATGAGGCTTTTTATAGCCCAGGATTGCAAAGAACAGAATCAGAAAGTACAGGACCACAATTTCCATAACTCTAACCAATCATGCTGATGCAGATAAAGTCGTAATAATTTGTATCATAGGCAGAAACATTGCCAGGATAGCCATTGCCAGGATGCCTCCCACAATAATTAGCATAATAGGCAGTAAAACGGCCTGTAATCTTGCCTGGCCACATCGTGCCTGCTCTGCATACATCTGGCCAAGACTATAAAGATTATCTTGCAGCTCATTGCGTTGTGTGCCTAATTGAATTGAATACAAAAATAGTCTTGGTATCATCTTACAAAACTGCCCTGCCTCAAAGATATTCGCTCCTTGCTCGACGCCTCTGGCAAGCGTCTCACTTTCAAAGATAAGTTTTTCGCTCCCACTTGTGCCCGAAGCTAACCTCAAGCAAGCCGGCATATCGCAACCAGCAGCCACCATCATCGCCATTGCCTCAGCCATCCTGCTAAGGACGCTACTACGATAGACCATGCCTATAACCGGAATTTTCAGAAAGACCGATTCCTTAAATCTGCGTCCTGCGGAGAAAGTCGAAAGTGTCGTGAATACAAAAACTATCGCTGCAATTAGAAGGCCAACTGTTATCCAAAAAGACCCCACGTTTTCCGCCATATTCAAGAATAACCTTGTAAGAGCTGGTAATCGCTTCCCTTCGGTCATTTCGGTAAGTATTGGCCCAAATTGCGGGATTAAGAACACAAATATGAAGCTTACAATAATAGCACCCAGCGTCAGGACGACGGCTGGATAACTCATTGCTTCAAAAATTATTCTTCTGGTCTGGTTGGCCATCTCCAGGTGTCTGTTTAGGCTGGTCAGCATCTCGCTCAACCTTCCTGTTTCGACCCCTGCTTTTAATATTCGGCCATAAAGAGGCGGAAAAGCTTTTTGTCTTTTCTCAAACGCTTCTTCGATACTCACACCTGACTCCAGTTCGCCGGCAATTGCATCAATGAGTTTGCGCATTGACTTTGAACCGACATCGCCGGCCAACTCTCGTAAACCTCTTTCCAGAGGGATTCCAGCCTTTGTTAAGGAGGCAAGCTGCTGATTAAAGAGCATAAATTCATTTCTGCCTACAGCGGTTTTAGGCCTTGCAGCCTTAGCCTTTTCAACGAAATTGACCGTTAGCTGCATTTGTTTGAGCAGTTCACAGGCCTCTTGGCGCGAGCCCGCTTCGATTGTGCCTTTCATCAGCCGACCCGCTGATGTCAGTGCATTATATTCAAATGTCGCCATTTTTTATTCCTTTTATAGACTACAAAATTAAGAGTCACCTGAAACAACTCCACAAACTTTATTTAGTTCCTCTTCAGTTGTGACCGCCTCGCTGACCAAGCGCTTGCCATCTTCGAGCATATTTGTATGGCCTTTGCTTTCGAGAATACTCTCAAGCTCGTCCAGGTCGGCCTTGGCCAAGATAGCCTTTCGCAGGTGGCTATCTAATTGAACCATTTCTGCTATTAGCACCCGGCCTTTATAGCCGGTATGAAAACAAGCTTCGCACCCAACCGCTTCAAGCGTTCCTGTTTCAGCTTGTTTCTTGCATTTGGTGCAAAGTTTTCTGACAAGTCTTTGGTTCAGAACCGCTGAGACGCTCGATGTCACCTGGTAAGGCTCGATGCCCATTTCGAGCAGCCGAAGAAGTGCCCCGGCAGGTGTGCCGCTGTGCATGGTACTCATTAGCAGATGTCCCGTTAGTCCCGCTTCGATAGCTATTTTGGCAGTTTCAGCATCACGGATCTCTCCAATCATCAGCACTTGCGGGTCTTGCCTAAGAAGTGACCGTAGCGCGGTTGGAAACGTCATCTGTCCATGCGGCGTAATCTGCACTTGCGTCACCCCATCAATTCTAATCTCTACCGGGTCTTCGAGGGTTACGATGCTCTTGCCGGGAAAGTTACTTAGAATGTGTCGCAAAAGAGCAGCAAGTGTTGTGCTCTTGCCGCTGCCTGCGGGGCCTGTCAGCAGTAAGACGCCCTGGTTTTTCGCAGCAATCTTTTTCAATGCTGAATATAAAACTTTCGAGAACCCAAGTTGCTCCAATTCCATAAGTTCGGCATTTTTGTAAAACAGCCGCACAACAGCTCGTTGGCCGTGTATTGTTGGAAAAACTGCCAGCCGCTGGTCGATTACCCTATTATTGACGTAGCCGTGGCTGATTTCGATTCGGCCCTCCTGGGGTATGTCAGTACGATAGGTCAGAAGCCCGCCCAGCACTTTAAGCCTTGCAATAATGTTATCAGATAGGGACTTGGGCAGCTTTTCAATAGTGCCTAAGACACCATCCAGGCGGAACTTTACTAATAATTCAGAACCGGTGGGTTCAAAGTGGACGTCGCTTGCAGCCGAATCTACCGCTTTCTTGAGTAAATCATCCACCAGAGATACCACATCTTGAGCGTTTTTTTTCTGGTCGTAAGAGCTTTTATTATAATCACTTGCATCCATACACAGTTTCGTCTTTGGTAAATCTGGCATTTTCAAATACATTCACCGAAAATAAGACGCAGAAGCACCCCCAAGTGTTATCTAACAATATGATTTATTATTTACTATTTATTATTGTTCAATTGTAAATATTAAATAGAAAATAGTAAATTAAAGGTCATAAGGGCACGCTTTGGAAGGTCAACCAGCTTTTGCAGCATATTGAGCAAACATGGCAGGGGCAGAAATGTAAATATCAAATATCAAATATCAAAATTGACACGAAGTGTCATTGCGAGGGCTTTGGCCTGAAGCAATCTCATTTAGATCGCCACGGTTGCCTTTGGCAACCTCGCGACGCTTTGCGTTTTGCATTTTACATTTTGATTTTTGAATTTTTAGCTAAGGTGCAGAATGAATACTGAAAAGCTGAAAAGTCATTTGACAGCTGACGGTTACGCTTTGTTCTGAAGATTTTCCCACAATCTTTGGGACACTTATTTCTTGTGCTTGAGATTGTAAAAAATCAAATTTAAGATATACTGTGTTTTTAGCGTGGTAGGGCGAAGGAATGGCAAAAAAGCAGAATTAACCGAACAGAAGACCGTTTTGGCGCATCTAAATAACAAGAACAGCAATTCCGAAGGGATACAGCAGGATTCACTTGCTGCTCGGCTTACGGCTGGTGAGCATGCGGCTGCAGTCGAGCTTGTTGATAGATACTACCAGCAGATATATTTGTTTATGCGGAGGCTTGGCCATAACCGCCAGGTCAGTGAAGACTTGACGCAGGAAACCTTTTTTCGGGCTTGGCACCATATAGGCCAGCTCAGAGATGACAAAGCGCTAAATGCCTGGCTGCATCGTATTGCCAGCAATGTCTCAAAGCTCTACTGGCGAAAGCACAAGGGCCGAGAAACAGCCAGCATCGAAAAAATTGATGTGTTGGACAGTGGCGAATCTGAACCTGATAAAGCTGCAAACCACGAGCAGCTTGGCCAGGTGAAAGATGCTGTTGAGCGGCTGTCCTGGAAACTCAGGCAGACGATTGTCTTACATTACATGCAGCATTTAAGCATCGCCAAAGCCGCTGAAGCAGCAGATGTGCGAGAAGGTACTTTCAAAAGCAGACTTAACAGAGCACTAAGGATTTTGAGAAAGAACATTAAGTAGAAAGCAGGGCTATTATGAAAGAAGAACAGATAGAAAGGCTATTAAATGAATTGGGCCGGCAAACAATAGAGCCTGTTCGTCCCGGCCTTGCTGAGGATATAAAGCACCACATCCCGCAAAGGCTCGGCCCGCATAGACGCGGGATGGATACCATCAATATCATAATAGATTTAAGGATAAATAAATTAACAGCAGCAGCAATAATAATTATGACGATGATTCTGCTGGCAAACTTCTTTGGTGGCCGAGATTCTCCAGGAAACGGCTTATATCAAGATAGCAAGATGTTGGTAGAATATTTTCTGCGAACCCGTACCGACAGAAGCGATTTGTCAGCGGTCAAATCAAGATATGAGCACTTGATTCAAACGGGCGAGCAAGCAGTATATTATGGTGATAAAGCCGACCTACAGGATAGTAGCGCAGTGCTTTTGCAGTGGAAACTTCCCGATGGTAACTATAGAGTAATTACGGGTGATTTGCAGGAAAAACCAGTCAGTGCCGAACAGTTAATAGAACTACTAAGCAAGATGCTTCAAAAGAGAAATTGATGGATATTGGCCCAGGCTGAAAAATAGTCATTTATTGCTTGCATCTTAGCCTATGGTGTGTTAAGATAGGAAAAAACTAATTCTAACCTGCAGAAAGGGTAGCATAATGAAAAAACCAAGAGGATTTATCCGCCACACGGACGGCGGATTTACGTTGATCGAGCTTTTAGTGGTGATAGCTATCATTGCATTATTGATGGCGATAATGATGCCGGCCCTGAATCGCGTAAAAAACCAGGCAAGGTCGGTTATGTGCCAAGGAAGGCTGAGAGAGTGGGGTCTGCTCCACAAATTATATACCGATGACAACAGCGGCTATTTCTATCGAGGCTGGGACATAGGTGAGAGAGCATTATGGATGAACGCTATGCGGCCTTACTACAAGGACAACTGGGATATGCTTCTGTGCCCGACCGCTACGAGAGAGGCGGAAACTGCGGCTGACTGGGGTACCTTCAAGGCCGCCTACCGCACCATTGCGACTCCTGATGGAGGGTCGTTCCGTTATGTCTTTAGCTATAGTGAAAATTCCTGGACTAATTATATGCATCAGGACCGTGGCGCTCGTTTGAAGGAATGGTTCTGGAAAAGTGTAACTAACAATACGTCTGTAGTACCTGGGACTCGAACTGTCGCCGGCAGGCCAGTTAGTACAAATAATATACCGGTGTTTGGAGATAATACGTGGCATGATGCCTGGCCACTTCACACAGATGAACCTCCACCCTATCCGGACGTGGCCGGTTGGGGCAACTTCGGCACTACCAATGAAATGTGGCAATTCTGCATCAACCGGCACAATGGATTTGTTAACCTTCTTTTTATGGATTGGTCCGCAAGGCATGTTGGCCTTAAGGAAATTTGGACGCTGAAGTGGCATCGCGCGTTTGAAACAGCAGGCCCATATACCAAAGCCGGCGGTATGCTGCCAAGTCAGTGGCCGGCATGGCTCCGGCCGTATAAGGATTATTAGAAAGGCCGTTATATCGAATAAACCGGTCTTTGGGGCTGGCTTTTTCGGATGTTGGTGAACCTTTAACAGTTTATTTTTTAGAACTACAAAAGAAAATACGGTGGGCAAACAGAAAGGCTTTACCCCGTTAGAAATCTATGTGAGAAGCAGGGCTTCCGGTAGGTCCGGACCGCTTCTAACGGGGTTTACGTTAATAGAACTCCTGGTAGTAATCGCTATTATTGCGTTATTGATGGCTATACTGATGCCAGGACTAAACCGGGCGAAGAAACAAGCCAAAGCGGTTGTCTGTCAGGCTAATCTGAAACAAATGGGCCTTGCATTTACCATGTACGCAGAGGACAACAATGGCTATCTGCACGAGGAGGAAGGGTCTGACCCTTGCGACTGCTGGGTGCCTGCGTTGCGACCATACTACAGTCATCAGCCTGCTATAAGAGTTTGCCCGACTACTACAAAGTTTCATAGCGATGGTGTACTTGGTCCATTTGTGGGCTGGGGTATTTACGGCGAAGGGACTATTCCTGTTGTACCAGGTTATGCAACGAAGGGCGACCATGGCAGCTTTGGAATGAATTCCTGGACGGCCAATGACACGGGTGGAATTCATACAGGCAAGAATTGGAGGACGATACACGTTAAGGGCACAAACCTGATACCGGCATTCGTTGATGGCCAGCATCCAACCGGTTTGCCAGAGGTTTACGATGAACCGCCGGAATACGATGGTCAATGCCATCAAAAGTGGCACGGCAATGCAATGCGGAACTTCTGTGTCAACCGGCATAATGGTTTTGTGAACAGCGTCTTCATGGATACTTCCGTTAGACGGGTCGGCCTGAAGGAGCTGTGGACTTTAAAGTGGCATCGCGCATATGATACGGCTGGGCCCTGGACCTCGGCCGGTGGCGTCCTGCAAACCGATTGGCCTGATTGGATGAGAAGCTTGAAAGATTACTAAGAAAGGTATCGTTATGGCTAAACAAAAAGGGTTTACTTTAATAGAGCTTTTAGTAGTGATAGCCATCATCGCATTATTAATGGCCATATTGATGCCGGCCCTGCAGCGGGTAAAGAAACAGACAAAGGCAGTAGCGTGCCAGGCCAATCTGAAACAATGGGGCCTGGTCTGGGCCATGTACACCGACGAAAACAACAGCAAATTCCCTGATTATCTTGGTTATGACTGGATGCAAAAGCTTGTGGACTATTACCGTAATAGCGAAAAACTTCTCTACTGCCCGATGACTACCAGAACCGCAGCAGAGGGAGCGGAGATCCGCTATGCCATCATTGTGGGTTCTGGAGGTAAACGTTCCGGCAGCTATGCGCTAAATGAGTGGGTTTACGATAGTGACGATACCAGTGACGGTCGCAGACTTGATGATTACTGGAGACATACCAATCATAAGGGTTTGAATAATATACCGGTAATGGCGGACGCTTACTGGCGTTGTGACGGCCAACCATATCCCCACGACGTCCCTCCGGGTTATGAGGGAGAACCACGGACAGGAGTGGCCGGAAGTGAAATGCGCGTTTTCTGCATCAACCGCCACGAAGGGGCTGTAAATGTCCTTTTCTTGGATTGGTCCATCAGGCGAGTCGGCCTTAAGGAGCTGTGGACGTTAAAGTGGCATCAAAACTATAACATACACGGCCCATGGACCAGAGCCGGAGGCGTAATGCCGAGCGATTGGCCGGAATGGATGAGAGGCTTTAAAGATTATTAAAAGAAAAATAACCACTACACAAAAAAGGCCAGTCTCTCCTGCTGGCCTTTTCACTTGCTCATTGTCCAGAGCAAGTCTGTCCTGCACCTATTAGATATGCCCCTAATAATAGGTGCGGGACTAATAGATGATTGCGGTTGCTTCTTCTATCTTCCTGATGACCTGGACGGCATCTGAAAAGTCGGATACGTAGCCATCGAAGCCCTTCTTCAATAAAGCCATCGACTCAGAGTTGCTTAAACGGTTTGAAAGGGCTATAACCTTGATGGTCTGTAAATCTTCATTGGCACGGATGCTTCTGCAAATGCCTGCTGCATCTATATTTTCAGCTAAGAGGTTTACAAGTAAAACATGCGGAGCAAACCTCTGGGTGGTGGCCCCGGTTTCAAAATTATTCTGGACGGTTTGCACTTCATAACCGGCTTTGGTTCTGAGGGTCTCGGCTAAAGCCGATGCTGCCTGCTGGTTGCTATCTACTATAAGGACACGGATTTTACCTACCGGAAGCCCTGCCGCAGGTATATTATGTGCCTTCATAAAGCGAATTAGTTCGCTGACGGGTATTCGGCGGTCCTTACTGCCGGGTATGCGATAACCCTTCAGTTGGCCGCTGTCAAACCACTTCGAGACTGTGCGAGGAGCCACGTTACAAATCTTGGCTACGTCACCTGTTGTCAGTACATTTTTCCCTTTTGCCATTTTCTTTCAGCTCCCGTTACTTATCCGCCATAGGCGGATTTACACCGTATTGTAAATCGGCCTTAAACTAAAGGCCGTTTAACATAGAAGCTACAATTTCCGCTCTTTTCACTAATAAACGGCTATCTTTGATATGCCACGTCCCATAAACGCTTATCGCCGTTTGACATTTGCGATTTGCGAATACAAGCAGTACAATACAGACGTGCCTTAGCTGGTCCGAAGGATGATGGACGAAAGATGATGGACGTCCCTCGTGCCGCGTCCATCGCCCTTCGGTTGAGACGGGATTCTCTTATGCGGATATATTTGTCTCGGCCGGACATCACTGAAAAAGAAATCGAGGCGGTTTGCGCAGTGCTTCGCAGTCCAGATTTGTCGCTGGGCCCGAAACTGGTAGAATTTGAGCAAGCTTTTGCTAAATACATTGGCACAAAACGGGCAGTAGCTGTCAATAGCGGCACAAGCGGCTTGTTCTTGTGCATGTTAGCACTGGGAATTGGCCAAGGTGATGAGGTCATTACTACGCCATTTACTTTCATCGCCTCCGCGACCTCGATTATGATGGCTGGTGCCAAGCCGGTCTTTGTTGATATTGACCCGGTAAGTCTGAATATTGACCCGGCAAAAATTGAATCCAAAATTACTGAAAGGACAAAAGCTATCCTGCCGGTAGAAATATTTGGTAATCCAGCCAGCATGGATAAGGTCTGTGAAATTGCACAAAAACATGATCTGCCCATTATTGAAGATAGCTGCGAAGCGCTTGGCTCAGCGCTAAATGGGAAAAAAGCCGGCTCATTCGGCACAATGAGCGTATTCGGGTTTTATCCCAATAAGCAAATAACAACCGGCGAGGGCGGAATGATTTTGACCGACGATGATAAATTGGCAGATTTATGTACATCGTTTCGAAATCAGGGCAGAGACAAAGACAACGATTGGCTATGTCATAAACGATTAGGCTATAACTTCCGACTTAGTGACATCAATTCGAGCAAATTCTTGCTAAGCGCCGGCAGGTCGCAAGATGGTATCAAGAAATGCTCGCAGACGATGATAGATTGATTATACCTGCCGAGCCGAAGGGCTGTGACATAAGCTGGTTTGTCTTTGTCGTTCAGCTTGCAGATAGATTTGCTTCTCAGCAGCGTGACAGGATTTTAGAAGAAATGAAAAATAAGGATATCCAAGTCGGAAATTATTTTCCGCCTGTGCATTTGCAGCCTTTTATGGTCGAGCGGTTCGGCTATAAACGCGGCGATTTCCCCATCACCGAATCTGTCAGTGAGCGTACAATTGCCCTGCCATTTTATAATGGTCTAACTAAAGACCAAATGGCAACAGTATGTAGAGCACTCAGAAAAGTTCTTGATAGCGTTTGTCGGATATCGTGAAACACCGCTTATTGTTCGTCACTCGTATGTCATATTGCGGACAGAGCGAAGTGTATCGGCAGTTCTAATCAGTCGGTAGGGTGGACTTTAGCCCACCGATAAAGTCTACCTAATCTTTAGACTTGTAAATAATCTTGCCGTGTTTTAGTACGTTTTCAAGAAACCCGCTTTTATCGTTTTCGCTACACAAAAGCACAGGTTCAATGCGTTTATTTACAGAGCGTACAAGATTAAATAATTCGGCACTCGTTTTGAGATAATCACCACGAAATTTATCCACCACCACAGCTATATCTATGTCGCTATCTTTTTTGGCAGTTCCTCTGGCATGTGAACCGTAAAGCACCACCATACTTACCGGCATATAGCTTTTTACCTTCTGGGCGTAAAGCCTTGCTATTTTAATAACTTTTTTATCCACGTGTAAAATCTCTTTGTTTTTATGTAAAGCTCTTTGCATTTTCCAGTGGTGAGTGTCTTTAATAAAAGCTCCCTGTCTTCGGGATAACGAGCCTGTATATTTAGCGGCATAAGTTCGTTGAAAAGCAAAAAATGCTCCTCATCTGCGAGTTTGTCGAATTTTGATTCTTCCGAAAGCAAGAGAAGATTATGACTATAAGGTGGTTCCTTTTTATGAGTATGCCAGAAGTAGGCTTTAAGACATTTCTCCACTACTTGATGGCATAGAAAACCAACATATAGAAACCTTTTTGATTCCAGCATCGCTTTTGCACTGGCCAAATCGTAATGTGCGATATCCAGCCAGTACTCTATTTTCTTTTTCGTATCCATTATGCCTGTTTATCTCCAGAAACTTACTCTCTCTTATCTCCTTGGGCTTAAATTATATCATATTGTAGAGGAAAAAACCAAAGACAAAAAACTCTGAATGGAATCTCAAATTTGTGTTTGGCATCCATGGTTTTTTATCGTAAATTTTTTGTAGAGGTAAATATAAGGGACGGCTGGGGGGTGACCGATAAAAGTTTTAAGTTTAAAGTTTTAAGCTTAAAACTACTGAAAGGGGGGAGTAAGTGAGGCCTTGGAAGAGCAAACTGGTATTTTTGCTGATCATTTATTTTGCAGGCTTTGCAACCGCAATCTATACTTTAGCACCCACGCCCGAAAGCCAAGCCTGTCAGCTCTCTGAAAAAAGTCTTGTATATTCAGCGCTCAAATCAGACAAATTCGCAAAATCCTTTAATCAAGGGATGCACAAGTGCATTGATTTCGGCAAGCAGGCCGCCCGGCACGCAGGCGAATTCATAAATCAAAAGCTAAAAGATAAGCAGCTTCAAAGCGACGGCTAAGGTCATAATAACTAATTTTTATAAATAACCCACGTGTTCAAAGGAGGGGGGTGAACATGTGATCCGCCTGTAGCGGATTGGCCGTGGGTGGCCAGCCCACGGCCTTTATAATGTCACCACCCCGTGAGATGACGGAGGCTATCTCACGGGGCAGCCGTCTTGCCTCTCAGAAACTCACCATAAGTTGCTGTTCCTTTTCCAGCGGTAGTGACTCTACGTTCTTAAAGGTTTTCATCTTTTCGGTGCCCGGTTCGCCGATCCTGATGGTGTACTTGCCACTTTTGAATACTTTCGGCTGGAACGAGCTGCCCTTGATCCGCAGAGTATACACGATTTCATCGCTGGCCTGGTCAATTATTTGGACAACAGGGTCCGTCATGCCGGTAACCTTAATTGTCGGCAGATATGCCGCCGCTTTTCGCCCATAATTATCGAGTTGTTCGATCGTCTTGGGCCAGCCACGATATTGCTCAGCAGTTGGGTCTGAAATATCCACATTTCTGGGCCAGCATTCGACCGTGATTCTTCTGGTTTTTTTATCGAATTTGACGATGCCAAAACCGGCTGACCTGGTCGTCAAGTGGTCGTGGTTTTGTCTGGCTCCAGGATTGGCAACTGCTAACATGGTGATCTTATTGCCCAATCCATCGAGGAATTCGCCGAGGTATTCGGGCATCCCTGGCTCACGGTTCTTACCCGGCTCAAGCGGCGCCCACCAACGCAGATACAGATTTGCAATAGAAGGGACACAAAATGAATAGCACGCATCATTCCATTCATCGATACCATGATGAATAAATGTTCCAAGGTGCTGATCGCCACAGATATGAAATGCAAATCCCTTACGCATCTCTTGCAGCGCCTTATTTCGCCCTGTTTGTGGCCAGCCATTGCAATCCAGGTCAACTAACAACCGGTAATCATACTTTCCGTGCAGATTGGCTGCTCCGCAAAAGGCGGTTTGAGAAAGCACAGACTTCATATCGCAGTCATGCCAGTCGGCCGCCCAGGCTGTCAGGAATTTAAGCTGCCGCTCTCCCAGCAGTGTAGCGCCGGGCACGTCCAGGCTCTTCGGATCGTAATTGGGGTCGGTGACATGGTCGGGCCGGGGGCCCTGCTGGGGGACAAGTCCCTGCGGCCCGGACTTGAACTTGCGGTCTTCAATAATAGCAAAGCTTACTCGGCACACAGTAAGAGCAGTGTAATATACTCCGATTCCGCGCTCTATCGGAGTTGGGTCGTAAGGATCGGGCAGATGGCTGGTCTGTGCACGCTCGACCATTTTGACATATTCGACAGGGGCTGCGTATCCGCCGTCGTGACCCTCTCTGGTAGATGATTTTTTCCCTCCGGCGCCCCACAAGTTGGCGTGGCCTACATCGTGATCATCCGGTATAGTAATGGTAGGTATATTGCGAATTATCTCTCCAAAATCTCTGCCGAATTTAAGCCAGTAAGCATAATGATTGAAATGGTCGTAGACCTGGTCTCCGGAAAAAAACAAAAGATCAGGATTGAGCTTCTTGAGGTTTTCAACGATGTCGGTTTTAGGTATGTCGCCGCCGTGTCCAGGATAGATCGAGTTGCCGGTAAATGCAGCCACGACAATCGTATCTTTATCGATGGGGTCTTTGCGGATCGTCCCTGTATAATATGCATTCTTGCCGTGAGTGACACGGTATTCAATATTTTTTGTAGAATCCCAGTTTTCAACTCGGAAGTGTGCTGTCCATCCATCCTCGATGACTTTTGTTTGTGCTATTTGCTTCCACTTTCCGCCCTGCTTGATTTCCAGCCGCGCTTGTCTGTCTTCACCTTCCTTCAGTGGATACAATTGAGCCGTCATTTTCAAGATATTGTTATGAACAGTGTACAGAGCAAAGCAAATAACCTTGTCCCTGGGCACCTCAGGTATGTCCAAGAGCTTGGCTGTGGTGGTACTCAACGAAAGGATGGCTGCCAGTAATGCGATAGATATTCTTGTATTTATTGACTTCATATCTTTCACTCCTTATCAATTTAGCGTTAAACATTTTCCGTTGTCATTTCGGTCAAAACAGTATCAAGAATATCGATGGCCTGGTCGATCTGCTCCTTGGTGACAATCATCGGCGGCATAAACCGCAGCACGGTCTCATTAGTGCAATTTATCCGTAGACCTTTCTCCAGACATTTTTCGACGATTTTTTTGCCAGGGCTGGTTAATTGAACGCCGAGCATCAAGCCGATGCCGCGAACTTCATCAATGATGAAATACTTTTGCTTCAACTCGGTGAGCTTATCTTTAGTATATTTACCAAGCTGCACAGCGTTTTTCAGAAGATTATCTTCTTCGATGGTCTCTATAACAGCGACGGCTGCTGCGCAGGCTAGGGCGTTTCCGCCGAAGGTCGAGGCGTGTTTGCCAGGGGTAAGTGACGCGGCGATTTCTTCTTTGGCCATCATCGCTCCTATTGCCACACCGCCTCCCAGGGCTTTTGCCATAGTTATAATATCCGGCTCGACATCGAAATGCTGGTAGGCAAACCATTTGCCGGTTCTGCCGATTCCGGTTTGCACTTCGTCCAATATCATAAGAGCACCCTTTTGGTCGCAGAGCCGGCGGATTGCCTGCAGATACTCGGCGGTGGCCACATTTATTCCACCTTCTCCTTGTATCGGCTCGACCAAAACCGCCGCAACTTCATCGCTAAAGGCTGATTCGAGCGCAGTGACATCGTTAAACGGCACATAAATAAAACCAGGCAGCAACGGCAGAAAACCTTCGTGATATTTTGGCTGAGCCGTTGCTGTCACTGTGGCAAAGGTTCGGCCATGGAAGCTGCCTTCAGCGGTGATAAACTTATATTTTTCCTTTGGCGTGTGCAGACGTGCCAGCTTCATCGCCGCCTCATTGGCTTCGGCACCGCTGTTGCAGAAGAAGCACTTGCCGCCGAAAGCTCGTTCGCTCAGAAGCTCTGCTAATTTGCCTTGCGGCTCGGAGTAGAATGTATTATCAATGTGCAGAAGCTCGCTGGCCTGCTTACGGATAGCCTGCACAACGTTGGGGTGACAATGCCCGATGCCGCTGACGGCCCAGCCGGGAAACATATCCAGTATCTCGTTGCCGTCGGCGTCATACATGTAACAGCCTTGTCCCCTGACGATAACTCGCGGCAGCCGGGTGTAATTTGCAATAACATATTTATCAAACAATTCAATCGTCTCCTGTGTCGTCATAATTTGTATCTCGTATTGCGTATATCGTACCGCGTCACTGTCATTCCTGCGGAAGCAGGAATCCACTCTTTTTATTTTTTAACGATTTCTGTGCCGACACCTTTATCGGTATAGATTTCCAAAAGCAGTGAGTGCTCGATTCGGCCATCGATAATATGCGCCTTTTTGACTCCGGCATCCAGCGCAGTAAGACAGGCCTCGACCTTGGGCAGCATGGCATCGGTAATGATGCCGGCTTCGATCATATCCTTGATTTGCTGCTCATCGGCGCTGGAGATGCAGCTATTTGGGTCATCGATGTTGGTTCGTATTCCGTGGGTGTCACTTACCACTACCAGCTTTTCAGCCACGACTTCCGCGGCGACCTTGCCGGCGGCACTGTCGGCATTGACGTTTAGCTTGCCTCCAGCTTTGTCCCGCGCCACCGATGCGACAACCGGTATGCTGCCAGCGGCGCAAAGTGTCTTTAACAGCTCGGCATTTACGCCGGTTATATATCCGACCAAACCGAGGTCGAGTTTTCGCCCATCTTCTCCGGCCAGTCTCAAGGGTTCGGCCAACAATACGCAACTGCTCAGCGAATGCAGGCCCATCGGCTTGCAGCCCAGCTCGGTGAGCGTTTCGCAAATGGGAGTATTGATTTTGTGCACCAGCGTATGCTCTGCTATGGTCAGCGTTCGCTCATCAGTGTATCTGCGGCCCTGAACCCAGAGCGGCTCCAGCCCTGCCTCGTTCATAGCCTTGGTGATTGCCTTTCCGCCGCCGTGAACGATGATCGGCTGCATTCCGACGGTAGCCATAAAGGCGACATCGGTAAGCAATTTTTTTTGTAGGCTGGCGTCTTCAAGCACACTTCCGCCGAGCTTTACCACTACGATTCGGCCGCGAAAGCTGCGGATATAGCCCATCGCTTCGATAAGCGCTCCAGCTTTTGCAATTGCTTCTTCCAACTCTTGCAACTCCTAAAAATAGTGTTTGAAAAACAAAAAGTTTATTTATATCCTGTCCATCCGTCAAGTATTTTAGCCGAGGATTTAGATTTTGTGTGTGACAAGGTTTTGTGGCAGGACCTTGTCATTGCGAGCCCGCCGAAGGCGGGCGTGGCAATCTCAAAACTATAAACAGTATCCTAAAGAAAAGGCGATTTGCATGAAGAAATGTCCCTTTTGTGCCGAGCAGATTCAGGCAGAGGCCATCAAGTGCCGGTACTGCGGCGAGTTTCTTGCCGGTTCGAGGCCTCGGCCGAAAAAATGGTACTTTGCTACCGGCGTCGTGGTAATTGCACTATTGTGTCT
>Ga0315312_1001528_pt1 | contig 17729 bp, 14 predicted proteins | sample TDP7_MG_FD_203629 | JGI IMG/M metagenome (GOLD analysis project Ga0315312, IMG submission 203629) | Freshwater sediment microbial communities from Lake Towuti, South Sulawesi, Indonesia - TDP7 | ecosystem: Environmental > Aquatic > Freshwater > Lake > Sediment | place: Indonesia: South Sulawesi... | reverse complement strand
TAGTCGTGCTCGTCGAAGTTGAGCTCGAAGTGGTGGAGGTAGACGTTGAGGTAGTAGAAGTCGAGCTGGAGGTGGTGGAGGTAGAAGTTGACGTAGAGGTAGAAGTCGAACTGGAGGTAGTGGTCGAGCTGGAGGTAGAGGTTGTACTGGTCGAGCTAGAAGTAGAAGTCGATGTCGTGCTAGTCGAAGTAGAAGTGGTACTCGTCGAGCTTGAGGTAGAGGTAGATGTGGAGCTGGAGGTAGAAGTTGACGTAGTAGAAGTCGAGCTCGAAGTAGTGGATGTAGAACTCGAGGAGCTCGTAGAGGTGGTCGAAGTAGAGGTGGAGCTGCTAGTCGTGCTCGTCGAAGTTGAGCTCGAAGTGGTGGAGGTAGAAGTTGACGTAGAGGTAGAAGTCGAACTGGAGGTAGTGGTCGAGCTGGAGGTAGAAGTTGTACTCGTCGAACTGGAAGTGGAGGTACTGGTAGTCGTTGAGGTTGAGGTTGAACTGGTGCTCGTGGAAGTTGAAGTAGAACTGGAAGTGGTGGTCGAGCTGGAGGTAGATGTAGTACTCGTCGAACTGGAAGTAGAGCTACTGGTAGTCGTTGAGGTTGAGGTCGAGGTCGTGCTAGTCGAAGTAGAAGTTGTACTCGTTGAGCTAGAAGTAGAGGTTGAAGTAGTCGTTGAAGTTGAGGTCGAGGTCGTACTGGTCGAAGTAGAAGTGGTGCTGGTTGAGGTAGAGGTAGAGGTTGAAGTAGTCGTTGAGGTTGAAGTCGAGCTCGTGCTGGTCGAAGTAGAAGTGGTGCTGGTTGAGGTGGAGGTAGAGGTAGATGTGGAGCTCGACGTAGAAGTTGTAGAAGTGGAAGTTGAGCTCGAAGTCGTAGAAGTGGAAGTGGTAGAAGTCGAAGTGCTGCTGGTGGAGGTAGAGGTAGAACTGGTACTGGTGCTGGTGCTGGTAGAGGTAGTGGGCGCATACCTGCCGTCCCAACAAATTCCCACCGGATTTGCACCATAATTGTAGCTGCTGGTAATGGTGGTGGAAAAGCCTTGATGTTTGTAATGGTAGTCGGTGTTCCCATCAGAGCTGAGTTCATTCGAGTTGTCCCAGCTCAAGCCAAGGGGAAGACCTGAAACCGAGGAGTGACTGTTGGTTATGGTGGAGGAGAATCCCGAATGCAAATAATGTTTGTCGCTAGAATATCCAGAACTTATGACATCGGCTCCGTCCCAAGTGATCCCGGTAGGGTAGACATCGGGAGCAGTATAACTATTAGTGATAGAAGAGGAGAATCCGGAATGGAGATAGTGTTTTCTGGCGCTTCTATCGTCGCTCAGAAGATTAGTTCCATCCCAGGAAACCCCGTAGGGAGTAGTGTATGGTGAGTTGAAGCTGTTAGCAATAGTGTTGGAGAAACCAGTATGCTTGAAGATCTTAGCGGTAGCGGTCTTGTCCGAACTCAGGACATTAGTTCCATCCCAAGTGATCCCCGTTGGGTCGTTGGCCGGCGAGGCGTAACTGTCGAGGATAGAGGCGCTGAAACCAGAGTGTTTGTAGTGTTTATTGGTTGAGTCATTGACGCTGATTACGTTGCTCATACGAGGTCTCGACTAACTAAGCAGCCCTGTGGTCTGAAACTCGGCTCCCGCGATGTTTTGATCGTCACCGTAAGTCCCATATAAAGTGAAAAGCGCTGAATCAAATAGACCGAGAAGTGATTTTCCTTCGCCACGCGGTCGCTCCTAATGGAGGTCTTAGCCTATTGCTGTTAGGTGGCTACTCTAACCTTGACGATCTTACCAGGCGACATCATGGCCCCGAAATAGGCATATTTGTTCACCGTGTCGATGGCTCCGCAGGAGAGAGTTTCCAAGGCCGCCGAAAGAGTCAGGCGCGATTCTCTCACGAGGTTTGAGAGCTTGACGGTGACTATTTTACCAGGAACGGTCCAAAGGCCCAAATATAGGTAGCCTTTATCGGGATCTACCAGGACAGGCCAAGGGCGATCATCGCCTGAAGCCAAGGTCAAGGTAGAGTCGGTGAAGTCCGAAAGTTTCACGCGGACTACTTTTCCGGGCTCTTGCCAACAGGCAAAATAAGCATAGTCACCGCTAACATGGATATCGGCACCCATGAAATTCTTTTCTCCTGCTGCGCCTAAGGTCTTCGTCGCATCTTTGAAAAAGTCCAAGAGGTTGAGACGAACGATTTTGCCTGGGTCAACATAAAGGCCGAAGTAGGCCTTGGTGGCCGAATGCACAACTGAACAACGAGGGTAATTCTCTCCAGCGCCAAATTGCATCCGATCCACGGCTTGGAAGGTGATGAGATCGATCTTAACCACCTCCCCAGGCGCGAGGTGCCCTGCGGCATACAGATAACCAGCGGTCTCATCGATGGCCAATGGGACAATATACTGCGTGGCTTGGGCTTCGGCGTAGGAGTAGATCTCGATCAATCTCCAGGAGGTCTCCTCTGAGCTCCAACATCCCCTAACTCGAAGTTTGGTTAAAGTGGACTTGGAGAAAGAACCTGAGGCCCAGGTCCTGCCTGAAGGGTCCGTTGGGTCGGGCCAGGAATCGATCACCGTCTGCCAGATTCCACCAAGCATTGCTTGCACCTGGAGATGAAACTTTCCTCCTCCAGGAGTAGCCAGGAGAAGTTTGACTTGAGTGGCCTTGAGTAGCATTGAAGCATAAGTGAGCTCCAACCACGTACTCCAGCTGCCGTCTAAAGGCAGTTGGCCAGTAGCATGTGTGCTCAGAGAATCATCATAGGCTTTCGCGCCGTTCGTCCAATCCGCACCGCCGCCATCATCGCTATCGGCCTGATACCAAGGGGGAGCAGCTGGTGTCAAGACTGCATTCGAGGTGCACCAGTCCGAGTATAAAGGCCCTGGCGCAACCGCTCGAACGCGATATTCATAGTATTGAGCAGGTCGAACCGATGCGGTCGCATCGACATAAACCTCAACGTCTGCCTCGGTAGTTGTTACGGACTCCCAAGAGCCAAAGTCTATCTTTCGCTGGATCTCATATCCTGTTTCAATGTAAGAATTGTCATTCCAGGTGAGAGTGATTTGGGAAGGGCCATTAGCCGTGGCCACACAATTCGTTGGTGCAACTGGGACTCCGATCTCTGAGCCATAAAACTGCATCTCAGAAAGGTCAAACCGGATGGAAGCAGAGGTGGAGTTGCGAGCCCTGATTCTTACCCGCGAAATGTTGTGACCTTCATCAGGAATAGTATAGTAATTCCAAGCAAGCTTGGTAAAACCAGCTGCTTGAAAAAGATCATGCCAAGCAGAATCATAGTAAATATCAACATCATGCTCGGAAAGAGCTTCGGAACGGTCGCTACTATAAATCCATTTTATCTGCGAACAAAAGATCTCCGTAAATCGAAACTCAAGGAACCCACTCCAACCCGAAGCCCAATATCGAGCGGCTGTCCATGTAATTCCATCGGAGGCATACTCTGGCTGATATTGGTAAGGAGGAGAGGCGGGCCAGTGCCAATCACCGTCAAGGTCATAGAATTCCGTAGCCAGGAACCATGCGCCCATGATTTTACTCCAGAGTTAGGACATCGATCTTAGTGAACTCATCCAAGGAAGTTTTCACGATCCCCATCTTCACAATCTTTGGAGGCGCAGTGTAGGTGCTCGCATACAAATAGCCTCGGGAGACATCGATAGCCATACCATACAGAAAATCTTCCCCCACAGCGAGAATGAGGGTTTTCGCTACGGTGAAGTTGGATAGCCGGATAGCCACAACTCGGCCGGGGCTAGTGAGAGTTCCGATGTAAAGATACCCATGAGTCATATCAATAGCCGCTGAGACCGGATTATCGCAACCCCAAGGCAGTATCAAGTATTCGATTTCCTCCAGCAAAGTTGAGGTACTGGTAGTAGAGGAGGTGGAGGTAGAGGACGTTGTAGAAGTTGAAGTCGATGTAATGGTAGTGGTCGATGTAGAAGTGCTGCTGGAGGTGGTAGTTGTTGAGGTGCTCGTGCTCATGGTCGTTGTAGAAGTGGAAGAGCTGGTAGTTGTCACCGTCGTGGAAGTACTGGTGAGAGTTGTGGTTGTAGAAGTCGAAGTAGTTGAGGTCGAGGTGGTTGTGATATGAGTTCCAGGAAAAAGAGTGACATTAACTTCGGGATTCGCGTCGAAGCCTTTGGCCGGGTTATGAATCAAAAGAAAATCGACGCTTACTTCGCCGAACCTTTCTCCCGCGATTGGCCTACCTTTGGGACGGCTCATGATGGCTTGGAAGATCTCATACTGATATTTTCCATCGGGGGTCATCTTGTCGGTTCGAGTGCGGATGTAAACCAAGCCATAGCCGCTGCTTCCAACAAAGGATTGGAGCTCATTCCAAGCGGCAGCCGAAAGATACTGATTTTCGTACAGCCAGGTCACTCTTGCCGGTCCATTCCAAAAGGTGGCTCCATCCCCCCTTATATGCCAGGCCTCATGGTCGAAGGTTGCCGGGTGCGGTTCGGCCAAGGGGGCCTGAACCTCAGAAATATCCACTAGGTTAGGCCCGATGAGATACCGCCAGTTAGACAATGCAGAGAACCTCTCCGCTTGCAGCTTTGGCTAGGACGACCTTTATCCTGTTAGAAGGAAAAGTGATGCTTTGGACGGCGGTAGCTAGAGGACCTTCCTGAGTCCAGTAGTTGACACCGCCAAAAGGCGAACTTCCGAAAAGTTGAGTTCCGAATCCCATAGTGGTGTTGAAGTGCACATGTACTGCGGGCCTGCGCCCGAAAGGATTTTCAAACTGGATTGTCTTGAGACCAGAAAAGGGATGACGATAAGCAACTATCCCTGCCGGTCCCATTATCTCCTGAAGTGCATCCTCTACGGTAGTCGCATCGTAGTAATCGCCCTCATCCTCAATTCCTACTAGACCTGCACCTCCGGGTCCACTCAACTCGCTCTCGGTGAAATAGTAGCCGTCAAGACTACCAAGGTGCGGTCCCAGGGAAGGGTCCAACTCATGTCGGGCCGGTTCATAAACGGCAATTGAAACTGGACGGCCCAGTGCATCCTCCAGCCAGTTTATGACTCGATACCGAACCACTCCCTCTTCGGCAATCTTCTTGACCTCGATGAGCCAGTTTCGCAGGGTGGATAGCTCGGCAGGAGGAGCACCTCCTATTTGAGCCACTATGACGCGAGAAAGCTGTCGAGTCAAGCGAGCATAGATACAGTTAGGACGGCCAGGGACCTCCACAACCCCGGCAAGGTTCCCGACTAAAGCTAGAGTACTGGCGGGACGAAGGGCTCGTTTGACCCTGCGAATGGCTTTGGTTCTCGCTGCGATTAGGGATTCTTTGGCCATGGTTCACCAGTAAGGCAGAATTTTGAGAATATGAAAACCAGCACCCAACTGTTCGGCTAGATCGCCCGATTTATCGACCCAGTTTTGACCTTCGTCGAAGGATAGACGAAGAAAGGACTCCCCCCCTGCCAAAACTATCTGCTGGTCAACAGTCCACAGTTTGACGTCAGTTAAAAGGCCCTGGCCGGCTCCCGAACCGGGAAGGCCGTTGCAGATCTGTCTAAAGACCCAGTTTGAGGCACCATCAACCGACAGGTAGAATCCGCTGGGGCCATTCTGTTGGCTGCGATAAACTATAACCCTCTGATGATTCTTTTCGTGAGAATCAACCATCGTTGCTTGCCTGAGGGTTTGTGGCAGCAGTTCCGGCACCAGTATCGATTGCCAGTTAAGGCCTCCATTGATGCTTTTCAGCAGTCGGGGATAAGATCCCAAAGCCTTCTCTGCATAGCACCAGTACAAGATGTTAGCATCAGGGTTATTACTGTAGGGTACGTGGATTGCTGACTTATTATCGGCGAGAGCGGAGCAAAACCACTCCGAGCCAACTTGGGTGAAACTGGTTGACCAGTCGGTAGACCTGTAGAGAACGGAATGCCAGGGGGTTGTCTTCATCATGCCCACGGTCGCAAAAAGAACTCCATCGTTCTGCCTGCTGCCAGCCAGGTCATTGAGACACATGTGGTAGATGCCCGGATAGTATTGATAGGAGCTCCCGGAAAAAGTGAAAGGATCGGAGGCCGACCAATCCTCACCCCAGTCCAAACTGACCAGGACTCGGCTTTGAACGTAATTTGGATCGCCAGGATGAGGATAAACAGCATGGATAGCGACGAAGCCTTGTTTTCGCTCCGAAGTCTCAACTCGAACAGCAGCATACCACGGCACAGCTACCCCAATCACGGTTTGGAAATCGCTCAGCGGCAGAACGTTTGACCATTTCTCGGCCTTGGAACCCAAGGGAGCGTGCCATCGAAAGAGAGAATTGTAACTTCCAATGTAGAGAACCGAGTATTTGTTGAAAGGGTCCCAAGCCAGGTCGTAAGCTACATTTCGGTCCAGACCGGTGGAGAAAGAAGTCCAATACACGTCATCCTCATCGAAACCGCCGGTGAAGAAAGCCCTGATATCACCCGAAAGGAACTGAGCTAAGACCACGACATAAGTCAGGTCTTGGTCGGGAGCTGCCTCAGGATCCAGGGCTACACAACTTCCGGGAATTCCACGAACTAAGGTCTCTCCTTCAATAGAAACCCTTGGTTCGGAACTCCAACTCATGCCTCGGCAGATAAGTCTTTCCCCAGCCCAATTATGCCCTCTCAGAGTATCGCCGGCGGCCATGTTCAGCTTGAAATAATCCTGTCGGGCTGGATCAAGAGCTCTGCGATTGGCCAGGTCAACAGTGAGCCTGGAGTATCTCAAGTTTTTCATGGCCAAGGCCTGACCAGCAAGATACTCAGCCTCGGTTACGTCCTCGACCAATATTGGTTCACCCATCGACTCAAAAGCGCCCCAAGTAGCGCCAGCAGGGTAGGCCGGATCCAGAGCAGGCGCATAGGAGATGACCGGAAGCAGCTCCTTGATAAAGGCTTGAAGCTCTACCTGACCGACCTGATCGGAAGCCCTTTCCTCGCCCAAGTCCAGGGTATCCAACCATTTGTCCCGGCCCACAGTCAAGACTATGGTGTGCGCGTTCTGTTTGGCAACAGACTCAAATTGTCGGTCCTGGCAAATATGAAGGTGTGATAATCGGCTGACAGCGCACTTAGCAAAGCGGATGCTGAAGATGTCTTCATTCAGGGCATCGAGAATCGTTGACTCCTCCGAGAGGTCCATAGCGTTGATGCGATCAGAGACTTCAAGAGAGATATCATGGATATCCTTCAAAGTGGAGTGTTCCTGAAGGATATGCCAACCAATGTCGGCCAAAGTGAGATTGATGAACTCTGTCCAAGCGGATTCGGTAGAAACGTTAACAAAGCTTTCGCCCCAACATGGAAGTCGGTCCATGAGGTAGTCAACAGTAGCGAGCTCCAGAGTGACCGTCTCCGTTTGTGCATCTAGTGTTTGAGAGCCCGCAACTATATAGCCCACAAAGATTGAGTTTTCGGCGCCGAGCTCATCCCCAAGAGCGGCCTTATAGGCCCCGTACCACTCTTCAGAAATGATCACCACCAGCGCATGATCAGGGAAATTAGCCAAGGTGGGGCTGGCGTAGACCTCTATTCCACAGGTAAAGCCACTGGACTCCCAGCTCCCTTCGAGATTGGAAAACCGAAAGGCATCATAAGGTGTATTTGCTCCGGTTCGCCGGTAGATTAGGACGGACCGGTAGGAAACATAACTAGCCCCTGCGGAATCCCTGACTCGCAGCTCAGCGGTATATTCGCCAGGGGCCGACCAGGTGACTTGGATAGGAGCAGCCCTCGTGCCAGGCAACGTAGTTTGATTCAAAGGGTGCTGCACTTGGCCTACAATGATGCCGCCTTCAAATAACCATTCATGGGCCGTTATAGTTTTGCCTTTGAGGGCATAACTATCCTCCCCGATAAAGTCTAAAGGTTCATTCACAAACCCCATTCGGTGAGGGCCCATAATGGGAACCGGCTCGTGAGAATGCCATCCCAACCACAGGTCATGGATTCCCAGCCGAGAGTATAGAGGAACATAATCGAGAATCTGTAATACGTCGTCATCTTCCCACTGTAAAGCATTTGGCTCAAGAATGAAAACTCCTTCAGTTGGAGAACTTGCGGTTGACGAGACTATCCGCACGTAGCCCTTCATTACACCCGGCACACTATCGGAAGGCGGATCGCGTAATACTAGATAAGGTGCACGATACTGGCCAAGCAAGGGTTCTCCACTGGCTCCGTCATATTTGATCTCTCGCTCACCAACGTCGAACTCACCTTGGTTAACGCGACCACTCCATAAGACTTTACCCAAGCGAACCCCAAGATAACTCCGCACATGCTGAGGAAACATGGCGGCTAACTCTTCATCGCTGAAAGGCATTAACCTCCGGCCTCCTTAGCATCATTCCATTCTTCGAGATCGAAAAATTCTACTGCCACCTCCCTGTAGCGCCAAGGAGGAGTAGGTTCGCCTTCGGGTCTCTTCATGTAACCCTTGAATCTCTGATAGGAAAAGTGCCCAGCTTCAATAGTATTGACTCTGGTTTGAATGTAGACCTGTCCATAGCCGGCCTCACTTATCAAATCTTGCAACTGGTCCCAGGCCGCCGCGGAGAGGATCTGATCTTCGTATTCCCAGCGGGCTTTGGCCTTTCCCACTTCGATTGGATATCCGGTCTCGCTTTCCCCTATGACCTCGGCCTCGGTGAAGTAGGCGGGGTGAGGAGAGGTCAAGAGTGGATTGGAATTGTTTTTGAGACCCTGCCAAGAGAAGTTGAGTCTGTAATGATCAGCCACGAGCTTCCTCAAATGCGCGGTCTAGCGCTTTGTAAGCGGTGATATACATTTCCCTCGAAAGTTCTTGCCTGTCTTTGGCCGTGATGCTGGCGTCCCAGTCATTGTGGATATGTATCTCCACCAGACCTCTGGCCGCTCCTAGAAGGGGAGGAGCTAATGCGCCGCTTATGGCTGGAGCGACTTCCGCTTGGGCGAAGGAAGTCAAAGCTCTCTCGGCAGCCTGAAGCTGTTCCTGTAGGCCCTCAGTGAAGTACTCCCACCGAATTGGAACCCTGAAGGGCCCCTTCTTCGCCAGTGAGAAAGGCCACAGATCGGCGATCCTTTGCACTAGACCTTGGAAGTCCACCCCCAACAGACTATCGGCGCCGGAGATAATGTTACGGATTAAATCCTGTCCCAGTCCCCAGAAATCGGGTAGGAGATCCCCAAGCCAGGTGAGCAGCCGGGCGAAACCCGACTCGAAGGCGGAAAGCAAGTCGGTGAAGAAGGAATGGAAGCCGAGCCAAGCCAGGAATTTACCGGCCCATTCCACCGCAGTCTCAAGAAAGCGTCCCCAGAAATCTATCCAAAGCTTTAGCGTCTCTCCTAGGTTGAATCTGGTCTCAATTAGAAAACGAATAAAAGTGCCTATTGCAACCGGTAGAAAGGCTATGAGGGTGCCGGCAAGAAAGGCTGACATTATTAAAGCCAGTGCACCTATCACTTTGCCCAAGGCGATGGCGATTGGTTGACCAGCGGCCATGCCCGCCACTAATAACGCCAGGAATGCGCCGACCTTGAAGAGTGGCCCCAACAGCTTCAAGATGACTTCGAGAAAGATACCAAAGGTCAAACCCCAGCCAGCGACTGTCATTCCGGTCGGTGTGGCTAATAAACCTACCAAGAATTCGGTTAAGGTAAACAAATTGGTGCCTATAGACCTCCAAACCTCTCCAAGTTCCCAGAGTCGAGGGATGGTCGCTTCCTCTTTTGTTCCAATGCCGGCCAAACCCTGAATGAAAGACCATAGACCTTCGAGAAGAGGAACCAGAGTTTCCTTCCAAAGTCTGTCAAGACTTTCTCTAAACTCCTCGCCCTTTTCACGAGCCGTCTTCTGTCCTTCGCCAAACTTCTCCCAGGGTTTTGCGGCGAAGGTAACCCTTTTTTCTTCAGCTTCCGATATACCAAGCAGGCCTTTGGCAAATTCCAAAACTGGGGTCAGGAGTCTATCGAGCTCGGATCGGGTGGCGCTAAGGCTATCTCTGAGAAGCCATCCTTTTTCTACTGCCTCCAATTCCGCAGGTGTTAGCTTTCGGCCCAGACCTTCCTCGACGCGAGCAATAGTTCCAAGAAGCCCTGCCCCTTCGGGAGCTTCGTACATGAGGAAGCCGCGTGCGACAGCAAACAGGGCATCATATCTTCCTCGCAGATCCTCCAGTCGAGTCGTGATGAGTTTGTAAAATTCTTCAGCCTTTTTCTTTAGCTCTTCCTCCCTTTTTGATCGTTCCTCCGCCCCTTCTCCGTACTCCTCCTCTCTCTCTTTCTCCTCTTTCAGCCCTTTTTCCTGCCAGGCCCAGATTCTTTGCATCATGCTCATCTGAGCTTCAAGCGATTTCAGCTGATCGGCAAATATCTTCTGCTGTTCTTTTGCCTGATCAAGAAACTCTCGGGCTAGTTCAAGATTCTTCTTTCGCTCATCTAGCTCTTCCTCGGCGGCCTCCAGTCTTTCTTCGCGGGCTTTGACCTCCGCCTCTGCGGTATAGACCATCATCTCCAGCTCGCGCTCTCGCTGAGCCAGAAATCTTGCTGGAATGCCTTTCGTGCGAAGGCGGAAAAGATCGAGGGCTTCTTTCGCTAGATCAACTTGCTCCTGGGCCTGCTCAACAATCTTGCGCTCCTGATCGACTATAATCTGCTGCGCTTCGATGAGGTCCTCAGCCGCGGTGACAGCCGCTTCGCGGGCCTCAATCTCGACTTGGATGTCAAGAATGCGTTCGTAGATTTGCAGGTATTCGTTTACATCTCCAAACAGATCACCAAACCAATTCCGCAACCCTGCAATGAGGTCTTCGGAAACAGCGCCCAATTCCCGAAGTTGGCGCACAGCCAGAGTCAGTACTTCATAAACCCTTTGGCCGGCCGCGTACATCGCCTCCTCCGCAAGAGCTCCTCGGGCCTGGAGGAGGCTCAGGGCGGCCATTGCGTAGGAGGCGATTCGCTCAATTGCGCTCAGGTCCTCCGATTCCATCCCGCGAATCCACTCGCGGATGAGACCGGCTCCTCCCTCGAAGATGCGCGACAGAGGTCCCTTTTCGGGGGGTGAAAGGGCCATCAGGAAGTCGGCTATCAGAGAAGCGATGGTGATAACTGTATTGAGAACGAACTCCGCTCCCGACAGAATGCCGGAGGCAAAGGAGTGCATCAAATTGAGACCCCATTCAACCCAATCTTGAGGTCGAATGGCCCCCATGAGATCGTAGAAAAGACCAAGGATATCCTCGAAAATTTTCGCAAAGAACATGCCCAAGGCTCTGGCCCAGGCCTCGAGTTCCAACCGGTGGTCGCGGACCCAATCTCGGACTGTCCTGATCTCGGATTTGAAGAAATCGAAGATCGGCTCACCGAACCTGCGGGCTAGCTCTCGGAGAACGCCCTGGAGGTAAATGGCCATCCCAGCCAGGGACTCCATTGCTTCCTCGACGATCCTGGCTCCCACGCCCCCCGCCTCCATCATGGCCCGCAAGATCTCGAGGTTGGTGAAGCCTGCCTCCTTCATCTGGGTGGCCATCTCAAGCGTCCCGATCTCGAACCTCCGCACGAGTGATCGGAACTGACCCGTCATGGCCTCCATGATCGCCAAGCCCGCGCCAGCAATGCCCTGTACGGGGTCAAAGAAAGCTAGCTGGACGGTGCGAGCAACCAACTCCCGGAACACCTCCATATTGTGACCGGCTACGGAGGCGAAGCGGAAAGTAGCTTGAGCGAGGTCGCCTAGGGCAAAACCTGTGGCAATTGAGGCTTCTCGGACAATGGTGAAGTATGCCTCTGCTCGGTCCGCTTCTCCGACTAGGGCCCTCATCCGAACCCTGAAGCTTTCGGTCTGGATATTGGCCCCGATGATGGCGTTGGCAAACTCCGCAATGACGCTTTCCATCTTGCGGAAGAACTGGAATAGAAGCAGGGCAGTGAGGATGCGAACGGAGCGAATGAGTTGATTAAAAGTGAAGATGACCCAGTTGAGAGGATTTATGAGGTCGAAAATGGAACGGCCGACGCTGATAAAGAAACCGCCGACCGTGGAGAGCCCTTGCCTAAGCAGATCGAGCAAGGAGCTGGTAATATGAAGTCGCCCCCCAAGCTGTGACAACCAGCCAAAAAAATCGGCAGCGCCACGAGCAGCACTGATAAAGGCTCTTCGCGTTTCCTCCGCTCTTCTGACTGCTGCTTCGGCTGCCGCTTGCGCTTCGGCTTCCGCTTGTCTTGCCGCTTCCTCCTGTTCCTTGGCCGCAGCCGCGGCTTCTCTGGTGGCGGTTGCCGTCTGGGCCATTCCAGCTGCGGCCTGAGGTGCAAAGGCGGCTATGTCGGCCAAAGAACTGATGAGAGTATCGACGGCTCGTCCGGCCTCGCCTACTCTCATCATAGCTTCAGCGATATTTTGGGCGCCTTGTTCAATGCCCGCTGCTCTCAGGACTTCGGCGATGACCTGCAAAAGAGCCTTGAGCTGCGAAAGGCCTTGAAGCGCCTCCTCGGCTCTGAGGATTGTTTCAATGACGACTAAAATATGTCGTTCCATCGGAGAAGGCTCTTTACCACCATTTCTCGGTAAGGAAGCCTTCCGGTGGAAGTCCAGGCGGAAGCTGAGACAGTGCGGCTCTAGCTCTCATGGCCTCAAAGGAGGGGATGCTGGGAACTCTTCGGCCTAAAGCTAAAGCAATGCCTCGAGCAATAGCCAAAGAGTTGAGTTGAAGCAAGAGAGCCCGTTCCGAATAGACTCTTTCCTGGATGATTGCCGAGAGACGCCGAGCAGCCAGAAGAGGAAGAGAGAGGATCTCATCCTTAGTCCAGCTATATTCCCTGGCGAATTGATCGACCAGCTCACTGAACCACTGGATGTTTGGTTTCGCTTGCGCTGGGCTCAGACTTTCGGTTCCTGGGCCGACTCCCCCTTGCCTCTCTCCCCCAAACCCCGCCACCCCAGCAGCCCCAGGATCTCGCCCAGTCTGTTCAGCTCCCAGAAGTCCCGAATAGCCTTCAGTGCCTTGGGGAAATCAAAGTTTTTCTCGACCCATTCAGGAGGCTGCTGAACGGCTAGAGAAAGGAACTGAAGCAGATTGGTTTTCCCCAGGGCCTTGAGAAAGGTGCCTATCTTCAGAGATTCTCTCTCATCCATTAGGGGACGAAGATCATCTATCACGTCCCCCAAAAGATTGATGAGATTCAAGGTCCCTTCGAGACTGAGGCTCTTAGCGCTCCAAGGACCTTCCTCTCTGGTGAGATAGATTTCGTGGTCGGGAACTTCCTCCGGGATACGCTCCGACCCTCTTCGAGCTTCTTCGGCCACTTTCCGTCTCTCCCTTCTCTTCCTTTAGAAGGCTCCGAGAACAAGTGAAACGACTTAAACTGTCGTCGTAGTCGAAGTTGAGGTCGTGGATGTAGAGGTGCTTGTTGTTGCTGGCTGGTTGGTATGAACCCGACAGACCTGATCGTTCTCATCATCGATGTCGGGATCAGGATACAGCTTAAATGTCGCAGGCAAGAGCTGCATCGCACCCCGGTTGTAGACTGTATCGCCAACGGTATTGAGAGCTGCTCGGCGAAAGATCCAAGCCCACAGATATCCGTGATGGTCCTTGAAAACGACCGCTAGTCGTCTTTCGGTCAAGGTGGTCGGAATGCCTAGCGGGAGATAGCGCTCATCAGCTAGCCCGCCAGCAACATTGGCGATGGTCCCACCTTGCCAAGCCACTTTCATGTTGTCCAGGGTTACCTCGGCGATGTTGGAAGCTAACAGATGAGTCCAACGGTCTACAGCCTCATAAACCTCGGGGACTTGGTCCGTATCCCAGGTAGTGAGCGAAAGGTTTCGCGTGACGGTGATCCCATCGCTTGTCTGACCAAAGTCCCGCCAGCCGTTCTCCTGGCGAGCCTTATAGCTAACGACATTGATCACGTCGTCGATCTTGGAGGGGAAGGAGACTGCACCTCCATGTTCAGTTGAGGTCTCCTGCCACAGGAATCTGGCTGCTCCTCCAATCACCTGGTCTCGATCGGCTTGAAAGAAGGAAGCCATTTTCAATCTCCCTTCAGGTCTTTTCAGTCTACACTGTAGTAGTAGTCGACGTCGAGGTCGAGGTGGAAGTAGTCGTGGATGTCGAACTCGAGGTCGTGCTTGTTGAAGTAGAAGTAGATGTGGAAGTAGTTGTGCTGGTACTGGTTGTTGCTGGCGAGTTGGTATGAACCCGACAGACCTGATCATTCTCGTCATCAATATCAGGGTCGGGATATAACTTGAATGTTGCCGGCAGAAGCTGCATCGCGCCTCGGTTATAGACTGTATCTCCGACTGTGTTCAGAGCCGCTCGTCTAAACACCCAGGCCCATAGATATCCATGATGGTCCTTGAAAACGACCGCTAGTCGTCTTTCGGTCAAGGTAGTCGGAATCCCCAAGGGCAGCATTCTTTCGCTTGGAAGGCCGCCCGAAACACTCGAAATATCGCCTGCTTGCCAAGCCACTTTCATGTTCTCCAGGGTTACCTCGGCGATGTTGGAAGCTAGAAGATGAGTCCAACGGTCCACAGCTTCATAGACTTCGGGGACCTGGTCGGTGTCCCAGGTAGTGAGACTCAAGTTTCGAGTCACCGTGATCCCATCACTCGTCTGACCGAAGTCCCTCCAGCCATTCTCCTGGCGGGCCTTGAAGCTGACGACGTTGATCACATCATCGATCTTGGAAGGGAAGGAGACTGCACCTCCATGCTCAGTTGAGGTCTCCTGCCACAGGAATCTAGCCGCTCCACCAATTACCTGGTCCCGATCGGCTTGAAAAAAAGTAGGCATCAGTTACCTTTCTGAAAAGATCAAGGATGTATATCCAAACGCAGCCTAAACCAGGCATAACGCATCTGAATGCCGGTTTCCTGTGACTGCACTGGCAACCCTTCAACCTTGGAGGCCTCGATAGCTGCTGCTCTGACTTCCAGCTCTGGCAAGGCCTCAACTAAGTATGCCTCCGCAGCCTCTTTCATGTCGTGAATCAGAGTGTCGCTAGACAAACCGAGGTCTGTAGAATCCAAGTCACAAAATAGCTCGGTGAGCAGATACGTCGCATAACTTTGCCTTTGGCTGGTGCCGTCCCATCGGTCCTCACTGGCCGTATCGTCATCCACGACTATGCAGGGCAAGGCCTCGAAGATTTTGGCCAACTGAGTGGGAGTGAAGGGAAAGGCCTGGACGGTGAGGCCGACGGCAAGTTCAACGGCTGATTTCAGACCAGCAGCTATGATTGCTTTATGAGTTGCAAGTCCCATCAAAATCCCAAGATCGGTCTCAGTGTCAGTCGAGGAAACATGGCTGCCAGTCTTCTATAAGCCGCTTCTGTTCCTCTTTCTCGCCAGTTGTTGTATTTTCGTCCTCGGACCCAGGCGGTGATGATCTTTTCTTCCTCAATTTCCTTTTCACTCAGAGGCTTCACTCTTTTTGGTCGCCAACCAGGAAGGATGGGAAAAACCAAAACAGGACTTTGTACCGGATAAATCCTGGGTTCTGTCTCTACCCAGGAAAAGGGAGCTCCCGGTTTTGTGCTCACTATATCGGTCAAAAAGGCCCCGACATGGAAAGGAGCCCTGGGGGGCAGAATTGGAAGATGGGCCTCGGCCCTGATGCTGCTGCGTAACCGGCCCGTTAAAACAGGGGCCGCTCGCTTCTGCTCCTCCTCAGCTACTCGAACCGCCGTCTCGTGAATGAAGATGCAAAAGTTCCGTAAGAACATCTCCCAATGATATGGAGTTAGGGCCACAAGGCCAGTGATGACAGCCATGCTTAGTCAGTCCTCGCTCCCAAAGGGAGCAAGTTATCGCGCAAAGCGCTGACCCTTGGTAGCCAGTCGTACAACATGCTTCACAGTTTCAAACCCCGTTGTAGCTATGCAGGTGGCCTCCAGTGCGGTCAACAGGCATTGGGCTGTTTGCGGTGGGGCGCACTTCGCTAAAGTTACGCAGGCCAGCAGACAGCCCAGCAAGCCGCATACGAAGCATTCGGCATTGATAGCCAAGCCGTACCAGTCGGCCCGGATGTAAGGTCTCATGGCCGGCTTGATGAACAGTTGGAGAAGGACCTCTATGAAAGCCACGAGACCTGCTAAGGTCAACAAGCTCGCCAGAAGAAGCTCTGGGTCCATTTGCTTTACCTCACTCTCTCTTAGAAACGTAAACCTCTATGTGGTGCGGATTCTTGAAAGGAGTCTTCCTCGTTTCCACACCCTGCACAAAGAAGGTTTCCGACCCTATCGTGATTTTATCCCCTTCATCGATATTTGCAACCTCACCGAGGAGGTAATGGCTTGATTTAGCGAGCCTTTCGCTGAGCTCCAATGTCTTGCTGAGGGGAGTCGCATGACAATACCAGGAAAAATTTGGCGTGTCGGGATATCGCCCCGCACCGGTCACTAGCTCACGCTTATAGACTTGGGCTAAGGACTCTCGACCAAGCATCAGCCAATTCTCACCTTATGAAGCCAGGGACGTAGGAGCATCTCGGCACGCTTACTCAACATGGTCCCCAGGCCGATCCTAACTTCTCCGGGTTCGATGAGGGCTCTTTTTTCTGAATAGTCACCGATTTTGTACTGAACGATCCAGCCTTCGGCACCGCCGACTGCTCTCTCCTCGGCCATCAGCCACTCTTGAACCAGAAGGGCCAAAGCCCTTTTCACACGAGAAGGCGGACTGGCATAGCCTACATTATAGCTCGTTTCGACGGTAACAGATTCCCGAGGTTTCCCCGATGTAGTGAGAACATAAAAGACGCCTATGGAGTCTCGGATATCAAGATAGGTGAGGTCGAGGGAGGTGGAGGAGGCCTTTTCTTTGGTGACGACCGCTGACACCGAATTGATTGGTCGAAGCTTAGTTCTAACTCGAAGATAAGTATAAGATAGCGGGGAGTATTCCCTTGGTTGGAAGACGAACTCACTTCGGCCTCGAATGATATATCGGCCCAGGCTTTGTTCAGCCGAGATATCGCGCACTGAAAAGGCTACACCCAGAGCATCCTCCAAATGCTCGCCTATATCGTTCACTAGTCCATAGAAGGCATCAGCAGTTCCCACGAAAGCCTCACCGGTGTAACCCTCGTAATCGGTTGGGTTAAACCATAAGGTCGTGGTCGTGCTAGTGGAAGTTGATGAAGTAGTCGTGGAGGTAGAAGTAGTTGGTGGCATGATTCACCTTTTATGTCGTGGTTTGAAACTCGGCGCCAGCGATATCGGTATCTCCCATGTAAGTCTGATGAAGGGTAAATAGCACCAGACACTGTGTATTTTTCGGAAGCGCCGCTGTTGCTATTGACCAGCTGCCGTCCGCCACGGCGCTGTCGGTGGCTACTAGAATGCTGCCAATCGGATGATGATTGGCATCGAGAGCCAAGATCGAAACTCGACAGGAAGTACCGATTACCGGATACTTATTCTTATCGGCCACGACTCCGCTTAGATAGGCGAGGGTAGTCGTGGTCGAAGTTGAGGTAAGAGAAGTCGAAGTTGAGGTTAAACTTGTGCTCGTCGAGCTCGAAGTGGAACTGGAGGTAGTGGTCGAGCTGGAGGTAGATGTTGTACTCGTTGAGCTAGAAGTGGAGGTACTGGTAGTCGTTGAAGTTGAGGTTGAACTGGTGCTCGTGGAAGTTGAAGTAGAACTGGAAGTAGTGGTCGAGCTGGAGGTAGATGTAGTACTTGTCGAACTGGAAGTAGAGGTACTGGTAGTCGTTGAGGTTGA
>Ga0315312_1001527_pt1 | contig 17731 bp, 14 predicted proteins | sample TDP7_MG_FD_203629 | JGI IMG/M metagenome (GOLD analysis project Ga0315312, IMG submission 203629) | Freshwater sediment microbial communities from Lake Towuti, South Sulawesi, Indonesia - TDP7 | ecosystem: Environmental > Aquatic > Freshwater > Lake > Sediment | place: Indonesia: South Sulawesi... | reverse complement strand
TTGGAGTTGGCAGCCAAGTTTCTCAGAGGCCGGAAGATAGCAAGGGGCGTAAGGCTGATCATCACGCCCGCCTCTCAGGAGGTCTATCTGCAAGCAGTGCGTCATGGGCTGTTCGAGATATTCGTCAAAGCCGGAGCCTACGTCTGCAGCCCAACTTGCGGCGCTTGCTTCGGAGGCCATCTGGGTCTTCTCGCTCCGGGGGAAGTATGCATCAGTTCCTCCAATAGGAACTTCTCAGGAAGAATGGGGAGCCCTGAGGCAAAGATATATCTCGCTTCGCCAGCGACTGTTGCGGCTTCGGCTGTAGCCGGAGAGATCGCTGATCCAAGGCACTTTCTGGAGGGTTGATCCACGGAAGTTTTTGGAATAGCCTTGGTCTTCGGAGACAACGTGAACACAGATGCTATCATCCCAAGCAAGTACCTGACGTTGCTCGATGCTACGGAACTTGCCAAACACGCAATGGAAGGCTTGGACCCATACTTTGCAGAGAAGGCCAGAGGAGGCGCAGTCATCGTCGCGGGCAGGAACTTTGGTTGCGGGTCAAGCCGCGAACAGGCACCCATAGCTCTGAAATACGCTGGGGTCACGTGCGTCTTAGCCGAATCCTTCGCTCGTATATTTTTCAGAAACGCGATAAACATTGGCATGCCAGTGCTTGAAAGTCCAGATGTCTCCAAAGTAGTTGAGGAGGGAGACTGGCTTACCGTCAACCTGGAGGCGGGAAGAATAACTAACGAATCGAAGAACCATGTAGTCCAGGCGAATAGGCTTCCAGATTTCATCCTTGAAATCATACGAGACGGAGGGCTGATAGAACACCTGAGAAAGAAGAGGGGTGTTGCCAAATGAAGTACAAGGTTGCCTTGATTCCGGGCGACGGCGTGGGGCCAGAGTTGACCGAGGCATCTCTGCATGTGCTGGATGCGGTTCAGAAAAGGTTTGAGCTTGACCTTGACTTCGCCAAGTTAGAGGCAGGCGACGCTTGCTTGGGCAAGCGGGGAGTTGCGCTTCCAGATGAGACAGTTGACGCGATAAGGAATTCGCATGTCTGCCTTAAGGGTCCTGTAGGCGAGACGGCGGCTGATGTCATAGTCAAGTTGAGGATGATGTTCGACCTTTATGCGAATGTCCGTCCCATAAAGGCTTACCCCGGCGTTCCCAGCCTAAGGAACGATATAGACCTTGTTTTTGCCAGGGAGAACACCGAAGACCTTTACAAGGGCTTCGAGTTCATGCTCGACGACACAGCTATAGCCTTAAGGGTCATAACAAGGAAAGGCTCAGAACGCATAGCTCGGAAGGCCTTCGAACTTGCTCTGAGAAGAAACGGGAAGAGGAGGGTGACGGCGGTTCATAAGGCGAATGTGCTGAGAGTGACCTGCGGACTGTTCGCCGAGGTTTGCAGAGAGATAGCCAGAGAATACCCAAGCGTAAGCTTCGATGAGCAATATGTCGACGCGGCTTCGATGAGGCTCATCAAGGAACCCCAGAACTATGACGTGATCGTCACGACAAACCTGTTCGGCGACATCCTGTCTGATGAGGCAGCACAGCTCATCGGCGGCTTAGGCATGGCGCCGGGCGGGAACATAGGCGACGACTTTGCTCTTTTTGAGCCAGTTCATGGATCCGCACCCACGCGGGTTGGCAAACACACGGCTAATCCTTGCTCCATGATCTTAGCCTCGAAGATGATGCTTGAATGGCTTGGCGAACGCTACAATGATCCGGTTTGCGTAAAGGCTGCTGAGGGCGTGGAGACAGGCGTAACCAAGGTTCTGCGTAAGGGTTTGACGGTCCCGGATTTTGGCGGAAGGCTCAAGACCCTTGAGATGGGCGAGGCTATAGCTCAAGAGATAATGCAACTTGCATTGTAGAATGGTGTTTGGGAGGTAGGAGTTTGGAATACGTTAGGATATTTGACACAACTCTCAGAGACGGAGAACAGACACCCGGCGTGTCCTTTACGCCTGAAGAGAAGATGGAGATAGCGGTACAGCTAGACAAGTTGGGCGTGGACGTGATCGAAGCCGGCTTTCCATCGGCGTCCCAAGGCGAACAGAAAGCCTTGAAGGACCTTGTGAACGCGGGTCTGAAGGCTGAGGTATGTGCGCTTACCCGAGCCTTGAAGAGTGACATAGCCATAGCCATCCAGTGCAACGTCAACTCGATACACACATTCATATCAACCTCGAAGGTCCAGATGAAGTACGCTCTGAACATGACGCCTCAAGAGATTCTAGAGGCAACAGTTGACTCTGTCCAGTACATCAAGGATCACGGGTTCATATGCGAGTTCTCGCCGATGGATGCCACACGAAGCGAGTTCGGCTTTCTGAAGAAAGTCTGCAAGACTGCGGAGGAAGCTGGAGCTGACCGAATAAACATACCTGACACGGTGGGAATCATGGCACCTCAGGCGATGGAGAAGCTAATCAGAGACCTCAAGGCTGAGTTGAAGACGCCTTTGAGCGTTCATTGCCACAACGATTTCGGCCTAGCCGTGGCAAACTCGCTGGCCGGGGTCATAGGAGGCGCAACCCAGGTTCACGTAGCTGTGAACGGACTGGGCGAGAGGGCTGGAAACGCTTCTTTAGAGGAGGTTGTCATGGGTCTTCATCGGATTTACAAGAAGAAGACGGGCATAGACACGAGGCTACTCTACGGAACCTCCAAGCTTGTTTCTCGGCTAACCGGCGTTGTAGTCCAGCCGAATAAGGCGATCGTAGGCGAGAACGCCTTCGCCCACGAATCTGGCATACATACGAGAGGCGTGACCGTTAAGCCCTTGACTTTCGAGCCTTTTAAGCCTGAGGTTGTTGGCAGACGAAGAAGGCTCACTTCGGGAAAGCTATCTGGTAGCCATGGCATAAAAGCTGAGCTTGAGGAAGCCGGAATCCGCCCCACTGAGGCTCAGCTCAAGGAGATTGTCAACCGTGTCAAGGATCTGGGCGACAAAGGCAAAACGGTGACTGACGCCGACCTGTTCGCAATAGCTAGAACTATCATGGGCAAGGTCGCTGAGGAAAGGATTGTTGAGCTCACCGACTTCGCTGTGACTACCGGCATTAGGGTAATCCCGACAGCTTCGGTGAAGATCATACTTGACGGGAAAGAGTACGTGGCAGCCGAGACTGGCGTCGGACCTGTGGATGCGGCTATGAAAGCCATTCAGAAGATAACGAACCAGCTGGCGAATGTCAGGCTGACTGAGTACCGGCTGGAAGCGTTGACAGGCGGGTCGGACGCTGTCGCCGAGGTGATTATCAAAGTCGAAGATAAGGACGGGAACATCGTCTCAGCGAGGGGCGCCAGAGAAGACATCGTCATGGCAAGCGTGGAAGCCATGATAAGTGGCATTAACAAGCTGCTGGCACGACGGAAGAGGCAAAGCGTCTAAGCCCTTCGTCTTTCAGTTCAACCTTTACCGGAAAAGACTATCGGAAAGACTCAGAAGAAAAAGAGGTAGATGAGTTTTACACTCTTAGGCGGAGAACTGAAGCATGGGTTGGGGACTGTCGTTATGTTGGCTCTATGCGATAACCAAATATCGCTACATACCCAGCTTTGAAGAGATCCTGTTAGCAATTGGCGACGCGAGAAGGCTAGGTTTCCAGTACATGGAGCTGGAAGGCGTCGGCTCGCAGCTTTACACAGTCGCCGAGCATCAGTCTGAGGTAAAGAGACGATGCGAAGAGAATGGTGTCAGACTGATAGACTTCGTTCCAGTCCTGCCCGATGTTGTCTCGACTGATGCCCAGAAGAGACGCAAAGCCTTGGAAGATTTCAACACGGGCTGCGAGCTTGCCTCCTATTTCGAGACTGGAATGGTTCAGATCGATACTTTCCATCTGCCCGTCCACGAGGTACCTCCATACGACATTTCTAAGGAGTTCAGATTCGCCTACAGACCACCTTCGATTCGGGTAGACCTTCAGTTCGATTTCTGGGAGTTCTTTGATAAGGTCCTAGTTCCTTCGGTAACTGAATGTAACGACATAGCAAAGGACCACGGTCTGAGGCTCTGCATTGAGCCTAGGACATGGGAGAACATCCCGAACGCTTGGGCTCTGGAGGTTCTGATGAGAAAGATAGGAAGCAGCAATCTTGGCGCTGTTCTCGATGTAGCGCATCTTGCCGCCCAAAAGCTGCCTCCAGTTCAATGCGTAGAAATGCTTGGGAAAAGAATCTTCTACGTCCACGCCAGCGACAGCGACTTCCTCACTGAAGACCATTTGGAAGTCGGAACTGGAAGCGTCAACTGGGAAAGCCTTCTCAAAGCCTTAAGAAAGCATAGCTACGAAGGGTTTGTCGGCATCGACATAGGCGGAAAGAAGGAACAAAAGCCCCACCTTGACGCAATGTACATGAACTCCAAAAGACACTTGGAAAATCTGATGAAGAAGATGGACCGCAGTCCGCCATAAGCCGACACCTGTGAAGACAAATGCTAGTCAGCTACCAATAAAGGCTTTTAAGCGGAAAGGCTGACTAGCTCTTTTCCAGAAGGAGAAGATCATATGGTCTTGAAGATAGGTTTCATTGGCTCAGGAGGCATAGCAAGATACCATATGGAAAGGCTCGCAAAGATGCCGGATGTCCAGATAGCCGCAACATGCGATGTTGTTGAGGAAAAGGCGAAGGAGGCGGCAAACCTCTATCAGGCAAGGGCCTACACGGATTTCCACGAGATGCTTGACCGGGAAGACCTAGGCGCTGCGTGGATTGCGATACCACCCTTCGCTCACAGCGACGAAGTCTCGTACGCAGCCAAAAAAGGTGTGCATGTCTTCATTGAGAAGCCTATCGCGCTCACCATGGAGAAGGCTCGAGAGATGCAGAGGGACGCTGAGAAAGCCAAGATAAAAACATGGGTTGGGTATCATTGGAGGCAAAGTCAAGCAATCAGAAGAGCTGAGGCTCTGTTGGAGCAGGAAGGAGGACCGATAGGAATGGTTGCCGGATACTTCTGGAGCGGGATACCAGGTGGGCCTGATCACTGGTGGAGGAGAAAGGAGCTGAGCGGCGGTCAAGTGATCGAACAGAGCACCCACATCTTCGATCTGTGCAGGTACCTGGTCGGCGAGGTTGATAGGGTCTATGCAGAGTTTGCCACTGTGCTGAATGCTGATAAACCCAACTTTACTGTGGAAGACGTCTCGGTTGTAACCCTCCGCTTCAAGAACGGCGCTATCGGCTTTGTCACGAGCACTTCCGGCGCTAAGCCGAAAGGCGGGTTTGCGGGACTGAGGCTCCTTGCGAGAAACCTTCAGCTCAACGCCGACGGCACGGCAGTAGTCCACGTCTTCAAAGATAAGGAAAGCATGGACTTGGTGTCTGAGAATGATCCCTACTTCGATGAGAACAGAAAGTTTGTCGACGCCATAGCCAAAGACCTGCCGACAGAAGTCCCGATATCAGAAGGCGTAAAAAGCCTCGAACTTTCTGTGGCTGCAGTCAAATCTGCGGAATCCGGAAAGGTCATAAAACTTCCACTTTAGACCGGTCCGTCGACGACTCATTCTCTTTTTTTTCTCTCGATCATGAATAGGTTTTTTAGGAAGAATAAGCCAATCGGTTAAGATTCGAAGATGGGCAAGACTATCTCTGAGAAGATCTTCAGCCGAGCCTCTGGGAAGGACGCCTACGCAGGAGACCTCATCATAGCCGGCGTTGACGCCGCCATGACCCACGATGGAAATGCTCTTTTGACCTTGGAGGCCTTCGAAGAGATGGGCGGGAAGAAACTCTGGAACCCCTCCCGAACGGCCTTCGTGATAGACCATGTTGCGCCCAGTGCTACTGAGGCTTTCTCCAAGGTTCATAAGGGAATGAGAAACTTCGCCTTCAAGCATGGCGCAAACTTCTACGAGGTCGGCTCAGGCATCTGTCATCAGTTGATGATTGAGTCCGGGCTTGCGTATCCGGGGAGCCTTGTTGTCGGATCAGACTCGCATACCTGCACCTACGGAGCTGTCGGGGCGTTCGCTACGGGCATAGGTTCAACCGAGATGGCGGCGGTCCTCCTTTCAGGAAAGCTCTGGTTCAAGGTTCCGGAAACCATGAGAATCAGCATCGAAGGCAAGTTTCCTCCTATGGTTCTGCCAAAGGACGTGATCCTAAAGATTGTTGGGACAGTAAAGGCTGATGGCGCGAGCTACAAAGCAATAGAGTTTCGAGGCACAGCTATTGAAGCCATGGATATTGAAGGCCGTTTGACCCTCTGCAACATGGCCGTGGAGATGGGTGCAAAAACCGGCATAATTGAACCCGACGAGAATACCAATAAATACCTAGCTGCCCTTGGACACAAGACGAGGCCGGGATTCAGGGCCGACGAAGATGCCGCATTTTCCGGGCAGCTAAGCTTAGATGTCTCAAACCTTGAACCGCAGGTTGCGTGCCCACACGCGGTTGATAACGTTCGGTCGGTAACTGAGGCGGAAGGAAAAGAGATCAATCAAGTTTTCCTAGGGTCCTGCACAAACGGACGACTAAGCGACCTTCGTGTGGCAGCTGATATTCTGAAAGGGAAAAGGGTGAAAAAGGGAACCCGCATGATCGTCGCTCCTGCCTCTCGAGATGTCTACTTGGGAGCACTAAGAGAAGGGTTGGTAGAAGTCTTTGCCAGTGCTGGCTGCGTTGTCTGCAACCCTGGATGTGGACCCTGCCCCGGCGCCCATCAAGGAATCTTGGGTCCCGGCGAAGTATGCGTCTCCACATCTAACCGCAACTTCAAAGGAAGAATGGGAAGCATGGACGCCGAGGTTTACTTGGTCTCGCCAGCCACCGCCGCAGCCACAGCGATCGAGGGAGAGATAACTGACCCCAGAAGGGTCTTGAAGGAGGCCTAGGACAGTGCAGATACGCGGCAAGGTTTGGAAGTTCGGCGACGACGTCAACACCGACCTCATCATCGCAGGAAAGTACAAGCTGAGCATAACGGATTTGGGCGAGCTTTCCAAGCACGCGATGGAAGCCGTCATGCCCGGCTTTGCGGAGAAGGTTGAGAAAGGCGACTTGATCGTGGCTGGCAGGAATTTCGGTTGCGGGTCAAGCCGTGAACAGGCTCCTCTGGTTCTGAAACATCTGGGCATAGCCGCGGTCATAGCTAGGTCTTTCGCCCGCATCTTCTACCGAAACGCCATGAACACAGGGTTGCCGCCGGTTGAATGCTCAGATGTGGATAGTATTGGAGCAGGAGATATTCTGGAAGTCGACATAGCAAAAGGTTATGTAAGGAACTTGTCAAAAGGCGAGGCCTACCCTGTGAAACCCGTGCCGCCGGAGCTCTGGAAGATACTGTCCGAAGGCGGACTTGTTAACTACGTCAGGAAACACGGAAAACTGCCCTGGCAGACGATTTGAGTTTTGCTTTTCGAGATCCAACGTGCCGAGCGAACCCATAATGATGCAGGAAAACGCACCTCACGGAATGTGCAGCATCCCTCAAAGATTCCTATAGAGCTTCAAGACAGACTGCCAATAGTCCCGGAGATTTTATGTCGAGCCGATTGGAAAACAGCAGATATGGGAGGGTTCAGCTCAGGAAAAAACTTTTTCTGGACAGAGAGACCATTTGTAGTTTGAACTCTGTCGAGGTGAGGTTTGGGTGCCATATGAGTTGTCTCCTCAAGACCTTAGAAAGGAATGCGACCCCACTCTGATGCGTTGTGAGAGCACAGAGGATCTTACACCTCTTGAAGGAATCATCGGCCAAGAGAGAGCCGTAAGGGCTCTCAAGTTCGGTCTAGACATAAAGGAACGTGGCTTCAACATTTACGTTGCCGGCTATGCCGGGACGGGTAGAACGACCGCGGTGAAAGACTTCTTAGAAGAATTGGCCAAGGCGAGACCGGTGCCCTACGACTGGTGCTACGTGCATAATTTTGTCAACCCGTATGAACCAAAGGCTTTGAAGATGCCTCCGGGCCAAGCGAAGGTCTTCCAGAAGGAGATGTCAGGTCTTTTGGGCGAGGTGCGGAGAGGACTCCCGAAAGCTTTCGAGAGCGAGGACTACGCTGCGAAAAGGGAAGCGACAATCGGAGCCGTCGAGGAGGAAAGAGATAAGCTATTTGCTCAGCTCAACAAGAGGGCGCAAGAAGAGGGGTTCGTCCTTCAGAGCAGCCCCATAGGTCTTTTGACAATTCCAATCGTCAAGAGGCGTCCCTTAAGCGAAAAGGAGTTCTTGTCGCTGCGTCCAGAGGACCGAGACGAGATCCAGAAAAGAAGGGAAAAGCTGAATTCTGACTTGAGGAATGCGATGAGGCAGCTTAAGGGCCTAGAGAGGAAGACAAGCGAAGAACTCAGGAAGGTGAACCGTGAGGTCGCTCTCTTTGCCGTCGGCTATCTTGTTCATGACCTGAAGGAGAAGTACAAGGATTTCGCTGAGATTGTCGCCTATCTAGAGGATGTGCAGAATGACATTCTGGAGAACCTTGACCAGTTCACAGGCGAGCCAAAGGCGCCGCCGCAGACGCCTTTCCCTTTGACTGAGGAGGTTCCCTTCAGGAGATACGAGGTGAACATGATAGTGGACAACTCGGACCTCAAAGGCGCCCCCGTCGTTGTCGAACAGAACCCCACGTACCAGAATCTTTTTGGGCGGATTGAAAAGGAAGCTAGGTTCGGCGTTCTTTCCACCGACTTCACCATGATCCGCGGGGGTTCCTTACACAGAGCCAACGGCGGGTATCTAGTGCTTCCTGCTGAGCAGGTGCTTCCAAGCATCTTTTCCTGGGACGGTCTGAAGAGAGCTCTGACGAACCAGCAGATTGTTATTGAAGAAGCGGGAGAACGGTTAGGTTTCATCACGACGAAAGGCCTAAAGCCAGCGGCCATCCCTCTGGACGTCAAGGTGGTCATGATAGGGAACCCGCTTCTCCACCAGTTGCTGTACACGTTGGACTTGGAGTTTAAGGAACTCTTCAAGGTGAAAGCAGACTTCGACATCACCATGGATCGGACCGAAGAGAACATGCGCAGATACGCTTCTTTCATCTGCACCTTCTGCCGAAAGGAAAAACTTAGGCACTTGGAGGCTCCAGCAGTAGCCAAAGCAATTGAGTACGGCGCTAGAATGGCCGAGGATAGAGAGAAGCTCTCAACGAGATTCGCCGAGATCGCTGACATCATTCGAGAGGCCAATTTCTACGCGGCTCAAGACAACTCCGAATATGTGAAAGCCATCCATGTTAAGAAAGCTATTGAGGAGAAGATTTACCGCTCCAACCTGATCCAAGAGAAGATTCAGGAGATGGTCAAACGTGGCGTCCTCCTCATCGACACTGAAGGAGAAGCCGTTGGGCAAGTAAACGGACTCTCAGTGATGAGCCTCGGAGACTTCGCGTTTGGGCGGCCTTCCCGCGTAACCGCTAGCATAGGAATAGGCCGCGAAGGCGTCCTCGACATTGAACGAGAGGCAAAGTTGGGAGGACCAATCCACACAAAGGGCGTCCTGATACTCAGCGGTTACATGTCTGAAAAGTACGCCCAAGACAAGCCGCTCAGCCTTTCGGCACGCCTTGTATTCGAGCAGAGCTACAGCGGAGTCGAGGGCGACAGCGCTTCAAGCACTGAGCTTTACGCTATTCTTTCAGCACTTTCGGGGCTTCCTATCAAGCAGAACATCGCCGTCACAGGATCGGTGAATCAGAAGGGCGAGGTTCAAGCTATTGGAGGGGTAAACGAGAAGATCGAAGGCTTCTACGAAGTCTGCAAGGCTAAGGGCCTGACCGGCAAGCAAGGCGTCCTCATTCCAGAAAGCAACGTGCAGAACCTTATGCTCAAAGAGGAAGTGGTGGAGGCTGTCAAAGACGGAAAGTTTCACATATACTCCGTCAAGACCATTGACGAAGGAATCGAGATCCTCACCGCGGCGAAAGCTGGCGTGAGACGTGTCGATGGCACATTCGATGAAGGGACCGTCAACCACAGGGTAGATCGGCGCCTGAGGGAGATGGCTGAGAGGTTGAGGGAGTTTCCGGAAGTGGTTGTAGAGAAGAAGACCGGAGACTGAAGATTCGGTACGCTCCGAAAGGTTGCGCTTAGAAGGCCCTGCAGGCACTATGGTTTCGGGGGAACTGTTGTAGAGTTGATCGATATAGAAAGATATGCTGACGAGTGGGGTCCCGAGAAGATTCTGCAAGTTCGTGATCAACAAACGCGGATGAAAGGAATCCTAGTGATCGACAATACAGCGTTGGGTCCAGGAAAGGGCGGCATAAGGATGACGCCAACACTAGACGTCGAAGAAGTCTTAAGGCTTGCTAGAACCATGACGTGGAAGTGCGCCTTGGCGGAGCTTCCCTTTGGCGGGGCAAAGTCGGGCATAATAGCCGATCCAAAAAGTATCTCGAAAGAAGAGAAGATAGCGTTGATCAAGGCCTTCGCCGTTGCCTTGAAGCCTCTTTCTCCAAGCCAGTATGTTGCGGCCCCAGACATCAATACCGGCGAAGAAGAGATGGCGGCCTATGCGCTTGCGAACGGTTCCTTGGGGTCCTGCACGGGCAAGCCAGGAGATATGTGCGTCAGACCGGGCGAAGAGTGCGGCATTCCTCACGAGTATGGGGCAACGGGTTACGGCGTGTTCCATGCGGCCAAGGTGGCAGCTGAACACGTAGGCGTTGACTTAAGAAAGGCGACTGTGGCTATCGATGGTTTTGGCAACGTCGGCTCATTCTTGGCCAAGTATCTCAGTGGCTTCGGAGCGAGAATTGTGGCAGTAAGCGACAGCGGAGGATGCATCTACAATCCGAACGGACTAGACTACGAGAAGCTGGGAAAGATAAAGAAAGAAACGCAGTCTGTGACCAACTATAAGCCCGGCCAGATTCTGAGCCACAAAGAACTCTTCGAGCTTCCTGTTGATGTGCTTGTTCCTGCTTCGATTCCAGATGTGATCAACGAGAAGAATGCAGACAGGATCAGAGCGAGGGTGATAGTGGAAGCCGCCAACATTCCAATTACTCCTAGAAGCGAAAGGCAGCTCCACGAAAAGGGAATACTAGTGGTGCCTGACATCATTGCGAATGCGGGAGGTGTAATATCATCCTATGCAGAGTACATGGGCGAAAATCCGCTGCACATGTTTGAGATGGTTGAGAAGAAGATTGTCAGAAACACAAGCCTCGTCATAAAGGAGGCTCAGGAAGAAAGCACCTCGCTCCGGGAAGCTGCGTTAAGGATTGCGGAGAGAAGGGTCAAGGAAGCCATGGACAGGAAGAAGAAATGAGGCCTCAGGCTATGTATGAGAGAAATTCTTCCTTGATTAGGCCGCATCTTTCGCATCTTCTGTACCTTTTGCCATTCTGAACGGAAAACCCCAGGTCAATCCAAAGGTGCCTGCATTTCCTCTTGCCTAAAGCCATCGCCTTCTTCCCCATAGGAGTGAACTTGCGTGATGGGGGTATTACTCGGTTATGAACCCAGTGTCTGGACGTGCCTTACATTTGAGAACTCTCAGCTGACCCTAGATATCGGATACATGATGTGTCCCTAGGTCATTTGCAAAAGCACTGTCAGCGGCTAGACTGTGGCTTTTTCTGCAGAGGCCTTTGAGGGATCGCTTCCTCCGATCTCGGTGCTCAGCCAGTAGCCTCACGGGTCATACTGGGCTCAGATGAAGTGGCCCCAGGAGTTTTCCCGTCTTCTGGTTCGCAGTGGATTGTCACCTGTTCAATGCGTGGATCAATCGTCTTAATCTTTTCTTCCATCTGTGTGGCGATTCTGTGAGCCTCAACTAGACTCGTCGAACCGTCTACTGTGCAATGAAGGGTTACACTGTACTTTCCGGCTTTGGTCAAGATCTGGGTCTCATGGGTCGATCGAACGCTTGGAAAAGCGCGGGCTATCTGGACAATCTGATTTCGTATTCTATCAAGCTCTTCTCTACTGTAGACAGCCGGTTCCAGGAGTTCGGTTGCTGGTTCAAGATGGCTTATGATCGCCGATACATTCTTCAGAGCCGCCCTGACACGTTCCTCCATACTGTTGGCGATATCGTGAGCGTCCTCTACCGAGATTCTAGGATCAAGCTCAATGTGATAGGAGATTGAAAGCTCCCTTCCCACAGTCTTCACTATCACGTTATGTACGCCTTTGATCTCAGGAATCTGTGAACCAACGGTTCTGACGACCGTTAACGGGTCGCCATGGGTATGAGGCTCAGTATGTATCAACACGTCGGAATTGGGGAACGCTTTTGCTATCTGGTCTTCTATTCTCGAGGCGACCCAGTGGGCCTGATTAAGTGGCAAATGCCCAGCAATCTCCACGTGAGCATCAACAAAGAATCTTGATCCAGCCTGTCTGACCCTGATGTGATGGCATCCCTCAACATTCTCGACACTGAGGATCTGCCTTCTTAGCTGCTCCATGACCCCTCTGGGAGCTGCGTCCACTAGAACAGAAATCGAGTTTCTGACCATGTTCATGCTTGAGTAGAGTATAAAGACTACGATCCCAAGCGCAGCAATCGAGTCCGCATACCAGAGCCCGAATCTGTAAAGCACCAACCCAAAGATAACGACTACTGCTATGAGTAAGTCATTCAAGAAATGCAAGGCGCCCGCCTCCATCGCCTCCCTCACACGGACCTTGGAATGCGACTTGAGGCTAACGTAGGCAAAAAGGTCAATGGGGATTGACACAAAGTTGGTTCCCAACGCGACCCAGAAAAGCCCAATGTAACTTTCGCCCGAGCTCAACCTCAAGAATGCGTTGTAGGAGATCCAGAAACACACAACAACGAGCAGAAGAATTTCACCCATCGCTGCTGCAGACTCAACCTTCTCATGCCCGTACATGTGAACCTCATCGGGCGGCTTACTGCCTTCCTTGACGGCAAAAAATGTGATGACAGCTGCCACGAAATCCATCAGCGTATTAGACGCGCTGGATACAAGCCCCAGACTGCCCGAAACCAATCCGCCTGCGACCTCAATGGCAGCTAGTAGGGCGCCTGCAAAGATTCCTTTTTTGGCCGCGGATTCTTCTGACTTGAGTTCTAGGTTCGACATTTTCGACGAGTATGTTGAGACTGATTGGAATGGCGCTCTTAAGGATTTCGAATACAGGAAATCAGCCAGATGGCCCGCATTCTAGTCATTTCTGGATACTCTTTCCCGCCGAGAAAAGGGCTTTCTTTCTCCTGAAGGCAAACTTTAAACGCTTATTCCCGCCTAATAATAGATGATTGCATTGGAAAGGTTCCTGCCTATACTTAGCACTGTTCAGACACGGTTGAGAGAAATCCTAACCAGAAACGAAGGTTACATGCTTTCTTGGGATGTAGTGAAATTCGAGAGCATAGGCGAGGATCTTGTCGAATTGGCACGCGATGTCTATCCGCAGCTGATCAAGGTCGAACATAGGATACTTTACGTCTCACTCAGAGAAGCGGGGCTAGGCATCAGACAGAGAGCAGTGACCATTCAAAAAAGAAGACTGGAAGAAGAGGACAAAGAATACTTCAGAAGCGTACACGAAGTCCTCGGAAACCTATGCAGGAAAATGGAAACGGGCGAGTACTACCAAGCACTGCTTGCCGTGGTTGCCCAAAGAGAGAGGGAAGTCTACGATCTGAATTCCTGAATTGTGTAACGAAAGTAGCAGAAACTCTGCGGTCTCAGCTTTTCTGCAAGCTAGAGAATGATCGGCCAGGAAACGCTTAGTTTAATATGCACAATACGAAATGAACTGAAAGGGAAGAACTATGAAGACGCGTCGGTACTGGGGGGAGATTAAGGATCCCATCTACGGTTACATCTACATTACAGAGCCAGAGAAACAGATCATAGACTCCTTCCCCTTTCAGAGGCTGCGAAGGATAAGACAGTTGGCTGGGGCGGAGTACGTTTATCCGGGCGCCAATCACACAAGGTTTGAACATTCTCTCGGTGTCATGCACCTGGCTGGGCGTCTAATGGATAGCCCTCACTTATCTCAGATCCTGTCAGAAGACGAGGCCGGGATGATGAGAATAGCAGCTTTGCTTCACGATGTTGGACACGGCCCTTTCTCCCATATTTTTGAGCATATACTCGTCAAGTTCCTAGGCAAGACCCATGAGGACTTTACATCGTGGATAATCATCACTTCAGAGTTAGGGGGCCTTCTCAACAGTCTTGGATACGATTCTAAGACTGTAGGCGGACTCGCCGTGGGCGCTCTGAATGAGCCAAGAATGGCTTACAGGGATCAGGTGATCCGAAGCGCGATCGATGTTGACAAGCTCGACTTCGTAGTTCGAGATACCTACCATACTGGCGCTGAATATGGGTTTGTTGATGTCTCGCGCCTCGTTGACACTCTGGACATCTTGGACGGCAACCTGGCTGTGGACTTGGGAGCTCTTTCCGCGCTGGAATCCTTCATTCTAGCCCGCATCGAATCCTTCAAGAGCATATACTTCCACAGGGTGGGAAGGGCGGTTCAGATAATGCTTGCTACTGCTATGGAGGAGGCGAAGGACGAACTTGGCCTCACAAGCTTTCGGTCGCCTGAAGAGTATCTGGCATTAGACGATTACACAATGTGGACGAAACTGAAAGAATGCGAAAAATCCAGAGGCATAATCAATAGGCTCGAAAAACGCAAGCTGATCAAATGCGCCTATGATCCTCCGCCATTCTATATCAAGGACAAGATCGTCCCAAGCATCTTTAATGTCGAAGGGATCAGGAGCCGAATAAGGGATCAGATTGCGGAAGAGGCCGGAGTGGACCTTGACGCCGTGGTTATTGACGTCCCAACCCTGCCTTCAGTGCCGTACCACCACGCCTTCCCAATGGAACCAATGGAGATACCCGTCTTCAGCAGAGCCCGAGATGGAAGGAAGGCTCAATGCCGACTGAGCGAAGTCTCAGGGATATTTGATGTACTGAAAGGCTTCATGAACATACTGAGAGTCTATACCGAGGAAGAATATCTCAGCAAGGTTCAAGAGGCCTCAGAAAAGCTCTTTGGCAGCCTGCCATTCACAATGAGAATCTCGTATTAACCAAACTAGTAGCAACCGGCTAAAGAAAAAGGATGGCGAAGCATTGGAGATCGAGCAGAAGGGTCGTCCAATCGTTGCAGGGGTAACCAGAGGCAGAGCCTTGGTTTCCAGAAAGCCCCTAGGCCTTTTAGGGGGCATAGACCCAGAAACCGGGACTGTAATCGAAAGAAACCATGATCTTAAGGGCGAAAGCGTTAAGGAAACCGTTCTGTGTTTTCCGCACGGTCACGGGTCCACTGTTGGGAGCTACGTCCTCTACTCGCTTGTTAGAAAGGGTGTGGGACCAATAGCAATCGTTAACGAAACCGCTGACCCGGTGATTGTTGTGGGCGCGGTGATAGCAGAGATCCCGATGGTCGACAAGATTGATATCAGTAAGATAGAAACCGGAGATATCATAGAGGTCAACGGCGAAACAGGGATCGTAAAGATTGTTAAGAGGAAGACCCTTGCACCTGACGCGGGAAGAAGAAGCAATCTATGATGGGGAGGAAGGCTGGGCCTACCAGACGGCCATGAGGATACTCGTTAAGCTAGGCGACCTCTTCGGCGCAACCCGACTGATACACGTTGAATCCGCGCACATTTCAGGCGTCTCTTACAAGACAATGGCCGACGCGCCCATCGAGTTCCTCGAAGCCCTTATGCAAGCCCAAGCAAGATCAAAAGTCACGGCAACTGTCAACCCTGCAGGCTTCGACTATGGGCATCTAGCCGAAATGGCTGTCACCCCGAGAATCCAAGACAGACAGCGCAAGATAATCGACCTTTACGAAAGAATGGGTGTTAACCCAGTTCTCACCTGCACACCCTACTACCTGAAAAAACCGAGACAGGCTGCACATCTTGCGTGGGCTGAGTCTTCAGCCGTGGTATACTCCAATTCCCTCTTAGGCGCATGGACAAACCGCGAAGGAGCTCCAAGCGCACTGGCTGCAGCGCTCGTGGGAAAAACTCCGAACTACGGGATGCACAAACCTGAAAATCGGCGCGCAAACATCCTGATCAGGGTTGAAACTGATCTCGGGAATGAGGCAGAATTCGGAGCGCTAGGAATATGCTTGGGCAGGATGCTTAAGGACAAGGTTCCGGTCTTTGAGGGGTTAGGTCGGTCCGAGGAAGCAGACTTGAAACAATTGGGAGCTGCGATGGCTTCAAGCGGTATGACGTCAATCTTTTACCCCTCTCAGCCATGCGCGAGACGGTCTGCAAAACTTGAGAGCCTAACCGTTGAAAGAAAAGAGTTGACGGAAGCTTTCGAAAGCCTCTCAACAGCCCATGAAGAACCAGACATGGTCTTCATCGGATGCCCCCACTGCTCATTCAACGAACTCAAGCAGATAGCCCAGAACATCAAGGGAAAGAAGGTTAAAGAAGGCCTCCGATTCTGGGCCTGCACTTCACGTCATGTAAGGGAAAGAGCCAAGCCCTATGTCGATGCAATAGAGGATGCAGGCGGAGTCGTCATCTCGGATACTTGTGCTGTGGTCACATGGCTAAAGGAACTCGGAGTAGACACGTTGATGACGAACTCAGCAAAAACAGCCTACTACGCGCCTGCCCTGAATGAGGTCGAAGTAGAAATGGCTCCAGCAGCCAGATGCATCAACGCGGCATGCCGCGTATGAGACGGTCATTCGCCTTTGTGCGAGTCTCTGGCAAGTTGTAAAATGCCTCTACAGAATTGGGCTACCGCTTGCTTTTGGACGCTCTTTTTCGCCCTATTCTCTCAATGATCCGTGTGGCTCTCTTGGTTGTCGGCACCTTCGCCTCTTCGAATTTCTCTTTGGCGACTGCTAACGGTCTTGTGGCGTCGATCCCCATTTTTGATGTCAAGCCCTGTTCTTGGTCGCCAGAAGGGTCTAACGTTGAGCCCCTTACTTTGGGGACCATGATAAGGTCTTCATCTGCTTGAAAACGTAGTGCTATCGCCCTCTCAACCTCTTCAGGATTGAAAACATCAATCTCTGAGTCGACGACCACAGCGTGTTTTAGGCTTGGATGAGCAGCAAAGGCGGCCAGCAAAGCGTTCTTCGCGTCGCCGTCTGTCTGCTTATCCAGAGAGATCACTGCATGAAGCCAGCCGCAGCCGCCGCTCGAAAGGTTCACCGCTTTGACTCGGGGCACGGTCTTAGAGACGGCTTCGTGGATCTCTGCTTCCCGTGGGATGCCCATCAGTAATCTATGTTCCGATCCTCCAGGCAATAATGCTTGATAGATGTAGTCATCGCGATGCATTATATTGACCACCTCAACAACTGGCTGCATTCTTTGAATGTCATAGGTTCCTGTTATATCGACAAGGGGTCCTTCCGTCACTTCTTCCTTGAAGGATATTCTCCCCTCAAGAAGCAGCTCGGCTTCCGCAGGTACATAAGCATCCACCTTTTCGCATCTCACAAGCTGAAGGCTACCGTTGAGCAACGTATTCGCGACTCCGTATTCGCTGACACCGAAAGGAGGCGAAGAGGCAACAGCCAGCGAGACAGATGGATGAACGCCTACTGCAATCGCGACATCTAGATCTTTCTTCTCCTCTTTGGCCATGCACCACAATCTGTAAAGATGCCTCGGAACAAGCCGGATAGCTAGATGTCTGGCATCCAGGACTAGGAGACGATGCGTGGAGACATTTTCGATCTGCCCGTCGCAACTTCTCGCCGAGATGACAGCTGAGGTTATGTACGCTCCAGCATCACGCTCAAAGTGAGTCAGAATTGGGACCTT
>Ga0315312_1001526_pt1 | contig 17731 bp, 14 predicted proteins | sample TDP7_MG_FD_203629 | JGI IMG/M metagenome (GOLD analysis project Ga0315312, IMG submission 203629) | Freshwater sediment microbial communities from Lake Towuti, South Sulawesi, Indonesia - TDP7 | ecosystem: Environmental > Aquatic > Freshwater > Lake > Sediment | place: Indonesia: South Sulawesi... | reverse complement strand
ACCGATGAATCCGGCGCCGCCGGTCACAAGGGCTTTCCACATAAAGACCATCACTTTCGACCATGCGACTTAACGTTCTTAACTAAATAGGATATTGCAGGGTAGAAAATAGGTCTTCCAAAATCTTCATCTGCCTGTCTCGGTTCTCTCAATTGGAACATGGTTCTATGCGGTAATGACATATGATAAAGCGAAGCTGAGGTTATATGTGGATGGAGATGAGGTGGGAACTGGAACTGCCTGCACCGAATCTATAGCGGATCACGATGTACCTTTCTACACTCATGTTACAAGTGTAACCTGGGCAGACTACTTGAACGCTATCATTGATGAAGTTCGCCTCTCAAGCATCTGCCGCTCAGCTAATTGGATTAAAACCTGCTATAACAATCAGAACAACCCGACAACCTTCATCTCCGTCGCAGCTGAAGAGCCTGCGTCTGACAAAGTTCAGATAAGCAATTTAGCTGACGGCGTAGCCAGAGCCTTAGATCTCGACAATCAAGGACCTACAAAGAACTGCATTATGCTGGACCCTAACTTCGCGGAAGAAGTGGATAGGTACGGGCGATTAGGCTACACGGTTACGCTTATGGAGCAGTCGAACCCTTAGATGCTGACTTCTCAACCATATCCCACGCCTATCTTGATATCTGTTCCTCGAGGACAGTTCTAGATAGCCTTTTGTAACAATCGCAGATTACTTCTTTAACATGAGTCGGTATTCTACTTTTTTGGATGTCTTCTTCTGCAGCTTGCTAGCATTAATGGCGTCGATCAGCCTTTGGAGCTTACCTGGGTTTCCCGCTTCATGGGACTTCGCGGCTCATTTAGTCTCTACGGCTAAGCTCATCTACTGGCTAGAGCGCGGTGTCTATCCGTTACAGTTCCCAGAGTTCTTTTTTGGTTTCCCTACGCTTCACTTCTATAGTCCATTGTTCTTTCTCGTTTCGGCATTTCTCGCCATCATATTTGGGCTGGATCCTTCATCGGCGGTAAAGGTCACTCTAATCGTTTCGTTTGAACTTACAGCGTTCATAACGTATCATTTGTGTCGAAAGATCTTCAATAGCAGACAGGGGGCCATCGTTTCTTCAGTAGGGTTCACTTATGCAGGATTTCATATAGTTAACATCCTTAGTACAGGCATGTATCCAGCGGCCCTAGCTTTTGTGTTCCTCCCTGCCGTTTTCGGATACCAGTACCTATCTGTGCGCGAGAACCGGCTGTCGTTTTCGTTGTATTCCGGGTTCGCTTTAGGACTGATGATTTTGTCACATATGCTTACAGCGTACTTGACTGCAATTTTCCTAGTTCTATTTGGCGTATTCCAACTCTTGTTGAATATTAAGTTTCCAAGAATTGTTCTTCGCACAGTCGTTTTCCTAGCAGTTGCTGTCCTCTCCTCCCTAGCCATAGCTGGGTGGTTCTTGATCCCCTATGTCGAGTGTATTTACGGTACCTTCATGACTAACGGCGTCATAGAGGCCTTCACAAAGGATCCTCATGTGTACGCAGGCCGGGCCGTTCCCGTCGAGCTTTTTTTTATGCGATACCCGCCCGAGTATGCTGCGGCAACAGGACGAATGCCATTCTATATCGGAACTGTACTAACTACTCTAACACTTATTAGAGTCGTGCTACTATTCCGTCATCCAAAGTCGACTGGAATCACAAATTTCAAAGATAGCAATCAGTTCGCTTTCCTCATGGTTCTAACACTTCTCTTTTCAATATCTTTCTGTTCCTACACTAAATGGATATTCATTATTCCCGACTTCGCGGCTCAGTATTTCTTTCTGACACAGTTTCCGGGAAGAGCTGCTTTTCTGCCTTCTTTTGCCGCAGCTATTCTTGCCGGATATTCTGTAGGCAGACTTTCTCGCTCAATTTTTTTTGAGAATCTAGCCAGTAGATTGAATCTGGATTTCAATCCATCCGTTGTGATGACGCTGGCAATCTGTTCATTGTTGATATTTGACTCTTCGATCTACTTTATGGATCCTTCTCCGTATCAGTATCAAGCGACCTATCCACCGTACGGATCATCGGGTCTGGAACTATCGTGGAGGTGGGTGAGCCAGCAGAAAGGCTATTTTAGAGTGATCGATCCTATCGGTGGTCCTTACGCGAGAGTGCCAATTTGGGACAATCTGATGGGGGTATGGTGGTATGGGGATGCGTCCAACACGCCATTTAGCGAAAACACTTTGCGTACTTGGAAATTCATTCTTGCCTCCGATGACAGCGTTGATGACATGGAGCTCAAAGGATATTTTGGAGTTAAATATGGAATTGGGCATGTTCAGGATCCTCGCAAAGAGTTTGAGTTCGCTGGAACGGAGTGGGTTCCAGTTGCAAAGTTCTATGAGATCACAGTTTTCGAGAATCCGTACTTCAGACCTGTTGCAGAAGTTGTCGACGACTTCGACAGTCCATCTTCTACTCAGGTTGGAGAGGCGGAAATTGTTGGGTTCGATGCAAGTTGCATAGAAGTGACTACATCGACAAGCCGAGGTGGTTTTCTTGTTCTTAAGTGGTTTAACTCCCCTGATTGGCAGTGTCTTTTGGACGGCGCTCCGATCGCGGTAGCTGAGAACCGATGGGGGTTCATGTATGTCAAACTGCAGCCAGGCCACCATCGGGTGAAGTTCACATATGGAGAAGAACATATGACTTTTATTCGCATGTACTTGGTCATGCTGACAACCTTTGCAGCTCTTGGCGCAGTGTATAGGTATAGAAAATCGATTCGTCTGAGCATATTTGATTACGGAAAGAGCAATGCTAGAGTCTCTGTCTAAGCATCACAAAGAATAATAAACTAGCCTATAATACAGCGGCTGAGTCACCCCTAGGATGAGCGATAAATACAGGATAGAAGAACGCGTTCAAAAATTCTTGAGGATAAGATTAAGAACCTCGAGATCCGTTGGTTATACAATTTTAAGCTAATGTTGAACAGAGGCGCCAGCATGTTTAGAACTCCGATGGTATCTGTTGTGGTCATAACGCGCTGGGGAGGGAATCGCATAGAAAAGTGCCTCAAGTCCTTGAGAGATCAGAGGTATCCGAGCGATAGATATGAGGTAATTGTTGTAAGTGACGTTGTTTCTAGCGGGCAACTGGATGCGCTATGCAGGAAATACGATGCTAAGCTCATCCAACTTAACGGAATGCCTGGAGCTAAGAGGAACTTAGGAGTTAGGGAATCCAAAGGGGAGATAATGAGCTTCTGCGACGACGATGTAACCGTGGATAGGGATTGGATCAAAGCTTTGGTGAACGGCTTCATAGACCAATTGGTAGCTGTAGTTGGAGGCCCAAACCTTACACCTCCAGATGCAGGGCTCAGACAACGTTCTAGCGGATACATATTTTCGTCGTTTGTAGGCACTGCAACTATGGCCGCTCGCTACATATCTAATGGGTTTTCCGTCAGAAGCGCTGATGAAACCGACTTAATTTCGTGTAATATGGCCGCTAGAAAATCGATCGTTGACGAGGTCGGAGGCTTTCCCGAGGACATATGGCCGAACGAGGAGAACATATTTCTGCATCTAGTAAAGAAAGCAGGATACAAACTGCTCTATGTGCCCAATGCTGTCGTCTGGCATGACAGGCGCCCCGTATTCGCTCGGCATCTAAAGCAAAACTTCACCTACGGCAGGGGTCGAGGCGAGATGACGAAAAGACACCCAGACTCGGTTAAGCTCGTGCACTTCATGCCATCACTTTTCGTCATCTTTCTAATCCTCGGCCTAGCGGCCTCGCTGCTCATAGATTTCCTAGTGAAGCCACTCTACACCCTGATCTTGCTTACGTATTCTTTCGTGATAGTTGAAGAGAGTATGAGGATAGTTGTCAAAACCCACGATTACATGGCGTTTCCCCTTCTTCCAGTAACCTTCTTCTTACATCACTGCTCCTACGGGCTAGGCTTCATGGTAGGTCTCATCAAGGGTAGTAGTATATGAGAATCGCCTGGATTTACCCACCCTTTGAAGGAAAGGTGCCTCAGCTAACTCAGAACAGATTTTTCAAGTGGACTAGAAGCCGGGACGTGCTAATATACCCCATAATCCCAGCTTACGCATGCACGCTTCTAAAGAATGACGGATTTAAAGTTAAGTTCATAGACGCGGTGGCTATGAACCTATCAAGGGAGGCCTTCTTCAAGGAGCTTACGGGTTTCAGACCCGACCTTGTCCTAATGGAGACAAAAACGCCTATAGTAAGAGACGTATGGAGAATGGCAAGTGAACTTAAGATAGTGCTGTCCGACGTGAGGGTGGCGCTGTGCGGAGACCATGTAAGTGTATTGCCTAACGAGAGCCTAGAGAAGTGTGAAGCTGTCGATTATGTAGTTACTGGTGGAGATTTCGACATAGAAACTCTAAAGTTAGCGAGAGCTTTGAAGAAGGGTGGCCTTCTTTCTAAGGGAATATGGTATAGGAAGAATGGAGAAGTATTGACGACAGGTTCCTTTGAACTCGTAGAAAACCTCGATTCACTACCTTACATAGATAGGGAGCTTGTTCCATGGCTGTTGTACCATGAGAGCTGGAGACTATACGACGAGTTCTTTTATATAATGAGTGGAAGGGGTTGCTACGCTAGATGTACCTTTTGTAGCTGGCCAGCAATGTTATTTGACTATCGATTTAGGCTGAGAAGTTCGGAGAATGTGGTTGGAGAGATACAGTACCTTGTTGAGAAGTATGGAGCAAGAGAAGTGTTTGATGATCTCGATACATGGCCCGCTAGGAGTAAGTGGGCGGAGAAGTTCTGCAGATTAATGATAGAGACAGGTTTAAGCGAGAAAGTGGTTTGGAGCATAAACGCTAGAGCAAGCGACCTGCAGAGCTTAGAGAGACTTGAGCTGATGAAGAGAGCTGGCTGCAGGGTACTTAAGATAGGGGTCGAGTCAGCAAAACAAGAGACGCTGGACAGAATCCGAAAGGGGATTACGATTGAGCAGATAAGAGCAGCCGTGAAGCTATGTAAAAAGGCGCGGCTAACTCTCCATTTAACGGCGATGCTTGGCTATCCATGGGAAACCAAGGAGGACGTACTGAGGACCATCAAGTTCATTAGTTGCTTGGGGCCAGATTCTGTCCAATTTTCGATAGTCACACCGTATCCTGGAACGGAGCTTTATAGTGAGGCCTTGAAGAACAGCTGGTTCAGAGTAGATCCTGAGGACTGGGACAGGTTTGATATGAGCCAACCCGTGTTCAAGAGTGGCGATATGTCGCCCGATGAAGTCGTGGACCTATGCGCAAAGGCTTGGAAGAGACTGTACTTCAGTCCATCGTATATGATGATGCGAATGCGGGGAATAAGATCTTGGAATCACCTGAGGGTCCTGTTCAGAGGGGCAAGGGCTGTGATCAAGGCACATATAGACGGACTTAAGGAGTGAACCAGTTTTAATGAAAGTAGTTCTCATCAGCCCTTCTCCGCCAAAGATATGGGTTACTCCTCGTGTGGTGCCGCTTGGGCTAGCCTATATCGCGGCTGTATTAGAGCATGAGGGGCATCGAGTGAAGGTTCTTGACTTCAATGTTGAGAAGCTGGATCAAGAGGACTTGTTAGCTCTCCTAGTGAAGGAGGCCCCAGAAGCGGTTGGAGTGACCGCCACTACACCCCTCATCAAGCAGGCTTGGAGAATCTGCAAGATGGCTAAGGAGAGTTGCGAAGCGACAACGGTCATCGGCGGCCCCCATGCCTCCGCGCTTCCTGATGAAAGCCTTGAAAAACCATATGTAGATATCGTGGTCAGAGAGGAAGGAGAGGGAACGATAATTGAAGTTTGTGGTAACATCGAAAAAGATCTTTCCCTCAGAAGGATTCGAGGCATAAGTTATAAAGAAGACGTAAAGATCGTTCATAACCCCCCCAGTGAGCTGAGAGACTTAGATTCCCTGCCTTTTCCAGCATATCACTTGTTCAAATATCCAAGGCTTTACGGGAGCCCTCAGCCTCTAATCAGTAACAGAGTACCAGCGGCCAACATAATGACCTCAAGAGGCTGTCCATGGAACTGCATGTTCTGCGCAAAAATTGCTTCCTCGAGGTCTTGGAGAGCTAGAAGTTCAGAAAACGTCGTTGAGGAGTGGAGATGGTTGGTGGATAAATTTAAGGTCAGGGAGATAGGCATAGTTGACGATTGCTTCACACTCCATAAGAGGCATGCCCTGAAAATCTGTGAGTTGCTGATCAAGGAGGGACTTGACATACCTTGGTGTACTCCGAATGGCGTTAGAGCAGATACCCTCGACAGGGAGCTTCTGAGCGCGATGAAAAGAGCGGGGTGCTATCACATAGACATAGGAGCTGAGTCAGGGAACCAAGACGTCTTGAATACAATCAGAAAAGGCGAGACCTTGGATCAGATAAAGGAGGCAGTTGCGATTGCGAAGGACGTTGGGTTGAAGGTCACCATGTACTTCATGATAGGTAACATAGGGGAGAATAAAGAGACCATGCTGGACACGATAAGGTTCGCTAAAAAGCTCAACCCCGACTATGTTCAGTTTACTGTAGCCACGCCGTATCCAGGAAGCAAGCTTTACGAAATCGTAAGGAAAGAGGGAAAGCTGCTCATGGACAACTGGGAGCTCTATGGACACTATGAGGGAAGGGCGTTCTTCGAGTATGGGGATGTCACCAAGGAACTCGTTGAAGAGACGTATAAGAGAGCGTACAGAGAGTTTTACATGCGCCCAAAGTATGCATTTAAGCTCTTAATGAGAAAAGGAACGTGGAGAAATATGGTCAACATTGCTAAGGGTTTTCTACATTTTATTTGAATTTTGACTTCATGCTAAACTTGGAAATCTTTCAACCATTTTCTCGTCTGCAATTGTCCATCCATTATTTATGCAGCGTTATGTTTTATGAGCTATCCACACGCCTCCCTCAAATTGTCTTTCGGACAATATATCGATCCTAAAACGTTTTCAGCTAGTACTCCTCTGTTTATTAGTCGATAGTTTAGTATTACTAGACTGCTGACAATATTACCCCCAAAAGTTTGCAACGATCGCGTCAGCGATTCTATCTCGCATGCAGCAAAAAGGATTTATGTTGTACGTAGAAGAGTTTTTGCAGGCTGAACCAATGAGATCGAAAATAGTGTCTCTCTTCTCTTTCATCGCGATCTTCCTGCTCAACTTGGCCTTAGTGTTCCGCTTGTTCACCGGTGAATACACTGCCTACATCGGGTCGATAGAGTCGGCATTCATCTCCGACGCAAGATTCATCGTAGAAAACTATCCCAATTTGACATGGAATCCTCTATGGTACGCTGGCTTTCCGTTTCATCTCTTTTACATGCCTCTAGTACCATACTTAGTAGCACTCGCTCACTGGACGTATCCGTCTATTTCAATCTCACAAGCCTATCGGATCATTACAGGCCTATCATACTGTCTAGGCCCGTCCGCATTGTACGTCTTTGTAAAGTACCTTACCAAGCGGGACGCTGCTGCTTGGATAGCAGCCATCACCTACTCAATTACCCCTTCGACTATGTACTTTGTAATTCTAGGTGTCGGCAATTTTGCCAACTCCTTTTCAAATGCACCTTGGTCTCTTGTCGTTCTAACAGTCTTCGGGGAGGGCCCTCATATTGCAGCGTTGACTGTATGTCCTATTGCAGCGCTGGCTTTCCTACATGCGTTGAGGAATCCAAGGCCAAGAAACTATGTCTTCGCAGCACTTGCGACTGGTTGTGTGGCACTTATCAATCTCCTAGGTTTCTTCTCTCTTTTCATTATACTCCTGATTCTTTTCTATTCTGAACTGATTCTCGGCAACGCAAGGAACAAGTTGAAGACAGCTCTTCTATGCGCGGTAATCGCTTACGGACTTGTCGCGTTCCATTACGACGTATCCTTTATAGCAATGTTAGCTACAAAAGCCATCGGACCCGCTGAAATGCGTTTCAATCCTACGACGATCTTCATCGTGGTCCTCATAGCCACTCCTTTCATCTGGATATTTTCGGGCTATGCTGGAAAAAGGCGGAATCTGCAACCCATACTCATCTCTTCGCTTTGGTTCGCCGTGTTTGCAATCATAACTTGCTTATGGTATTTCTACCTCATTCCATTAGCTCCTCAAGGGAATCGGTATATTCCAGAAACCGACATGGGCTTCGCAATGCTACTAGGCATAGCATTATCCTCGGTTCTCGCTGTGCGAAGGCAGAACATTCGTCTCCCCGTCCCAGCTCGAGAAGTGTCGTTTAGGCTGGCAGCAGTATCTATCATCTTGGTACTGCTGGTGTTCTCCTCGATGCCTTTTCTGCAGTCTTCTTGGACTTTGACGAAGCCGGCGGTGGACATAACGAAGACGCCGGAGTATGTGATTTCAGAATGGCTGTCGGAACATGTTCATGATGAACGAGTGTACGCCACGGGTACTGTAGCCTTTTGGTTGAATGTGTTCAGCGATGTACCGCAACTACGTGGGGGACACGACGGTGCGGCAATAAATCCTTGGTGGTCTCACGTCACTTATCAGATAAACACAGGATCAAATGGTTCCTTGGCAGCTCTCTGGTGCAAGGCGCTCAATATCAGGTATGTCGTCGTCAACTACCCAAATGCCAGTACACCTTACCCGGACTACAGCTTCCCGCAAAAATTCGAAGGTATACTGCCGCTTCGATTCTTCTATAAGGGGTTTGGAATATTCGAAGTGCCTCTGGCTCGACCGGAGCTAGTTCAAGCCGTTCGATGGAACGACTTTCGAAGGCTACCCCAAATATCGAGCGTTCTTGACTATGACAATCTCAAGGCGTACGTAGACCTTGTTGAAGGCCCCAACGAAGGGGCAGAGTGCAAATACAAGATTCTCAGAGCAAACGAGATAACAATCGAAGTCTCCAATTCAACAAAAGATACTGCCTTGCTTGTCAAGATGACTTACGACGACTTGTGGAAAGCGTTTGTTAACAATAACGAAATTTCAATAACTGCTGTGGGTCCCCATTTTATTTTGTTACACCCTGATCTTTCCGGGAGTTATCAAATTCGTTTGAGCTATGTGCGTAGCGTGTATGAATTGATGGGGCTGACGACTACCGCTTGTACTCTTTTGGTCATTGGCATAGTCATTACGTTCAGACACTTCCAAAGGTCGCGCCCCTTGAAATCGCGGATCAACCAAATACGGGATCCTCCTCCTAATGGGTCCCGTTGAGCTCCTTGATACAATGGGTGCGAGAATGGAGCTTGCGGACAAGCCTAGAAAATCTTCTTGTATGAATCAAGGTAAGAAAAGCCTTCGCATCAAGCTTCCCTTTGAAGACGAGTCGAAAGCGTTAAATTTTCAGCCGGAAAGTTCTAGTTTGGTTGATGATCTTTGAGTTTTAAGGCTTTAGCTCTACCGCTATTGCTTCTCATGATCTTGATAGTCTCTTTCCAAATTCCAGTAGCTTTGGCTTCTCCAACTCTCCGGTCACGAACAGTCAGCACGTATCTCGTGAACTCTTCTCATTAATCCGCCAAACTCGGTTAGCTTTAATTACGAACAGGGTTGCAGAACTATTCTCGAGGAGTCTCGGTTTTGAAGAAGCTGCTCCCAACCTTCACGTTAGCGTTCATCATAATCTTTACGTCCATATGCTTAACCGCGGAAGCCTCAGGGTACCATACGGACTGGTTTACCGTAGACTCATGGTATTCGCCTTCGAAGCCTAAGGCAGGTGAAACCGTAACCTTCTACGTGAAGGTCGGGATCTTAACCTTGATCGACCCCCTCCCTCAAACAGTCGATGTAGCATGCTACGTAGATGAGACGCTGGCTAAACTGGCTTCACTCACATTCACGAAGCCACTGGATGTTCACACCGTATCAGCAGTCTGGAAGGCAGCTGAGGGGAAGCATACTGTAACCTGGCAGATCGACCCAGACCTCGCTTACAACGACCCGAACAGAGACAACAACTTCTCAACTATGCTTTTCGATGTAGCGCCTCCAACGCCGACTGAAGCGACCGCGACGACGACTGTAGCAGAGATCGTTACAACGACAGCGACAGTCAAGGAGACAATAACCCAGGTCGAGTCCCGGACTATGACAGAGACTTTAACGAAGACAGAGACTGAACAGTACACGGTCACCGAGAAGGGGCCAGCATACGCTCCTCCGGATCCAGTAATATTGACAGTCCTAGCTGCGATCCTAGCTCTAACAGCTTGGATCAAGTATGAGCTCCATCAGTACGGGAAAGTCCCTCCGACCACGGCGCCTCCTCCGGTGACACCCTCATACCCAGTCCCTCCTGCGACGGTTCCACCGACGATCGCTGAACGCTGTACAGGAGCTATCGACATCTTCACAACCAATCTGCCTGTAGGCACTCATACCATAAGATGGATCTTGAAAGACGAAAAAGGAAGCGAGATCGGCCGCGGATTCTTCGACGTATCGAAAGGACCCGGAATCCTCAGAGACACTTACAGAGCGACCTTGGAAGGCTTGAAGATAGGCCAAAGGATCACTGTCGAAGTTGTAGCCCTCGACAGAGAAGGGAAGAAACTCACGGCGAAGGCCTCCGGGTGTGGCGTAGTATGTACAGATAAGGAAGTGCTGATCGAATTTCCCGCTGCCAAGGAGGTCACCGGCCATGTTGTGGACGGCATATACGGATGGGACTATAAGCATCTTCAAAGAGGGGATGAATTGACTTTGAAGCTTAAACTCAACCCGGAACCAAATGTTACAAAGGAAGAGCTTGAGGAGTTGAAAAGAAGATGGAGGCACGGGGTTGAGAGTAAGTGGAGCGAGAAATTCGGCTGTTGTGACAAAAGTGATATTAAGAATGGGAAGTGCATGGGATGCAGCTACAGCACAGTGATGTTAAACGTCGAATTTGTGGAGGAAGGGGAGCACGCTACGATAAGGGTTAGAAGAGGACCAGCAAGATCCAATTATACGACTTGGGACACTGAGGATACTGGCGATGTCGTAGCGCACGAGGTAGGCCACCATCTAGGATTAAAGGATGAATATCAAGATCCAAGTGTTCCAACCAGAACCCCTGTAAATACTGGAACAGTCATGCATAACAATACTGGGCCCGCGGTGGAGCGCCACTACGAAGAGATATGCGGTAACATAGGTAAAGAGGTTGTAGAGAAAAGGTGATGATACGTTAGGAAGGAAGGTGCTTTCATCTATGGAGAATAAAGCTTCCAAATTGAAAGACATCATAACAGGGAGAGAGGCTCCCTCAGAGATCGAGGTCAGATACACAGTCTTCGGCGGGGCTGACCATAGGATAGACAAGCGGTTACACATCTTCGGTGATGGTCTGGTCAAATACTTGACCATCGGGGACGACTTGGAGACGCCGATTGAAGAGAAAGGAGAATACTCCTTCAGATTGAGTGGAAAGGAAATTATAGAGCTGCTAAGATGTTTCGATGAGAACAACTTCTCAAAGATGAGGCAGGAGGAGAAGCTTAAGCCCGACTCCGTTTACTCCGAGATCTGCCTTAGAATCGGAGCGGATGAACACTGCGTTTACTACTACCATGAGGAAGGTATGCAGAAGCGCTACAGAATAGTGAAGCCCCCGGAATACAGGAAGATAGAAGAGAGATTGATGGAAATCGTTGTGAGAGCTAAGGGACCTCGATGAGCTTGCTCAGCGGATTACAGAGGAATTGAGTAAGAGAGCCGTTATAGTTCAGTGAGAGAGAAAACCTGAACTCTCCTCCCAAAGCTAAGGTCGAATGCTAGAATTCAGGTTCAGGATTCGATGGAAGTTCTTATACGCTCAGCGCAGAGTTATAGAGGCATCTGTGGAGGCTATCAGTGATGTCGAACGTCGAGAAGCTTCTCTCCCGCATGTTGATCTACTCCTTTCCGAGGAGAATAGTCTTCGGTTTGAACTCGACCGATAACATAGCTGATGAAGTTAAAGCGGTCAACGGGAGAAACATTCTGGTAGTCGCGGATCCTGTTATAGCGAAGACTGAGGCGTTCGCCAAGATTGAGGGGAAGCTTGAAGCCGCGGCGATAAGCTTCCTCCTTTACGATAAGGTTGAGCCTGAACCTCCATTAGCATTAGCTGAAGAGGTTGCTGAACTTGCGAGAAGAATGAAGATCGACGCTGTTCTAGCTGTTGGGGGAGGGAGCACTATGGATGTAGGGAAAGTTGCTGCGTTAAGCCTAACGAATCCGGGCCGAGTCGAGAGCTACATAGGGATGAACTTGGTCAAATTTAGAAGCGCACCTTTGATCTGCGCTCCAACCACATCAGGGTCCGGAAGTGAAGTCACACAGTTCGCAGTCCTAAAGGTCGGGGGGAAGAAGAGGAGCATAATCAGCCGGAATATAGTTCCAGACAGCGTCATCCTCGACCCTGCGCTAACGGCTTCAATGCCCCCAAAGCTCACAGCGAACTCAGGTGTAGACGCATTGAGCCACGCGGTTGAAGCAGTCCTATCGATGGACGCCTCACCTCTAACAGATGCACTCGCATTCCAAGCGATCAATCTGATTGCGAGGAACATAAGAACCGCGTACCGCGAAGGAAGCAACATGGAAGCAAGATCAGCAATGCACCTCGCAGCCACAGTCTCAGGGATCGCATTCACAAACGCGAGGCTCGTCGTCGGCCACAGCATCTCACAGACCTTCGCCCCAATCTATAATATTCCGCACGGACAGTCATGCGCTATGGCGCTTCCTTACGCGATGGAGTTCTACCTCTCCACAACCCCAGAGAGGCTAGCGTCAATCGCGATAGCCATGGATGAGAGTACTGTCGGGCTTGGGGCGGAGGAGGCTGCGAAGAAAGCTGTCCGCACAGTTAGAAAACTCGTAGAAGACCTGGACATACCTTTATCGCTCAAGGAGGTCGGGGTTCCAGAGGAGAAGCTGAGTATGCTCGCTGAGCTCTGCGTCAAAGATTGGCCCAGACCCAACAGCCCACGCCCCTTGACGAAGGAGGCTGTGCTAGAGGTCTTCGAGCGGATGTGGAGAGGCGAACCATTAGAGTAGCTGCAGTACAACTCTCTATCTTTCTTGCCAGCGCGTTTTCTGCAATCTCGGGGAAACTCTTAAGACTCACCAGACCAGCGTAGCATTGCATCATCAACGCTCACATGCAAGTCGAGTTCCCTGCCCTAAATACTGGATGATGTTGAAGACGATGGCATATATTGAGGGCTGATGATAGATGGTGAGGAAAACATGAATGAGATGGCTTCAGATGGAAATGTTCGTCGTGAAAGCCTCTGGGAACGTGAGCCTTTCAATTCAGAGAAGGTCTACAAGGCTTGCGTTCGATCTGGAGCTACAGCAGCCATAGCTAAGAGTGTAACCGAACAAATCGAAGGGATACTCTACGACGGAATATCGACGAGAGAGATCTACCATGAGGTTAGACGCCTCCTGGAGGCGAGTAGAGTTGAGGTTGCTGCGCGGTACAGTTTGAAAGAAGCGCTTATGCACCTCGGTCCAGCCGGCTTCCCATTCGAGACGTATCTCGGAGAACTGCTTGAAGAGTACGGTTATGAGACGAGGCTCAAATGCTCTGTGGAAGAGAACCTCTATCTCGACAGAGAAGAAATCCTTTGCCTCATAGAGGGGTGAACCAAACGTGCCTAGCGTAAGAAAGCTTCTCATCTCAATTCTAGTCGGCTTGATGGTAGCTCTGATTTCAGGCTTAGTTCCGAGCCCTCTCAGCTACATGCTCTTAGGTGTTGCACTTCACGGCTTCCCCTTCGCATGGATGAGCCAAGTCATCTATCCAAATGCACCGATCAAGATAGAATATGACGGCTTCCTGCTCGATGTTTTCTTCTGGGCATCAGTCTTCTACATCGGCTACTACCGCGTATACAAGAGGAGGCGAGGCTCCCCTAAACTGAACTCGTAGAGCTCGTCTCTATAGAGGACCCCGCCTCCTAGATCTCAAACTCTAGAAGTGGTGCACACATCGTTCAACTCGTGTTCCGAGATACAAGCGCGACAGAAAATTCCATCAACCCTTTCGATCAGACCTCTCTTAGTCAAGCAGCTTAATCAAGTCTCGATGAGATTAGACAAGTAATGGGGAGGAGAACCTGAGAAGAATTGGTTTCGGATGGAGGATACCGGAGTTCCCTCTAGATGGAACAAGAGGACCCGAGTTTGTCGCCCAGATCCTGCGCTCACTGGAAAGGGTTGAGGAGAGTTTCGAGTCCGCTTGGCTCTCGGACCATATGATACCTTGGGCAGATTGGCGGAACCTCGACATAGATAACCTGGAAGGCTGGACGACTATCAACTATCTGATAGGCGCGTTTAAGCGTCTCTCCTTCGGCCACATCGTGCTCTGCAATTCCTACCGCAACCCAGCGTTACTTGCCAAGATGGCCGCGAACCTCAGCCTCTTTGCGCCGGGTAGGTTCATCCTCGGAATCGGCGCAGGATGGAAGAAGGATGAGTATCTATCCTACGGCTACGAGTTCCCAGATGCCTCGGCTAGGATCGAGGCTCTTGAGGAGGCCGTTCAAATCATACGGAAGATGTGGACAGAGAAAGCGGTCTACTTCCGCGGAAGATACTACAACATCGCAGGCGCCTACTGCTTTCCCAAACCAGATCCTATACCGCCCATCATGATAGGCGGGGGAGGCGAGAAGCTCACTCTAAAGGCCGTCGCTTCTCACGCCGACTGGTGGAACTGCCCAAACCTGACCTTGGAAGAGTACAGGCGTAAACTGGATGTTCTTAAGAACCACTGTGGAAAAGTCAGAAGAGACTACGAGGCGATAAAGAAGACTTGGCTTGGATGCATCTCCTTAGCCGAGACCAGAGACGAGGCTCTCCGAATAGCCGCAGCCAACCCCTTCGTCACTAGGGAGACGCGGTTCGACGCTATGCACGCGACCATTATCGGAACCCCTGAGCAGGTTTCGCAGAGGCTCGCGGAGTTCATAGATCTCGGAGTCGAATACTTCATCTTCAGATTCCTAGATTTCCCAAGCATGAAGGGAACGGAGCTGTTCACTGAGAAGGTCGCTGAAGAACTCAGATGACCCTTACTAGCGATTTGTGATTCCTGACTACGCCCAGTGGAATTTTGAAACATTATTTTACGTGTGCGTTGCATCTACGTTTAGAACGAGAACTCTAAAAAGCGCCACCCTCCTAATAAGAGCGATTTGGAGATAGTTCACAATGCAGTCAAAACTAGAGGGAATCCTCCCACCCCATATAACACCGTTTCAGAAGAGTGAAGAGATCGATGAGAAGTCTCTCCGGTCCTTGGTTCACTTCTGGCTGGATTCCGGATGCGCCGGCCTTGTATCTTGCGCCAGCAACGGCGAGGGACCCTATATGACGAGGGAGGAGCGGCGTAAGGTCTTGGAGATAGTTGTCGAGGAGGTCGACGGGAAAGCGTCCGTTATAGCCGGTACAGGTGAGCCTAGCACCCGTGAGACCATATCTCTGACGCGGGACGCGAAGGATGTTGGAGCCGACGCTGCGCTGATCGTGTCGCCATACTACTTCAAGCCTGACAGCATAGAGCTCTTCGAACATTACTCAAACGTGATCAACTCAACAGACATCCCAGTGATAGTGTACAATGTTCCGAAATTCACGGGGTACAATCTCGATCCAGCTGTAGTTGTGAGGCTGGCTGAGGAATACGACCAAGTCGTCGGCGTCAAAGATTCAGGGGGGTCCATCGGCCAGATCTCGGAGCTGATAGATAGAGTGGGCAACAGGATATCTGTGCTCGCAGGCACAGCCGACGTCTTACTCCCCTGCCTACTTATGGGTGGAAGAGGCGGAGTTCTCGCGGTTGCGAATGTTGCGCCCAAACTCTGCGTCGACCTTTACAATCACTTCAAACAGGATGAGATCGAAAGAGCGAGGCAGGTTCAGATGAAGGTGCTCCGTTTAAACGATATACTGGTGAAGAAGTTTAATCAGATAAGCGCCATCAAGGACGCGATGAATCAGCTAGGGAAGCCTGCTGGCTACCCTAGAAGGCCATCGCTACTTCTTGATGAGAAAGCGCGAAACGAGGTCAGAGAAGTGCTTGCAAGAGTGGGACTCGAATGGACCTCATCGACCCCAGTTCATCCGCCATAGACTTTCATTGCAGCTTCGATACCTTTGACAGGGTCAGCAGGATACCCCTTGCTCTTCAAGATTCTTCCAAGAGCATCCAAGACGAGCATTACGTTTCTCTCGTTCGAGTTAAGGCCCATCAAGCCGACTCTCCATATCTTTTCTTTCAGGACGCCTAGACCGCCTCCGATCTCGATGTTGAAATCGTTGAGCAACATCTTTCTGACATCGAGGTCAGGAACTCCATTCGGGATAGCTATTGAGTTGAGGCTTGGAAGCCTATGCTCTGGGGGGTGCATCTTTAAACCCATGGCTTCAACCCCGCTTATCAGAGCGAGGCTGTTCCTCTTATGCCTCTCCCATCTTTTCTCCAGTCCCTCTTCATGAATTATCCTCAACGCCTCTCTTACGCCGTAGATCATTGAAACTGGGGCTGTATGATGGTAGACTCTTCCTTCAGACCAGTACTTTTCAATTAGCGAGAGGTCTAGATACCAGCTTTGAACCTTCGTCTTTCTATTCCTGACGAGTTCCATCGTTTTTTCGTTGAATGTTATTGGAGCGAGGCCTGGAGGGCAGTTCAAGCATTTCTGTGTGCCGCTGTAGCAGAGATCTATTCCCAACTCGTCTACGTTAAGTTCACATCCGCCTAGTGAGGTAACTGTGTCGACGAGAAGTAGAGCGCCATATTCCTTGGCCAGCTTGGATATTTCCTTCAAGGGTTGAAGTACGCCTGTAGAGGTCTCAGCGTGAACGATTCCGATGACTTTGGCATTGGATTCTGAAAGGGCTTTCTCAACAGCTTCTTTAGAGATCACTCTACCCCACTCCTCTTTGACCTCTATGCTCTTTCCTCCGCATCTAGTGACAACATCGCTCATCCTCTCTCCGAATAGGCCGTTCACGCCCACGATAACTTCATCCCCCCTCTCTACAACATTGCAGACTGCAGCTTCCATCCCGGCGCTGCCGGTTCCAGAGATTGGAATACACAGCCTATTCTTCGTCTTGAAGACATATCTGAGAAGCTCCATCGTCTCATCCATCAACTCCAAGAAATATGGGTCTAGATGGCCCACGAGGGGGCTGCTCATAGCTCTAAGAACACGTGGATCCACGTTGCTGGGTCCTGGGCCTAAGAGGATTCTATTGGGCGGAATAAGCTCCCTGTATATTTTTGCTTCCATAAGTTTCACTCCAAACTTTCACAGTACATGAACTGCTTGTAAGCTGAATTAACGCTTAAAATTCTGTTCCTCCAGCAAGACAGGGAGATCGTATACAGGTATGTCCTCTCCCAACCCCTCAGCTCCCTTCCTCAAGCTCATTACGCAGAACGGGCACGCTGTCACGATGGCCTCCGCCCCGGCTCCCTTGAGCTGCTTGACCCTCTTAACGGCTTGCCCTGTGGCTAAGCTTTCATGATTGTACTTGAAGCTGCCGGCTCCCCCGGCTCCGCAGCAAGCTGAGAGCCACCGCGATTTGGGATGCTCCCTCAAATCCACTCCGGGGATAGCCTTGATGACTTTCCTAGGGGAGTCGTAAATGTTTAGATGCCTCCCAAGGTAGCATGGGTCGTGATAGGCAGCCTTCATATTGAGCCTTGGAGGCGCTATCTTCCTGGTGCCAATCAATCGCT
>Ga0315312_1001525_pt1 | contig 17736 bp, 21 predicted proteins | sample TDP7_MG_FD_203629 | JGI IMG/M metagenome (GOLD analysis project Ga0315312, IMG submission 203629) | Freshwater sediment microbial communities from Lake Towuti, South Sulawesi, Indonesia - TDP7 | ecosystem: Environmental > Aquatic > Freshwater > Lake > Sediment | place: Indonesia: South Sulawesi... | reverse complement strand
TCGGAATCCATTTTGTTCTCTCTTTCCTTCTTCTCTCTGCAATTTCACTGATTGCCTTCAGGAATCTGTCATGTCTTTCCTTTTCTTCATCTTCTTTATGGTGTCTCAACGTTGTCACTCTTTTCCGTGCTACTTCTCGGAAACCCAGAGGAACTTATTCTCTTTTTTCCCCTTCTCTTTCTAGCCGCTCGATCAAGTCGTCGGATGGCTTCCTGCAACACTTCCCTCTCTTTTGTGAGAACTTCCACGGAGTCTGTAAGCTCCATGTTCTGAGTACGCAGGTCATTCGCTCCCTTTTCGAGTTCCCGTATTCTGTCTATCGATTTTTCTCTCTCTTCGGTTAACTTCTCGACCTCTTTTGTCAGCATTGTCGTCTCTCGGGTCAAAGCCTTCACCTTCTTGTTTAACTCGTCCCTCTCTCGTTTCAACTCTTCGTACTTAGATCTTCGAACGAAAGCTAGGGGCAAGGAAACTCCTCGCAGACACTGACATTTGTATAACCTCAAATGTTTTTTGTGCGTTTATGTCTTTGGTTTGAGATTGACCGAGAATGGGCGATGGAGAAGGTTTAAATATGACTTATGTCATAGCCCATCTGGAAGATCATAACGCCGTTATAAGCCCGAGACTGTTGAGGCTTGACGAAAGATCCTAAAGGCGCTTTAAAGCCCTCTCTTCCAAATTCTTCGACAACCTCAACAGCGGGAAACCCTTCCAAATCCTCAATCATACCGCTTCAACCTTTATTAATTTAAAAAGCTCTAAACTTGAATGAAGCTGGGGCTGTCGGCTAGCTTGGTCTAGGCTCCGAGACTTGGGCTCTCGGGACCCCGGTCCAAATCCGGGCAGCCCCACCAAGGATAGTCATGAAGAAGGCAGCTACAGAATCTTTTCTCTAATTTTTGCGAAATTGATTTTTCCGTAGTAGTAAAGCCACATAAAGCTTATCATAAAAATTCCTATAACCGACGCAATTAGCATGTCTATTCCTGATGGAACGCTGTGACCAGCTAGAAGAGCTATCAGCGCCGGAAGCGGCATAAATCTCGTCCACCACCACTCGTAATGTAGCCAGTTCAACGGATTATTCCCTTGTAAACATTCGGCAAATGTCTGAGCTGTTATATCGCCTAGCCCCGAAAGTGAGATGATCACAGCTGTCAGAATTACCGGCACAAATCCAACAAAATATTTTGCAGAATGTGTCGAAGTTTTTCTGTCACTTCCCAGTAGGAACCCCACTAGTCCAACACCTATGATGATGATATGAATGACGGGATTGACCTTCCACCACACTGGGCCGTTTATCACTAAGTCAAAGAAATCGGCTGAGGGTTCTTGTGGAATGACTGCATAGGATAGACTCACAACCGCGTCAATGAAGGCTAGGACAATGCATGCAAGAAATACTGCGAGAGCTAGGAAACCGAATCTGTGTTTGTGTTCCATGAAAGAAATTTCTTGAGAGAGATTGCAATATAAAGTTTGTTTAATAATAACTCTAACCCAAAATATGTAGTTTAAGGGTCTCCGACCTTTCTTTCCAGAGGGTGAGTAGTTTTTTCCTAGCCATGCATTCTGAGATGTATGAAAACTCTATGAAACATTGATTAAGGCAGTCCGTGCAGCTCTTCTTTTGCAAGGAGTTCGTTGAGAGATCATTTATGTGACAGATTGTGTCTTTATTGAAACAGGGGGTAACCCTGCCATCCCAGTAAACATTTACATAATAGTATCCTGCATAACACGTTATTCGCCGTTTCTGATTCATGTATGCCCGCTTGAGTTCAAGTAGATATTCAGTTGCATTCAATAAGCGGTATCCTTCTTTTTTCAAAAGTAACAATTCATCGATTACTTTTAACAACTCATTTCTGCCAAACTCTATCTCATCCAGAGTTCCAACTCCAGCGTCAGGAAAAGACAATATGCTCGGAGTATCGTAGTCCTCATCCAGTTTTTTCACAATTTCGCCATACTCATGAATATTGTGCTTGCCAAGAAGGATTATCGCCGAACTAGGAACACCATGCTTCTTCAGTAACTTCAAGCCATTCAACGCCTTTTTGAGTTGACCGGGATACTGTCGCACCTTGTCCGCGACTTCGGGGTCTAGTGAGTCTATAGATACGCTTACAGAGTCTATTCCGCTTTCCTTTAATCTCTTTACGTTTCTTTCTGTGAGCAAAGTGCCGTTTGTTGGGGAATTCACGTAGAGCCCTCTATATTTCGAAAACTTCACAAAATCAAAATATTTGGGGTGAAGTAGTGGTTCTCCTCCTGTCAGGCTGAGATTGTAGAAGCCTAAACCATCCAGCGCATCAACCGTCTTCGCGAAAACCGAGTTATCGATGAACGCTTTGTCTTGACGCCAGAATCCACACATTATACAGCGGCAATTGCATGAACTAGTGATGAAGAGGTTAACAAAACGGCTAGTGCTCATAAGTTCAGACAAAATCTTCCTAAATCTCTCCAACGTCTTCGCCGAAAAGTTCAATTCTTCGCTACTCCTTGGAAGCAGAGGCGAAAATCATTCTGTAAGATAGGAACTATTTTAAAATTCCTATAGCTTTTCATGGTGTCTTCAGTGATTTTGACTAATTCACACTGGGCTAAAGCCCGATTCTCGTGCTACGCACCTATAAAGGAACTGAAGGTTGGCGACGAAAAAATTGTCAAAAAATAGCAACCAAGTCTCAAATTGTGAGGGAATAGGTTGAAGAGAAACTTCCTCTATGGATCTACCAGATTTCACCATTTTCGCTACAATGTTTTCGAGGGATTGGATATACTGAGTCATTACTGAGAGATCTGCGGATCGTCCTACTGGACCGTGACCGGGAACAACGGTCTGTATTCCTAACGCTTCAGCCATGCTGAGAGATTCTTTCCAGCGTTCCGGAAAACCGCTTGGCAGATATGGGTGTATATTGATGAAAAGCAAATCGCTCATAAATGCAATCTTTTCCTCGGGCAGATAAAGAACAAGATCGCTCGCTGTGTGACCAACAAAAGAGTGAAGTTCAACTGTTCTTTGCGTTCCATGTATTACAAGTTTGGAGGTTTCAAACGTAATATTTGGTAGCCGTGTTTTCAATTGCGGATGAGATTTAATCATTGCCTTATAATAGACAATCAAGAAAGCAAGTTCTCGACGTCGCTTCAGATCGTTTTCAGCAGCCAGCTTTAATTGTGCGTCAATAATTCCTTGAGGAATGTTCTCTTTTTCCCATAGAATTTCTTTAGGCTCGTTGTGTGTGATTGCCTCTCGAGTCCATGTGGTACTGATAATATCTACATTGGGAGGAAAAACTTGATTTCCGCGAATGTGATCCTCGTGATAGTGGCTGTTGACAACGCAGCTGGCGGTCTCATGCGAGGTTAATTGCTTAGCTGCCTTCAGAAGATCTTTTGCCGCGTTTGGAGAGATAAAGGTGTCAAAGATAATAGTTTTATCGCCAATGTTGATGATGCCAGCATTGCAAATAGCGTAACCTTGTTCAGAAGCAATTGCGGCATAGACACCGTCTGCTAATGGTTCAATCTGAAAGTGTTTCGACTCTGGCGATTGAGCTGGCATTATGAAAATTTCCCCTTTTCTTCTCCTTTTTATGCGATATATAAGAATGTCGTTATAATGTAAATGGGCTCCGACAGAACAAATATACCTCTCCACATAATTCCGAACTTTCCTCGCATAAACTCTTCTAAGCCTGTTTTGGGGGTCATTTCTTAAAACTGTCCTAATTAATGCCTTCGTTTAGGAAATTCCTTGGAAACCTAGGCTCTTTTGAAGCTGGTTCAAATACGGGCGGCTCTGCTTCTACAGGTAGAATCCTTTAAGGAACAACAATTTTTAAATGGGAAGAAAGTAAATCCGTTCGATGTGACCTGCAATGTCAAAAATCTTAGTCTTAGGTGGAGCTGGTGCCCAAGGATCAGCAACCGTCATGTGGCTAGTTAAGGAGCCAGACGTGTCTGAGGTGATCTGTGCAGACATAAGCTTAGAGAGGGCCAAGAGATTCGAAGACAAGCTGAAGAGCGATAAGGTGCGTTCAATGAAGGTTGATGCTTGGAAGCCAGATGAAGTGCTTAAAGCCGCAAAGGGAGTTGATGTAGTAATAAACATGGTCGCGGCGTGGGTTGGTGAACGTAGCCCAGCCCCAAATGTGATGGAGGCAGCCTTCAAGAACGGGGCACACTACATAGATCCAGCCGTCGCCTACCGCGAAGAAGAAGAAAAGATGCTGAAACTCAGCGACAAGTGGAAGGACGCTGGATTAACAGCCATATTTGACCTAGGGAAAACTCCAGGGATCACAAACATGTATGCAAGATACGCTGCTGACCGCCTTGACCGTGTGGACGAAATACGTGTAAAAACATGTGTTGACGTGATAAGCGAAAAAGAGTTTCTTTTATCATGGTCCCCGGTTGGTGCATTAGAAGGATGGTCATCAGCTGGATTAGTGTATGAAAATGGGGAATACAAGGAAGTTCCACCGTTCAGTGGAGAGGACGTTTACACCTTTCCCGAAGACCCTATGGGCCCATGTAATGGCTACCTTTCTGACCATGAAGAAGTCTGGACGTTGCCGCGTTTCATCAAGGGAGTTCGGTACGTGGAATTCAAGCACTACTCCCATATGCTGCAAGTCTTCAAAGCTTTGAGCATTCTCTTTGGAAGCAAAAAGCCAATAGACGTTAAGGGAGCTAAGGTTGTTCCCATGGATGTTCTGCTCAAGCTAATTCCGCCACCAGCAGAGTTGCCGGAAAAAATTAAGGCTGGTTTGGTGGACGACATTTACACTTGCGGCGTGGTAGAGGTTAAGGGCGAAAAGGCGGGCGGAGAAACCATCTACACCCTCAGCTGTCCCGTAAGCCTCCAAGACGTGGACAGAATACTCTCCGGCTCGCAGCCTGAATCCATTCTTGTAGGTGCGCCTCCTGCCATTGCGGCTACAATGCTGACCAAAAGGGAGATAAAAATCAGAGGGGTTATGCCCCCAGAATGCTTAGACCCAGAACCGTTCCTAGCAAAACTAGCTGAAAAAGGTATAAGAACATACGAAAAAATGGAAAAGGTACTAGTCTAAGCCTTTTGAGAATCCAATAGCAAGCTTGAAATAGCAAGTATTGCAGCGTTTAAAAGTTATGGAGGAGTGAAGGTTGACACAAGTCTTGGTTGTTTATGATTCAGAAACAGGCAACACCGAGAAAATGGCCTTCGCAGTCGCAGAGGGCGCTAAGCAAGTAAGTGGAGTCAGCGTCACCGTTAAGAAGGTAGACCAAACCAAGCTTGAAGACCTGCTAAACGCTGACGGAATAATAATGGGGTCACCAACATACTTCGGCCAGATGTCTGCAAAACTCAAGGCGCTCATTGACGAGTCAATAGAAGTTCACGAAAAACTTGAGGGAAAAGTGGGTGCCGCCTTCACAAGCGCTGGTGGAACGGCAACCGGTGCAGAAACAACCCTGTTCTCCATATTGGAAGCGATGCTGATACATGGAATGATTGTGCAAGGTAGGTCGGACGACAAGCATTACGGTGCCGCAGCCGTGGAATCACCTGGTGATGAAGAGCTTAGGTTCTGCAGGGAACTTGGAAATAGAACTGCAAGTTTGGTCTTAAAGCTGAGGAAGTGACGCTGCAAAGGAACTTAGAGAAGCATTTTCAGTAAATCTGCCTTTGTAATGATGCCGACAACCTTTCCCCTTCTTGACACCAAGACGGCGGGATAAACCTGAAGAAGACCCGAGACTAGAGATAGCGGAGCGTCTTCCCCAACCTGTGGAAAAGCCTCTTCCATAATCTCACCAATGGATAATACGGATACTTGGCTTAGGTCCTTACCAGCAGAAACCTGAGTCAAAATCGTTTTCTCTGATATGCTTCCAACAGCGTGTTCTCCATCAAAGACCGGGAGCTGAGAGTAGCCGTGTTCCATCATCAAACGCACAGCCTTAGAAACCGCCTCACTCTTCTGAACACACACAACCTCGCTGTGAAGTATTTCCCGGGCGTTAACCTCCATCTTCATCTCCAGCTGATGCAATACGTCAAGTATGGCCTTAACCTTTGTATAAGAAGGATCGATTTTCCTCGATTCCAGTTTAGCGATCAAGGACTGGCTCACACCAGCCAGCTTGGCTAACCTGTTCTGCGTTAAGCCAAGCATTCTCCTCTTTCGAGCAATCTCTTCGAGGGAGGGCAACATACCCTAAAATCCTCATGTAAGTCATATATTCTTTTTGGAATAGCAAGTCGTTGAAAAATTCAATTTGGACTCTAACTTTGGAGATTTTGTCCATGTCAGGGAAAGGTTCGGAACTCCACTTCTTTCGCAGCCCCTTCCTTCAGAATCTTTTCTCTAAGTTCTTCCAGTTTGAACTTGCTCTTGGAAACGTCGGCTATGGCAAACCATTCCGCGGACTCTCCTCTCCTCAAGGTTCTTGATTCGGTAGACAACAGGTCCACCCCTTGTTCTGCCAACAAGGTTGCGGCTCGTGCAAGTGCTCCCGGGGCATCTTGGAGCTTTATGCGAAATTCTACTAGTTGGGCTTCTGGGTCTGCGAAGGGAACAATTCTGATTTCTTTGTTGTCTAGGTCGGCTATGAGCATGACGAACATGCCCTCAGAGAGTCTAATGGCATCACGGATAGATGACGGCATGGTTACCCTTCCTCTGGAATCTATTCGAACTATTTCCGACATTCGCATGATCCTGCCTCAAGGGTTTTGGTTAGCTCTTCGAAACTTATAAGTTAAGCGAAACCGGGACGCTCTTTTTGAGCTGAACAGAGAATCAACGAGTTGATTCTGAGATCAAGGTTTACTGATTCTGGCGAAGTCCCGCCGAGTCTAGGCAGAAAGAGGATGCCAGCAGATGCCGCCCTGGGGAATTCGCCTGAGATGGAGAAAGATAGAAAGAGTAAAAGAAACTGGGGATAAGAGAGTTTTCGGATATTTAGTTATCCTATTTCTTCTCTTTCTTCTTTCCTTTCTTCTTGCTCATTAGATTTTCACCACTCTTCTTCCTCTTCTTCTTCCCACTCTTCTTCCCACTCTTCTTCCTCTGAATGTCCACGCATGTTTTTACCCCCTCAATAAAACTGTAAAGCCGCCGCAAGTCGTATATATGCATTTCGTTAGTAAAAGGGGGGCAAAAAGTCCTTTTTCAATAATATCAGGTTTGAATCGTTCTCCTTTTGCTCCTTATATACCAGAAATAGGGTGAAACTCTAGTCAAACAGAGCAGAAAGCAGCAACGGAATGAGAAAGCTTTATAAGTTGTGTGTACAATATGGGTTTTGACCCACAAATTGCCCACGGAGGTCTTGAATTGACAAACTGGAGGAACGACGTTCATACGTTTGCAGACACCAAAGGGAACCAAAGATTATCTACCACCCGAAGCTGAGCGCCACCGCTACGTTGAACAGAGGCTACGAGAAGTTTTCAAACTCTGGGGCTACCAAGAAATACGTTCTCCAGCCATCGAACTCGTTGAAGTCCTTTCCACAGGGGTAGGATCCGAACTAATTGACAGCATGTTCAAGTTTCAAGACTTCGACGGAAAAATCGTGGCGCTACGAGCCGAGATGACGGCGCCCGCAGCGAGGATCGTAACCACCAAGATGCTTGAGGCTCCTAGGCCCATCCGGCTGTTCTACATCTGCAATGTTTTCAGGTACAGCCAGTCATACCTTGAGAGGGAAAGGGAGTTCTGGCAGGCAGGCGTCGAACTCATCGGATGCAACACTCCTGGGGCCGACGGGGAGGTGCTGGCTCTACTAGCCTCATCCCTAAAAAAGCTCGGCTTGGAAGAAGTGCGGATCGACGTTGGACACGCTGGTCTGCTAAAAGACTTGCTCAGAGCTACAGGGTTAGACAAGGAAAAGAAGTTCGTTCTTCAGAATCTCTTAGGATATCGAGACGAGGACCAACTGGAGAGGTTCATGGATCAAAACAATTTCTCCTCCCAGTTAAGAGAAGCCTTTCTACGGCTCTCCCGTTGCAGACGGCTAGAAGAACTCTCATCAGTGTCGTTGGAGCCGTTAAAATATAGGAGGATAAAGGACTATCTCAGAGCCCTCTTAGAGGTTAAGGACTCTCTCGTTGAGTATGGTGTTGAGAACCTCGTGTTCTTCGACTTTTCTTTGGTTAGAAAGATCGAGTACTACACTGGAATAGTGTTTGAAGCCTCTGTTCCGAATCTAGGTCTTCCCTTAGGTGGGGGAGGACGATACGACAACCTCATTGAAAAATTTGGAAAAGTGAAGATTCCGGCAACAGGCTTCGCGGTGGAGATTGAAAAGTGCTTACGAGCCCTCATAGCTCAGGGTTTCCAACCACTAGATAAGCGCAAGGTCAAGTTCCTTGTAGCTTCTAGGTTCAGGGACTCGGCGATAAAAGCCGTTGAAGCCATTCGTGGCGCTGGTGTAACCGCCTTATTAGATGTGACGAGAGATGGCAGGAAGAAGGTTCTTGACTACGCGAAGCGCAGTGGAGCAGACTTCGTGGTCTTCGTAGACTCTTCCCTTGAAAAGTCTGCAACCATACATGACACTCGGCTAGAAACCGTGACAAACATGACGATCAAAGCCTTTCTGCAAAGTTTGGAAGATGATCAGAGATGAAGAGGAAAATTCGCATAGCCTTACCAAGCAAGGGTAGACTCAACCAACCGTCAATTCAAATACTCCAAGAGGCTGGCATAAACATAGTGCGGAAGGAGAGAACCTACATTTCCAAAACCTCTGACCCCAGATTCGAGGCAATCTTTGCAAGAGCCTTCGACGTGCCCATATACGTCCAGTACGGCGCCGGAGACCTCGGCATAACGGGTCACGACATCATTCTTGAAAGGAAGGCCGACGTTCACGAACTCTTGGACCTAGGTTTTGGGGAATGCCGATTAGTCGTCGCGGTTCCTGAAAACTCTGGGATTCGTTCTATTGACGACATTCCAGCTGTGGCTAGGGTTGCGACAGAGTATCCAAACCTGTGTCAAGAATACTTCGAGAGCGTTGGAAAACAGGTGGAGGTTCTGGTGGTTCGCGGAACCGCTGAGTTAGCGCCCAAACTGGGGTTAGCGCAGACAATTGTGGACATTACGGAAACAGGGGAAACTCTGCGGAGAAACAAGCTAAAGGCAGTTGCCACCATCCTCAACTCGACCTGTAGGCTGGCGTGCAACAGAATTGCCTACAGAATTTTCGAGAGTGAGATCAATGAGCTTCTTGAAAAATTGAGGAATGGAGGGACTTCAACGAAATGAAAGTTATGACTAGCCAAGAGTTTAAGGAAGAAGCACTAAAACAAATCATAGACAGAGGTAGAACCAACTTCTCCTCCATCTCCTCAACGGTTCAAGAAATAATAGAGGCTGTTAGGAAAGAGGGAGACAAAGCCGTTCTTCGCTACACTGAAAAGTTTGACAACGTAAGCCTGCCCCAATCAAAATTAAAAGTCACTGAGAAGGAGATTGGAGAGTCATATCGAAGCCTGAACGGAAATCAGATCGAGGCGTTAAAGAAAGCCTCAATCAACATCATCCGCTTCCACAAGAAACAGATCAGCGACATCTGGTCCATCGAGGTCGTGAAAGGAGTAACTGTGGGACAACTGACTCGACCGCTGTCCTCTGTAGGCGTCTACGCACCCGGAGGAAGAGCCCCCTACTCGTCCTCAGTGCTGATGTGCGCGATTCCAGCTAAGGTTGCGGGAGTTGAGAGGATTGTTGTTTGTTCTCCGCCAAGAACGAATGGGGACATCAATCCAGCTCTCGTCGTCGCAGCTGACCTGGCGGGTGCCACCGACATCTACCGGATAGGAGGGGTGCAAGCGATAGCTGCCATGGCTTATGGGACAGAAAGCGTGCCTAAAGTGGACAAGATAGTGGGTCCGGGAAACATCTTTGTCACAGCCGCAAAAATGCAGGTCAGCAGAGACGTGGCCATAGACATTCCTGCAGGACCAAGCGAAATCCTCATAATAGCGGACAGCACGGCGAATCCGTCAGTCATCGCCTCCGACTTGCTTGCACAGGCAGAACACGATCCTAGCTCCTGGGTAATTCTTTTAACCACCTCCAAGAGCCTCGCGTTCGCGGTTGAGAAAGAAGTTGACGTGCAACTAGAACTGCTCTCAAGGAGAGAGATTGCGAGGTCTTCAGCTCAAAATCACGGTTTCATAGTAATTGTTGGAGATGTGGAGGAAGCGGTGAACTACGCTAACACGATAGCCCCGGAACACCTTGAAATCTTAACAAAGGCTCCGTCTAAGGTTCTAAATGGTATCAGAAATGCTGGAGCTGTCTTCTTGGGAGAATACTCGCCAGTTGCGTTCGGCGACTATTCAGCTGGGATGAGTCACGTGCTTCCAACTGGGGGCTACGCAAAAACCTATTCGGGTCTCTCCACAAAAGATTTTGTCAAAATCATGAGTTTCTTAAAGTGCAGCGAGCAGGGCTACTCAAAACTGAAGGAAACAACAGTCACACTAGCAAAGTTGGAGGGCCTCGACGCCCACGCAAGGTCAGTAGCCATCAGGAGGAGAAAAAAGTGAAGGTCGAAAAATTGGTTCGCAAAGAGATTCAAGGACTCCCGTTTTATGATGCGGAGAGCATTTTTCCGGAGAAACTCGACAAGAGAGTCATAAAGCTCGATTTAAACGAGAACCTCGCCGTGTCAAGCGACATGATAGGAAAGCTGCTTATCAACGCTTGTCAAGGGGTAGACGCTCGTCGATATCCCCCGCCCCACGGCGCCACGGCTGTCCAGGCAATCTCAAACTTCTTTGGTTTCGATGAATCCGAGGTCTTTGTGGGAAACGGTTCAGACGAGCTGTTAGATCTCCTCATGAAGACTTTTGCGGGAAAACGAACCAAGGTATTGGTGGTGGAGCCCACTTTTCCCCTCTACTCGTACTTCACGCAAATGTATGGAGGAGAGAAGGGCACTGTCTTGCTTAGACCTGACTTTGGTTTGGATGTGGACGCACTGCTTGAGAAGAGTGGTAGAGAGCCCTCACTGCTTATTGTCTGTTCTCCAAACAACCCAACTGGCAATCAGTTCACAAAAAGGGACCTCGAAAAGGTGGTGCGAGAGTTTAACGGTCTAGTTGTTGTGGATGAAGCTTACGCCGACTTCGCCAAGTATTCTGTTATCGATTGGACAAGAAAAACCGACAACCTCATGGTCTTGAGAACTTTCTCTAAAGCCTTTGGTCTAGCTGGAATTCGCTTGGGATTCGCCCTATCTAACCGTTCGGTCATAGGGTACCTTAAGCGAGTAGCCCACCCTTTCAACATTGACATCATCGCTCAACGAGTAGTTGCCCTAGCCCTGAGGAACTGGGACTACTTTAAGACACGAATTGGGTACATCGTCAGAGAACGTGAATGGTTAAGAAACGCTTTAGCCAAAATCGATGGAGTGGTTCCTTACCCATCCGACGCAAACTTCATTTTGTTCAGAATAGCAAAGAAAGGTTTCTCCTCCGCCGCAGTAAAGGAAAGGTTGCAGGGCAAGAACGTTTTTGTGAAGGACAGAGGGTCCGCTCCGCTCTTGGGAAACTGTGTACGCGTGACTGTGGGAACACGTGACATGAACGAAGCCTTCGTTTCGGCTCTAAAAGAGGTTTTGGAGGAATAGTCAGTGGCTTACCATTGTTTGAGTGAAGAAAGGAAGATCTACTTCAGAGAGGACTCCGCTGAGGGCATCGCTAACCTTGCAAAAATTATTTTTGACTTCGATGGAGTGCTGGTCTACGTTCAGCAATCATACTACGAGAACATCAGAAAGGTTGTGGACTACTACTTCCTTGAGATTCTTGGACTAGAAGGGAAGAAGGGGAAACTAGTGACTCTTGGAGACATCCAAGGCTTCAAGGACACAGGACTCTACAACAACGACTGGACCCTGACCCACGCTCTCATCATCTACTACCTAACCATGCTGATGAGAAAACTTCAACAGAGACGAGCCTTAGACGGGTTTCTAAAAAAATTTGGTGACATACAATTCTCAGAAGTGGAAAGTTTCATCCAAAAACTGCGCGGAGTCGGAGACTACTGCAAGCGCCACGGAGTAGGCGCAGATGAAATAGCTAGCATGAGAAAAGACAGCGCGTTGGGCATCGAATCCCTATTAGCACAAGTTAAGAAGAGGGGTCAACCCTTTGAAGCCGTTCTAACAAGCGTCCTACCACGCGCCGAAAGCTCACAGCTGAGGCTGGTCAAAAAACTTGTTCCATACAGTGTTGGTAAGCCTGACTTGCTGAAACGCTTGTTCGAAGAGTCCTATTTGGGTGAAGAGCTCTTCAAAAGGTTTTATGACGTCTCGCCTGTCTTCAACTTCAATGAGTGCTTTTTAGATAAGGAGAAGTTTATTCCAGCAAGGAAAACACTTCGCATCCTTTACTCCAGATTTGGTAAGCTGGCGGTATACTCTGAAAAACCTAGGGATCAGGCTATGTACCTTCTGGAAAGGAGTGGTTTCAGGAAGTACTTTGACGAGAACGGGCTCATTTTTTACGAAGACTTGATCAAGTCTGAGAGTGAACAGCTTGGTAAGCCTGACCCGACTGTTCTCATTGAAATGGTTGATAAAATTGCGGGGGATGTTGGCAAAGTCGCGTATGTGGGAGACACCGTTGCAGACGTGCTGTTGGTGAAGGGCGCCCGTTTGCAGGGTTTGTCTAACCTATTGTTTTTTGGTGTTCTTTGTTCGTCTCAGCATCCAGACGAGCTTCTTTCCCAGTTTGTTAGGTATGACGCTGACGCTGTTATGACGGATGTGAACGACATTCCGCGTCTGTATGCTGGTCTAGGTGGAGAGATTTGAAATGAGAACTGCGAGGGTGGAAAGAAAGACAACTGAAGTCGACATAGTCGTGGAGTTAAACGCTGACGGAAGCGGAAAGGGAAACGTAAAGACAGGAATCAAGTTCCTAGACCACCTCCTCACAACCTTGGCGAAACATTCTCTCTTCGACCTCTCAGTCAGGGCTAAGGGAGAGCTGAAGCACCACGTATGCGAAGATGTGGCTCTGGCACTTGGAAAGGCGCTGAATCAAGCCTTAACAGACAAGAAGGGCATCAGGAGGTTTGGCTCAGCGTTTGTTCCGATGGACGACTCTCTGGCAAGGGCTGTAGTGGACTTGGGTGGAAGACCCTACTCCAACCTCGATCTCAAACTTGGTCGCGCCAAGATCGAAGACATGAAAACCGAGGACATTGAACACTTTCTCGCTTCTTTTGCTCAAACCTCCAAGTTAAGCCTGCACCTAGCAGTCCTTTACGGCACCAACGAGCATCACAAGATTGAGGCTGCAGTAAAAGCCTTAGCAGTTGCCTTAAGGGAGGGTGTGACAAGGGAGCCCAGAATGGCTGGCGAAGTTCCAAGCGCAAAAGGAGTGCTATAACCGTATGCTAGTCATACCAGCCGTTGACGTGATGCAAGCGAAATGTGTCCGCCTAGTTGAAGGTGACCCAACTAAGATGAAAGTCTACCATAACAACCCTGTGGAAGCAGCGAGTCGATGGGCAGATGAAGGGGCTCAGTTCATCCACCTGGTAGACCTTGACGCCGCAATCGGCACCGGAGAGAACTTTGAAACTGTAAGAAATGTCATTGAGGGCGTTCCAGTGAAGACACAGGTCGGCGGCGGAATCAGAACTCTAGAAAAAGCTGAAAAACTGTTTAGGTTGGGAGCTTCCAGAGTGGTCTTCGGAACAGCCTGTGTCCTGAACTCAATACTGCTAGAAGAGGCTGTGAAACGCTTTGGTTCAGAGCGAGTCGCCGCCGCCATAGACACAACAAGGAGAGGAAAAGTAGCGTTTCACGGGTGGACAGCCAAATCAGAAGTCAACTACTTGGACTTAGCTCGTTCCCTTGAACTTATGGGAGTTGGAACAATAATATTCACCTCGGTGAGTGTGGATGGAACCTTGAAGGGACCAGCCATTTGGCAGATTCGAAGAGTTGTGAGTGCTGTTAGAACTCCGGTGGTTGCTTCTGGCGGCATAGGGAGCATAGAGGACTTAATTGAGGTAGCTCGAACTGGTGTAGAAGGCGCCATAGTGGGCACCGCACTTTATGAAGAAAAGTTCACTTTAAAACAAGCTATGGAGGCAGTGAAGAACGTTGGCTAAAAGAATAATCCCATGCCTCGACGTCAAAGACGCGAAAGTTGTCAAGGAGTTTTGAAGTTTGGTTCTACAACTAAGTGAAGCTGAAGCGGAAAAGTTTGTGGAGAAAGTAGACTTTGAGAAGATGAACGGGCTTGTTCCCGTTGTGGTTCAAGACTCTTCCAATAACCGAGTTTTAACCCAAGTGTTCATGAACAAACAAGCCCTGCAACTGACGTTGACGAGCGGAAAAATGCACTACTGGAGCCGGACAAAGAAGAGGATATGGCTCAAAGGCGAAGAGTCTGGGCACCACTCTCTGCTGCAAAACGCCATCCTTGACTGTGACAACGACTCAATTCTGTTCAAGGTTCAACAGATAGGGGTTTGCTGTCACACAGGCCGAGAAACATGCTTCCACAACCCAGTAATCACTGAAAAAAAGTTGCCAGTCGACGCTAAAATTCTCGAAAGAATCTATGAAGTGATTGTTGACAGAATCAAAAATCCCGCGGAACAATCGTACGTCTCCAAGCTACACAGGAAAGGGGAGGATGCAATTCTTCAAAAAATAGGTGAAGAAACCACTGAACTTGTTCTTGCGGTGAAGGCGAACCAGCCTGAAGAGACCGTGCACGAAGCCACAGACATAATATTTTTCATTCTAGTGCTTTTCGCCCAGAAAAACTTGAGGTTACAAGAAATTTTCAAACAGTTGGAACAACGCCACCAAGAAAAGACCCGTTGAAACATCACCTTACCGCTTATAATCTAAAACCTTGTCAGAACGATAAACTTGGCTAGACAAAAGTTTCTGTTTAAATCAGTCACGATTTGATTCGGTCAACTAAAAATTTATGAAGTTAACACGTCAATGAGAGTTTAAGGTCAGGAGGTGAGTCGGAGTGATTGAAAAGGTTTATCATATTACCTTTCCCGTCTCGGACATAAAAAAGTCTGTAGCGTTCTACGAGAACATTCTTGGGCTTAAGAAGAGAGGAGAATGGCCTAGTTACGCAGAATTTGACGTTGGAGGAGTGCATTTTGGTTTCGAACAAAAAGGAAAGTTGGAAATTTTTCTGCTTGTGGACGACGTAGACAAGGCGTACAAAAGTCTAAAAAACAAAGGGGTCAAATTTGCCACAGAGCCCAAAGACATGCATTGGGGGGCCCGAGCAGCCACCTTTGTTGACCCAGATGGAAACAAGTTTACACTTGAACATTTCAAAAAGTGAGACCTCAGAGAGAAAAATTGAGAGAGTAGAGGGGGACTTCAAGACCCATAATTTAAAAAGGATTCCAAAATTGGACTGGAAAACGCTGCTGACAGAAGAACTGGTGGAATGGCTACTCGCTGGTGAGCCATGGATAGTCCATCGTACACTAATTGATCTTCTGGGCAAAGTGGAGAAAAACGACGCAGTTGCAGCGGCTAGAACGGCAGTTCCTAAGCACCGACTCGTGTCGAAGATTTTCGAAGGTTTGAATGAAGATGGCTACTGGGGAAAACCAAAAGACATTCACACGTGGTGGCCAAAGAAAGATACCACTTTCTGGTTGCTTCCGGTGCTGGCGGATTTCGGCTTCACCGTAGAGGACAAAAGGATTGCCAGAGCTTGCGAATACGTGTTCAGCACCCAACTCCAATCCGGTGGATTCGGGTGGGATCCGCCAACAAAGCCAGGTGATTGCCACAGTGCCATCATAATTGAATCCTTAGCAAAACTGGGGCTCCTAGAAGACTCTAGACTAAAGAGAGCTTATGAATGGCTCATCAAGAGACAGCGTCTTGACGCTGGATTTTGGTGTAAAAACACAGGACAGATTGGCGGACCGAGAGAAAGAGAGCCCAGTTGCGCCATGGCCACGATGTTTGTGCTTGGGGCATTGAGTCAAAATCCCAACCTTCGAAACAGCCAAGTTGCTGTGAAGGGAGTTGATTTTCTTTTTGGATGCTGGGAAAACAGAGGGAAAATAAAGTATGCGGGCCATGATAGTCAGGTTGGACTTGGTTGGGAGAAGTTGAAATATCCATTCACTGACTACAAAATCTTGAAGTTTCTAGATGTTCTGTCTCAGTTTGAATATGCTAAACAAAAGCTTCAAGAATCGGAAATGGTCAACCTGCTTCTGTCAAAACGAGACGACAGAGGAAGGTTCACGCCAGAATCAATCCATGAAGTGTGGTCTAACTTTGACTTCGGACAGAAAGACAAACCTTCGAGGTGGGTCACCTTATTAGCTTTGCGAATAATAAAGAGAATTTACGAATAGAAAACCGCGGATTGACGAAGTTTGATGAATTAAGAGCATCCAACGAAAGGACTTAAGGCTTCTGTAAATGTATAATATCTAGAAACGGAGGACACAGCGTGAGAGAGCTAATAGAGTGCGTGCCAAACTTCAGCACATCCGACCCCGTAGTTGTGGAATCGATTCTAAACGAGATAAAGAGTGTTAAAGGGACTTGCCTCCTTGACCACACCTACGATGGATACTACAACAGATTAGTGGTCTCCTATGTCGGAAATACAAAGGATGTTTATGCGTCGGCTCTGAACTCAGCCATAAAAGCGATAGAGCTCATAGACATGAATAAGCACAAGGGACAGCATCCCCGCATCGGAGCTGTGGACGTCGTACCCTTCATTCCCATAAGAGACGCCACTATGAAAGATTGCGTCGATGTAGCAAAAAAATTCGGAAAAACTCTAGCTGAAACCTGCAACATCCCTGTCTATCTTTACGGAGAGGCTGCCACCAGCCCAGAGAGAAGCGATCTGGACTGGATAAGGGCGGGAGAATACGAGAAGCTTCAGGAGATGCTTAAAAAGCCAGAGCGAAAACCCGACTTTGGACCACCTTCTCCACATCCAACAGCAGGCGCGACAATAACTGGCGCACGCAAAATCATGGTAGGCTTTAACGTCAACTTGGGAACTCCAGACATAAAGATAACCAAGAAAATAGCTAAGGCCTTACACTCCAAGACAGGAGGACCAGCCTTCGTAAAGGCTATGGCCGCCAAAATACCTGAGAGGGGCGTCACTCAAATTGGGATGAGCATAACCGATTTCGAAAAAACACCCTTATACAGGGTTTTTGAGCTAATCAAAATTGAGGCAGAAAGATACAACGTTCCAATAGTCGGATCAGAGTTCTGCGGATTAGTTCCCTTGCGTGCCATAATGGACGCGACTGCGTACTACTTGAAGATAGACGATTTTGACGAGAATATGATTCTTGAAGTAGCCATACAAAAGGCAGTGGAAAAAAGGCGAAGGGAAAGTGAATAGGAAAGAAGTAGATCTTTTGATTGAAAAGGCCAGCGAAGTCATTGCGCTTCAAGGAGGGAGGCAAAAGCCTCTCCTAGGCGAACAAATGAAAAATTTGGGAATTATTAAAGACGGTGCCGTAGCTGTTGACGAAGGGAAGATAGTTAGTGTAGCGAAAACAGGGGAGATCGAGAGGAAATTTGAGGGCAGAGAAACTATAGATGCCAGTGGGAAGGTTGTTATGCCTGGTTTTGTAGACCCTCACACCCACCTCGTTTTCGCTGGTTCAAGAGAAGACGAGTTTGAAATGAGGATACAAG
>Ga0315312_1001524_pt1 | contig 17739 bp, 28 predicted proteins | sample TDP7_MG_FD_203629 | JGI IMG/M metagenome (GOLD analysis project Ga0315312, IMG submission 203629) | Freshwater sediment microbial communities from Lake Towuti, South Sulawesi, Indonesia - TDP7 | ecosystem: Environmental > Aquatic > Freshwater > Lake > Sediment | place: Indonesia: South Sulawesi... | reverse complement strand
GAGGTAGGTTCCGTCGGCGTCTTCGCCCACGCCGCCTACGAAGCCCGATTTCACTCCTAGCCTTGAGAGGGCTACGCAGAAGTTGGCGGTGACTCCGCCGGGGTGCTTCTCGTATTTTGTGGCGAAAATCTTTTCGTCAGGCTCCGGAAATCTTGGAATGGAGGCGATGAGGTCTACGACGACTTCGCCCAGGCCGACCACATCTAGGATTGGCATGTCATCAGCTCCTCACTCCACGGTGGCGTGTCTCCCCTCTATGTCCTTGTCCGTGAGGCCTAGACGGCCCATGAGATCGGAGGCTAGGCTGTCCAAGTAGGCGAGGCAGGTGATGTCGAAGAGGGTGGTGAAGGGCGCGTAGGACTCATACTCCGTGAGCTTCGTCTTCCCCTTAACTGGAATAATGAGATCAGCCTCAGCGGCCAAGGGAGAACTGGGATGGGCCGTTAAAACAATTACCTTGGCGCCCCTTTCCTTGGCGGCCCTGGTTAACGCCAGGGTGGAGGTGGTCTGGCCTGAGCCCGATATGGCCATAAGCATGTCTTGGGATTCCAGGGCTGGCGTCAGGGTTTCTCCAACAAAATAGGCGTTTAAGTTCAAATGCATTAATCGCTGAGTGAACATCCGCCCCACAAGCCCAGAACGACCGGCACCGTAAACGAAGATTCGGCGGGAGGAAAGAAGCGCCTTCACCAAAGTGTCCAATTTTTCATCTTCAAAATCGTTTTTGACCTTGTCCAAGTGTCCAGTAATTTCATTAAAGGACTTCCTAAAGCGACTCAAAGGTCTTCGCCTCAAATTTAGACTCTATATCCATACCCGTTTTATTTCTTTTACGGGAGTAAAAGTAGTGTCTAGGGCCTTCTTCGATTAGTATTCCCCTCTAAGCTTTTCAATCTCCCTTTTTACTTCCTCCACCTTACCGAAATCTGCGTCAACCCCAGCCAACTTGTCAAGCCTTGGTACAACCTTCATATTACCTTTTAGGGCTTTGGAGAAGATGGGGGCGACGGAGACTTTGGCCACTTCGCTGGGTGTTGAGTCGGTTCCAACCACCTCGTCAGTCCCAGACTCTTTAATGAGGTCTAAGGCCTTTCCGAGGGGGAGGATGTGGGTTACGCCGACGAAGACCCTTCGGGCGCCCTGCGTTTTGAGGGCTTTAACCGCGTTGGCCGTTGTCTTCCCTGTGCTGATGATGTCGTCAACGATGATCACATCCCTTCCCTTTATGTTCATCTTCTTTTCAAAGGTGACAATCTCACCTGTGTGCCTGTCCCTCTCCTTCTTAAAATAGTCATAGCCCGCGTTAATGGCATCAGCCCCATTCTTGACCCGCGCTATGGCGGCCTCCTCGTCATCTGGGGCCACCACCACAGGGTCCCTTAAATCCTTCATTGCAAAGTATTTTGCGAGTTCGCCGGAAGCCGTTAGGTTAAAGGCGGGAATTTTATAGCCTTTGAGGACCTTTTCATTGTGGATGTCCACGGTGTAGAGGGCGCCTGCGCCCAGTTCCTTAAGAACGTCGGCCACCATGAGGGAACTAATGGCTTCTCCGTTTAGGTAGCGTTCATCCTGCCGGCTATAGGCCAAGTACGGAGCAAAAACCGTTATGGACTTGGCCCCCAAATCCTTGGCCGTATGAACCATGAGGAAAAGTTCCAAGAGATGCTCATCTTGGGGCGGGTAAAGGCTCTGAACGAGGACCAGGTTCTCCCCGGCGATTTCTTCCTCAAACTTAAAGTAAAACTCTCCGTCTGGGAAACGCTTGGTCCTAGTCGAGACTAAGAGAAAATTTAAGGTTTGGCTAATTTTATGGGCCAATTCCATGGAACTTGGACCGCCTACGATCTTCACCAAATCTCCTCCCTAAGTGCCCATAATAATGAGACTTACCGAGAATAAAAAAGTTTAGATTCTCGCGGAAGGTTGTAAAGCTTGGAAAAGTTACTTTAGAAACCTCGCTTCATTAAGCTTCATTTTCATGTAATATTCTTTTTCTAAATCCATTTTCAGGGCCATAGACGCCTGAATTAAATAGACGAACATGTCAATGAGTTCGTGTTTAAAGGCTTCTGGATTATAGGGTTGTTTATCCCTGAGGATGCGTCTTATTTCTTGGGCTATTTCTCCAACCTCCTCTGTGAATTTTAGGACAGTTAACTGTAGGTACTCTATAACATCCTTTTCAGTGGAGAGATTTTCGTAAACGTTCCAACCGAGTTTTCTATCAAACTCCCTCTGGTAATCACAAATACGTTTCAAACTGTTTTCCCCATTCACCTCATACACCTCTGCAGCTGATTACTGGAGTGGTATGGAATGATTTCAGTGGATTAACCTTAAATAATTATCACGCTCAAGATTTGAAAGGCAATGGAAAACTAGAAGTGGTCGAGTATCCAGGAGTAGGGGGGCGACTTGGGGAACAATGCCTGTAGGAGTTTGATGTTTCCTCTCACGTTTACCCTATCATCGTTCACTAAATCTTCTACGCTTCTGTATCCGACGACGAGTTGTGTGAGTATAGATTGAGGAAGCTCGATCATGTTTCTCTCTTTCCCTTTTCCTTCAGTTACGTAGAGTTCTCCATCTTTGACCTTAAATTTTGTACTGTCAAGCTCAGTCTTGATCTCGACACTTCCTTCAGTGATCTTTGACTCGGCGACTCTTCGCTGAAGCTCATCTTTAATCTTGTTAAAAAGCTCCTTCTGGTTTATTATTCTCATCATTCCACCTCCATCTTTCGGGTACCCTATGACTGATTCAGATCCGAGTCTGTGGCTGTACTCGACAAACGGATGATCCAAGGGAAGAGATAGGCTGATACGTTCAAACCTCATCTTTATGGCTCTCGCTGCAAGCTCGTTTAGGATTGTGCTGAAAGGCTCAGGGCTTTCCGCGCCGAGCTCGGTTACTAGAAACTGAGAATCATAGGGTGGACGGATGTCTCTGTCGGGATTCATATATCTGTGGAAGGCAACATACGCTACCACTCTGTCTTCCTTCTCTAGAACGAATGCTGGAGGCGGATAACCAGGTCTACTCCCAGGACGGAAACCTCTCCATTCGTCCTTTTTCCTAACGACCGTGCATGTTCTTCTCCGGTTGTCCTTATTGAATATTTTCAGCACCGAGTCGATGTCGTTCTCCGTGAAGTCTCTTACCTCGTATTCACTCCGCCGTGGGGCCTTTTCCGCATCTCTTACCCTTAAGGTTAACGTATGTGTTGGTAGACACGTTGCGTAACCAAACTTTGTATAGAAACCTGATATTCCGAAGAGCATTGAGATGTCGTACCCATGGTTGAGCATATACTGGATAGTGCGGGTCATACAGGTTCGCGCATACCCTTTCATCCTGTGCTCTGGCTCCGTCCCCACGCCCGCTATGCCCCCCATCTTCACTCTAGAGGAGCCTATCCTCATGTCTAACTGAATGAGAGCTGCATGGCTGACTGGTTTGCCATCTACTAAAACTTCCTCATAATGCACGACGGGTTCCCAAGACGTCCTCATAATGCAGCGCTTTTCATCCCTACTACGAAATTCTATACCCATACCCTCACACCTTTTCCACCAAAAACTTTGAACACCCAAATAAGAGTTATGGTTTCCTGAAAACATATTCCTTCATTGAAGACTTTAAGGCAGAAAAACAGGATCATGGGGGAGTAGGGATTGACTCCTTTGAGGCTGAGGGACCGCGAGTCTGGGATATTCAGCGAGTTATTTCCTACCTTGAAGAATTTAGGATGCAAGCCAACAGGGATGAGGAGGCTGGGCTTAATCTTCATAACCTTCTTCTATAACTTTTTTTCACTCAGCTTAAAAGGGCGGTGGCTTGATTCTATGCATAGCATAGTGTGGAGCGGTTGTTAGCTCTATGTGCCCCAGCTCAGAGTTTCAGGAGAAGATGGATGTCCTTGACCTAATTATTAACATACTCAAGGAGCATGAGGAGAGCTTGGAAGGCCTTGCAGACAGGCTTGAAGGAATGATTAACAACCTCCACTCCCTTGAGGATAAAATTTCAAGCCTAAACGAAACCCTGGCCCAATTCTTATCTTCTAACACTGCAAATCCCCTGGTTGCGCCTTCACCAGCTAATGTAACAAAACCCTTAACCTTGATAGACTGCGCGGAATGGACCGAATTTAAAGACCGAAGTAAAATTTTGGCGCGGATGGTGGCCTTCCAGGTTAAGGAGAGAGTCTTCACTGTGAGTTCCTTGTCTAACGGGGTTGTTTTCAAATATTCTGAGGGCCTCCCGGAGGTTAGGTTTCAGGTTGGAGATGAGTCCAAACAGTTTGCAGTTGAGAAAATATCCTTTAACCGTCCAGATGATCTCTCCCTAATTTTTGAGAATCGGCTTAAATGTGGGCTAAAAGCCAATGTAAGGGGTTCTACCTTTAACCTGTCTGAAGGTGAACGCCTGTTTCAGTTGAGTTACCACGTTGATCCTGCCACGGCGAAGCATTGGCTATCCAAGGAACTAAGTGTTCCAAAGGAAAACATCATAGAAGGCAACATAATCTAAGCCGCCACAGGCCCTATCCTCCAGCCTTGGGTTAGCGGCGGAACTAATACGAATGCGCTAAATAGTTGCTAACAAGATATTATTTATTGTCTAAGCCTTGAATACCTTTGGCGGGGCGGAAAAGGTAAATGGCAAAGCGAAGCTGTTGGTTTAACCCCAAAATTGTTGTCTCAAGGTTTAATGGGGTGGTCGATGAGGAGGTGGATGGCATAGTTAAGGTCATGGAGGAGTGTTACAGTCGGCTGGCGCCCCACGATGTAACCCTGGTTGACCTCTACGTCTTTGATCGGTCCTCTTCCCTCGAAGCCTTCCTTGCCAAGGAATCCTCAGAAGTTGACGTAGCGTCTGCGCCCTTTGATGAACTCTTTTTTGCTATACATGATGCTTGGAGGGGGACGCCGCGGATCGCTCTTTGCTTCGAACGGATGCGAGGATTGCCTAAACTGGTTCAGGTGGGCGGTATCCGCCACGAGGTTGGTCACTCCGTTCTGCACGGCAGCTTAAGTTACTATTTTCTGTCCCTCCCACCCGGGCTTTTAGGTTTGATGGACCGCTTCAGTCTCTCCCGGGAGTATGCGACGAACCTGCTTTATCTCGTATCCATCGCCGTGAAGGATTACGAGGTGACCCGCCTCCTCCATGAGAGGGGCTATGTGGAGGATCAGGTGGCCTACGCTAAGCACCTGCTAACCGTTTCTGAAGACGATCTGCTGGCGTGGAGGATGGCACAGGGCAAGCCTTTGACAGAGATTCTGTGCCTAACCTCGGGCTTGAAGGCACCAGGTTGCGCGGTGCCCCTTATATTCAATAAAACCCACGGGGAGGAGATAAATAGACGCCTAAAGGAGAGCTTTTCCTATCTACCCCCAGATTACTCCTCCCTTCTCCTAAAGGTCCTTTCCGAAAACTTCCCTCGCCTAGGGACCGACACCCTAGAAAACATCGAGCACATGACAGATCTTATCACTGAGTGGATCATTAAATCCCTTCTTAGAGGATGATATGAATCCTTACCTTGTTTGGATTTTTACCTATCATAGCTGACTCTATCAAAACAGGCTACGCCAACCTTCTTAGGGGGATGTCGCGTTCCCAATCGTGGATTATATAGAGCCCTATACTGCTATATTATTCCTTAAAGACTTTTCTTTCTTCTCTGTTCTGCGACCGCTTGGGCTTCCTTCAGGATTTTCTGGGCTTCCTTGTCTGTTGCTTCAAATTTTGTTTCTAGTTCCTTAGTTAATATCTTAAGTGTCGTTCCGACCTGTGATTCCCTCTCAATTTGTGGTGGAGCTCTTACTCCTTCTATGAGGTTTTCTTCCCATTTTTTAACGAAACCTTTCGGCAAAGCCTTTCCCTCTGAAGAGGTGGAGGATTTCCGCAGTATTTTTACATTCCTAACATGCCAAAAACATCTAAATATACACGTACATGGTTTCCTTCTCACTTTCATGATCCTTCTAAGTTTTAAACTTGTGTGTAAAGAGGACATCGTATCTGCTTTAATAAACAAGATCCAGTAAGTTATTTTCCTGTTAATCCAGATGCATAATTAGGGAAACCTTTATAACCTAGCTGGGCTCCTTCTGGGGAATCCCTCCCTTTGGAGGGGAGTGGCATGCCGATGGCCAAGGAAACTTTGGGGCAGCAGACCCTTTACAGGCTCATTGACCCGAGGTTAGGCCAAACTCTAGGCAAGGCAACCATCTCTGAAACTGGGGAGGGGATTAGGCTCCATACCATTTACGTTGAGCCTGAGCATCGAGGGAAAGGATACGGGGGCACCCTCATGAGGACCATACTTAAAGGGGTAAAAGATAAGCCGGTGACCCTTTGCACCGGCTTTGGAAACGTCCCCTTTTTTAAGCGATATGACTTCAAGGTAACGGAGATAGGCGAAAGCCTAGTTTTCATGGAAAGGAAGCCCAGCACGGCGTAAAGCCTATCCTTCGCAAGTTATTTATCCCTAACAATGTTCTTTAGGTTCTATAGGTGAAGGTGGATTGAAAATTGTGGTAAAGCTGGGTGGCCATGCCTTTCCCTTAGGCCTCGACGCTGAAAGGCTTTCAGGTTATATGGAGGTCTTTAAGAAAATAAAGGAGGAGGGCCATCGCTTAGTGGTGGTGGCGGGGGGCGGAGGAGTTCCTCGAGTTTACATTGACGCTGCGCGGAGGCTGGGGGCCAATGAGACCCTGTGTGATCAGATAGGCATAGAGGGGGCCCGCCTTAATGCCCGTTTACTAATTGCGGGGCTTAGAGAAGACGCCTATCCCAACGTTCCCACAAACGTTCAGGAGATAGGCGCCGCCTTTGAAAGCGGTAAAATTGTGGTTTTGGGCGGGCTTTATCCTGCCCAGTCCACGGATGCCGTGGCGGCCATGACCTCCGAGTTGATAGGGGCTTCTATGCTGATTAAGGCCACAGACACGGACGGCATCTACACGGCCGATCCAAAGAGGGACTCTAAGGCGAAGAAGCTGGATGAGATTTCCTGCCCTGATTTGTTGAGGATGAGCCTCCGTGAGGCCGCTGGCGCCGGGGAATACGAACTCTTTGACCCTGTGGCCATTAGAATAATAGATCGTTCTAGGATACCCACATGGTTCATAGACGGCCGTAAGCCTGAGAACATAGCGCGGGTTGTGGGGGGCGAGAGGCTGGGGACCCTAGTTAGGGCGTCAAAACCTTAAGCGCGGATTGTTAACCAGAAGGGTGGTGAATGGAAGGATGAGTAAGGGTTTAACGCCTAAGGAAATAGGAGCCATCGCAGCCCAGATCATTGAGGAAACCTCGCCATTGGTAGACACCTCCATTCAGGTGTCCAGGGAGGAGTATGCCCAAAGGTGGAAAAGGGTTCAGGGGGTCATGGCGGAGAAGGGCTACGATTTCCTCTACGTTTGCGGCAGCGAGCTGGATAGGTCGGATGCCGCCTGGTTAGCGGGAATCTTTGACCCCATCATTGAAAGATACGGCGTAATTGTGCCTTCGGAAGGGGCGCCCATAGTCTTGGCCGGATCAGAGGGAGGCCACGTCCTAGAGGAGGCAGTAGAAAAATCGGGGGCTAAGATTGCCCTACTAAAGGAGTTTCAGATCTCTGACGAGGAGTATCGGTGGGCCCACTTCCTAAGCCTAGACAAGGTTTTGAGCCAAATAGGCGTTAGAAATGGAGCCAAGGTGGCCCTAGGGTCCAGTGGCCAGTTCATTCCCTACGATCATGTTCTCATGTTTCAGGGCAAGTTCGGCGCGGACAACGTGGTTCAAGACCCGGAACTCCTCCAGTTGATAAAGTATGAAAAGTCGGACACCGAGTTGGCCATCATGCAGCAGGCAAATATAATTGCCGACGCCGCCCTCAGGGGTATGTTGGCGGTTACCGTGCCAGGAATGACGGAACTGCAGGTGGCCGGCGTCGGAGACTACATAATGAAGGAACTGGGCGCTGGAAGAACGGGCTTTCCAACCCTGGTTGACGCGGGAGATAGGGGCTACACCGTCATTGGGCCAGCAACTAATAATGTGATCCGAGAAGGCGACATGGTCTCCCTGGGCGTAAGCCCCACCTTCAACGGTTATCATGGCGTAATAAGAAGAACCGTGAAGGCCGGGAAGACGCCCACACCCGAACAGAAGAAGTTTCTAGAAGCCTTAAAGGGGCTTTACCACACAGTCATGGAAGCCACCAAAGAAGCCGCCGAGAAAAACCTTCCTTCCAATTACATTGACCAACAGGGAAAGGCCTACCTGGAAAAGGTTGTGCTGAAAACCCTGAAGGGCGATCTGGTTACGCCCCATGAACCCTACACCTTCATCCACAACACAGGATGCTCCGAGTGCCAGGAGGGTTATGGAGCCGTTACGCCCTACACGGAGAATCCCCTAGGCGAAAGGGTGGCCCTAATGATCGACGTAGCCCTCTTGGGCTTCATAAAACGGGAAGCGCCCCTGTTCTCTGTGCTCTACGCCGTCATCGAAGACTCCCTCTGGAAAAGGGGACCAGAAGTGGGCGTCTACAACCGGCTACCCCTAAATGTTCAATCACTAGTGGGCAACACGGAGCCCCTAGGTAAAAACGTAAACCCTTATTACAAGCCCTTTAAATCAACTAAATGATCTATCCCCCTCGTAGGAGGGGAGGGGATTTTCAGGGTAAACGTGGAAAGCTAATCTAAGAGGGCTAAGCTACTTGAAGATCCTTTTAACGCCCGGAATAGTATCAAAGTCTACGTCGTTAGAGTAGATCTCATCAATCTTTAGGCGCTTCATCTGTTCAGCGATGATGAGGTCGTCCCAAAGACTCCAATGGATGCTGTGCTCAATACAAAACTCTTGGGACTGAATAAAGTCCATGAATGTTGTGTCAACCTTAACGAGGTTAGGAAGGGAGCGGAGGAATGCTAGAAAAATCGGTACAACATCTGACCTCCTCTTCCACTTAAGGTAACCGCAGACCTGAGAGATAACCAAGGTTGATGTAGCTACTTGCTCCCCTCCCTCGATCCTTTTGATAATAGTGGTTGCCAGCTCCCCATACCTGGGGTCCTGGGCTATATGGTAAACAAAGACATTGGCGTCTATGAATCTCAAGAGAGGTCCCTGCCCAACGCTTCCTCAACCTCTTCGATTTCAACCTTGATGGGACCTATAACCCCCTTGATGTCGTCGGCAGTAACAACACGCTTAGGTCTTAGAACAAGGGCTCCCCCTTCGGCTGAAAGTTGCAAATGCTCGCCTTCACAAAGACCCAGAGCCTTCCGGATGGATGCTGGAATCGTTATCCTTCCCTTCTCCCGCAACACAACCTCCATTGTCCCACCCAAAATAATACACTTAAAAGTGGGATATAAAGATTCCCACCCTGTTATGCCCTAACTAAGTCAAGTCTTGCGGTTTATACTTCTGATGTCTAACGGAAGGACAGGAATATGTACAAGAAAATTAAAAACAGGACAACTTTAGAAGCGCGGGCAATCGCTGAAAGTCGTTGTATGGCATCCAGATTTTCAGGGTAAGTGCGGAAAGTTAGCCCAGGAGGCTTCTAAGGAAATCGGCGTCCTTCTTTAAGATTTTCCTACGCTCCTCCGGGGAGAATCTGCCCAGGGACTCGTCCTCAATGGTTAGGTCGTGGTCATAGCCTGCCCTCTTTAAGGTGTTAACGACGAGTTTGAGGTTCAGGTCTCCTTCGTAGAGGGGGGCCATGACTATTTCCCTGGGCTTCCTTCGCTCATTCTTCCGTTCCGTTGTAGCATTCTTTATGTGGGTGTGCTTCACATGGCCCGCGAATTCGCGAATGATGTCGTAGACCTCTTGGATGGGATATCCAAACCAGTAGAAGTTGCCTGTGTCGAGGGTTAAACCAAGGTTTTCGGAGCCCACTTCTTTTAAAAGCCCCTGCAGGAACTCTCGCCTATTGGCGATTACCCCATGATTCTCCACGGCGAGGGAGACGCCGAGTTCGGCGAGGCTTCTGTTACACGCCTTTATGCTAGAAGCTGCCCTTTCAATGTATTTTTCCAAGGTAAAGCCTGGCGCTTCGCGCATCAAGGCATTGATCCTAGCCACCTTGACGCCTAAATCGACGGCGGCTTCACACGTCTTTAGGACGTAGTCGATTTCCCCCTTTACGTCCTCCCTTATAAAGTCGTTGTCGAGGAGAATGGCGCAGATGGAAATTCCCTTTTCCCGTAGGCTCCTAGCCAGCTTTGCCCGCTCTCTTTTTTCTGAGATGTTAACTCCCAGTCCAGTTAACAGTTGCCTGTCGATGGCCATCTCTAAGCTTTTCACCTTCAACTCATCTAAGCCCTGATCTAGGGATTCGAAGATTGGCGCCTTCAACAAGGCGTCCCTGCAAGCCACAAACATTCCAAACACCAAAATCGGGTAATAGCAAAGCCAATTTAAGGTTTGCCCCAATTCATAACGCCTATAGGCTGTACTTTTGTTACTCGAAGCCGTGAAAAATTTGTTACCCAGAAACTTAACATTGACTTAAGGTAGCGCAATTTTTAGATGCTAATGGCTTGAGGTAAAAATACCATGTAAATCTTTAAATGCATGGTAAATCAAATATAGTATGGTGACTTTTATTGGAGGTTGCCACCGTCACGAGCAAGAGCATGCTTACGATACCGGCTCGGATAAGGCGGAGGTACGGGATCAAGGAGGGCATGAAAGTGGCCTTCGTGGAATCTGAAGCGGGGATCATGATAATTCCAGTCCCGAGCATCTCGGAGCTTTTTGGCAGTGGGAGGGGCCATAGGGACATCCTCTTACAGGCCGTTCGAGAGCTGGAGCAGGAGCACCGCAGCGAGGCACAGGAATGAAGAAAAACATAGTCATAGACGCCGGTGCCCTAACCCTATTCTTTGCAGGCGATTTGAGGGTTAAAGAACACTTCAATGAAATAGAAAGGGGACAGGCAGACGGCCATATTTGCTCCGTAAACCTTGCCGAGTTCTACTACAAGACCTGTGAAAAACTGGGGAAACAGACGGCAGACACCTGGTATCACCAATCCCGCACTATTCTGCAGGTGGTGGAGACGGATGAAACCTTAACCCATTCCGCTGGGCTGGAAAAGTGCCGACAAGCCAGAAGGCTCTCCCTAGCCGACTGCCACGCCCTAGCCCTAACAAGGAGGCTTAAAGCCCTACTCATAACCACAGACAGCGAACTAGCAAAGATAAAGGACATCGAAGCCAAGTACATCGAAGTTTAGTAATCCTTAAATTCGCTAAATTGATTTAATTTGGCTGGGCGGCGGTAGCCAAGTTAGGTCAAAGCAAAACAGCCTAAAAAGGCGGAGGACTCAAGATCTGAAAGGGCTCCTATGAGCTATCCTCTCCCGTAGGGGTTCGCTGGTTCAAATCCGGCCCGCCGCACCAAAATTTGTTCTAGCCAAAGTTCCCTAGTGCTCGTAGACTCTTTCTCTTGGGCCGATGGAAATTAGAACGATGGCTTTACGTTTTTCGTCGATGGCATAAATGATTCTACAATCCCCGAATCTGGCGCGTCTTAGACCCTTAAGTCTGCCTCCTAACTCCTTGTTTTCGTAGGGGCTTCCTTGTATCTTTTTCAATGCTACTCTAGCTTTCTCGCGATGCTCTTTACTGAGCCTTCTCATCCTCTTGTCAAAATTGTTAGTGACGATAAGCCTATACTTCATTCGTCTTGCTCCAGGTCAGCCATGTACTCATCCACATTCTCGTATACTTTGAATCTGCCAGCCTTAAGGTCGTCCAATCCCCTTTGAATGTCCTCCAACATCTTGGGATCGCCAAGAACCTCCAAGTTCTCCTCCAACTCGTCCACCCTCTTCTCAAGTTTTTCAACACGTTCCTTTAAGAGAACCAGTGTACCTCACCATTATAAACAATTAATTTACCATCATAAAAAACCTTTCCATCCTAAAATGGTTTCGTAGCCGTATTCTATTACTATCCGGCGGCTTAAGATGGGATGAACTCCCATGAGCTATCCTCTCCCGTAGGGGTTCGCTGGTTCAAATCCGGCCCGCCGCACCAAAATTTGTTTAGTTTGTTGTTATTGTGACTTTGACTGGGAGCTTGATTTTTCCGGCTTTTTCTCCAACCTAAATCTCTTTATAAAATTCAGTAGATGCAAATTTAAAATATGTATTTTTCTGCCTCAGGTGGCTGTTTTTGCTTCTGAAATGTGTTTTAGGTTTGGTTCTTTAACCTTTTCCAAAAGCTTCACGTCTGCTGTGTATGTGAAGGTTCTTAGGTATCTTGCTAGGGCTATGTAGCAGGCATCGTAAATTGTGGTTCCGTGAAGGTAAGCGATTTCCACGCCTTCTTCCATCCACTCCGCCTCTGGAAAACTTAGGGCAATTTGAAGGTCGATCAGGTCTTCAACCGCGTCTTTGACGTCCTCTGAACCGAAGTCCGGGTTGTACCGTAACGCATTTGCGACTTCAAAAAGGAGTAAAATGGGCGCAACTAAATTGATCTCTCCCCTAATGTGTTTACTTTTCAGTTCGTTAGCAATGTCTGAGTGTTCCTCTATGTTGAACCATTTTACGGCTACAGAGGCGTCGATTACTATCGCCTTGCCTCTCTCCATTTCCTAATCTCCTCAACGCCGCTCCACTTCCCGGAGGTTTTGGACCTAAGACGGTCCATATCCTCTGAAGCCTTCAAGGCCCTCGCCCTGTCAATGCGCCTCCGCAACATCTCCTCGATTTCTATTCTTCCTTTGATAGCCTCCCTAACAACCTCTGACCAATTAATATCCTTATATAAATCCATCTTAGCCTTTATTTCATCATCCACCTTAACGCTTACCACCTTCATTCTCTCCGTCCCTCCACCATTTTAGGAAATAAATGTAATACTTAAGGCTTACTAGTAAACCTAAGACAGAAACTCCTACTTCTTTAAGCTTCTTTGTTGCTCTATCTTCTTTTGGTATCCGGATTCCACATACGCCTTTATGGGGTCTGGGGGCAGTCCCTTCTCCATTCTGGCCATGCCCAGGATGGATCTGACATCAGTTAGGAAGGCGTCGTTTAGGGTTCGGTTGGCCAATATAATCTCATTCGCTTCCTGCCACTTCCTTAGGGCGGTTAAGTCGACGATTAGCGCCTTGGCGTAGGAGACCATTAGGGAGTCCACGGTGTGGAGGATGGCGTGCATCCTGTTCTCCAAGGCTGAGCATTGATCGATCATGTAGGCCCAATTCTCAGACGGATCTTGGTTACCAATCACCTCGCCCTTAACCAACTCATGGAAGACTCTGAAAATCTGCATGTTAGGCTCCACGGCGTGGTCGTCATCCGCCACATATCTGGCGTTGAAGTGGAAACCTGCAGGGACCTCCTCTTCAATGAGCCTGGCCACTATGTGCTCCACATTCACCCCGTGGGCATGATGCCCCAAGTCAATGAGGACCCCTGCGCGGTCCCCCAGGGCCCTGGCCAAATCCTTGGCAACCGAAACGTCTGAGACCACGGTGTGGTAGGTTCCTGGCTCAAACAATTTATACTCAATCAGCATTCGAACCGACTGGGGCATCCGTCCATAGATTTCCTTTAGGGAAGCCTCTAGACGGCGCTCCGCACCCCGCATATCCACCTGTCCGGGGTAAATGGACCCGTCGGGAAACCAGAGGGTCAGCAGTCCCGTTCCGTATTTTTTGGCTACCTCCGCGGAGGTTAAAGTGTGATTTATTAGGCGCCTCCGCGTTTCCGGGTCCTCAGCTGACAGGCTCCCGAAGTGGGTTCCCTCAAGAAAATAGGTGGGGTTCACGGCGCCGATTCCTAAACCCAACTTCCGCGCGTAACTTTCCACCTTCTTGAAGGAATCTGCCTCAATCTGGTCAAAAGGCGCCTTATCAGGGTCGTCCCAGCCCACATGGATGGCAACCCTTGAGGTGGCTCCTGTCAGCCTATGGATCAAGGCGGCGTCATCCAGCTTCTCAAAAATGTTCCTGGCCGCCCCAGGGGCCGTGTATCCGCTGAACCTTCCTCCGCCGAAGGGTCCGAAGACCCAGGAAGGGACCTCCACGTTAAACTCCGAAACCTTATTTTTAACCGAATCAATACTGATCCCTTTACGGGCTAATTCCTTCTCCAATAAGGCGTATCCTTCTTCCACCATTTCCTCGCCTGAAAGCACCATTTCTTCACCTCCAAACTATTAGACAAACCAATAGGACACATAAAACCCTTGAAAACAATTTAATATTACTGGTAATTTAAAGTGACTAGCACCCTTACATCAGGGGTATGCCTACAGGAGAGGCAGCCATAAAATTATTAGATAAGAGCAAACCTTCGAAAGCCTGTTGGCTATGATAATTACTTGCGTATGTAAAAATGTGCTTATATTTTTCTCACCGCTTTATTGACAACTTGGTCACTTATTCTGAAGCCTGTTTCTTTCAGCTTTTCCAAAGCTTTCAGAAGCTGATTCTTATCTATGAGTCTGGCATCATACATTAATCTTAACACTCTTAATGTTCCAACAACGTTTAATCCCATAGATTTTGCCCTTCTACGAGCTAGCTTGTCATCCATCACTATGTAGTCGGCTTTTTCCTCAACCGTTAACGTTATTGTTTCCGCTTCGCCTAAAGCAATGGGATCCAGCAGGGCGTTAACGAGCAGACGAGTCTTAACATCCTTTACCGTTATTATGCCTTCTTTCACAGCTTCTAGCAAATCGCGTTCGCCCGTCAGTCCGTGTCCTCTAACACAAACCTCATCATGAACGGCTCTAGGAATTAAAATCTCTGTGAAAACATATTTCAATTTGTCGAGATATCCTAATGTGCTCAAAGCTATGATGACGGACGAATTCAATACAGCTTTGCTCACAACTTAAGCTCCTTGAGGGCTTCCTCGTCGGTGTATGGGTAGGCGGGGATGCTCCTCTTTCTAAGTTCGAGGAGAAATTCTTGGATGGGTATCTCAGCTATCTCCGCAGCTTTTCCAATGCTAACCGAACCCCTTAAGAAAGCCTCTACTGCTGCAGCTACTTTAACGTCCCTTTCGGACATGGATTCGGGAACTTTAACTTGCACCACCTTCACAGAGTTCCCTCATTTAGTGTTTGCTTTAAATGTCTTATTAACTTTCCCCTTAGGTCGCCGAGGAGTTTCCTCGCAAATTCTAAGGCTTTTTATGGTCAGTTTCGCTTCTTTGGTTTGGGTTCCGGGTTGTCCAGAAAACAAAAACCTTCTTATTTATCACTCTAATAAAATGAGGTTGTGGTAGATCCGTCTTGTCCCAGCCCATAAGTGAAGGGGATTATGTGCTCCTTTACCTAGATCATAAGCGAACCTATCTGGTTAAGGTGGAGGGGGAGAAAAGCTTCCACACCCACAAGGGGTTCCTTCAACTCGAAGAATTAATCGGTAAGGAGTACGGCACCCAAATAAGGAGCAGCACAGGAACAACCTTCGTGGCTTTAAGGCCAATTCTCCGGGACCACATTTTCAAGACCCAGAGGAAAACCCAGATCATGTATCCCAAGGACATCGCCCTCATCCTCGTTTTCAGCGGGGTAGGCCCCGGAAGCCGAGTGGTGGAGGCGGGCACCGGAACAGGGGCCCTCACCAGCGCCCTAGCCTTCTACGTCAGGCCCACGGGGCGGGTATACAGCTACGAGATTCGGGAGGAGTTCCTAAGCAACGCCTTGAGAAACCTGAGGAGGGCTGGGGTATCCGAATATGTGGAGCTCAAAAATAGGGATATAACCCAGGGCATTGACGAGAGGGAGATGGACGCCGTCATCTTAGATATGGCAACCCCGTGGCTTGTGGTCTCCCACGCCTCCACGGCGCTAAAGGGGAGCGGAACCCTCGTCTCCTTCAGCCCCACCATAGACCAGGTGGTGAAGACCGCGGAAGCCCTAAAGGAAAACGGATTCGTCGAAATCGAAACGGTGGAGTGCCTCCTCCGGGGAATGCAAACTGAAACTGGAAAAACGCGGCCCCAAACCCTCATGACGGGCCACACAGGCTACATCACCTACGCCCGCAAAGCCCTAAGACTTCCTCAATGAGAAAATGTTAAAGGGAGGAGTGCCATAGGGATTTCAACAGGGAGGAAAATTAAGTGTCAAAGAGGGGAGAGAGGAAAGGAGCCCTCAGAGCCATTTTAATCCTTATCGCGGCCATCCTAACCTTCGGAGGCCCCACCTACTTCCTCATGATCCTCAAAAGGTTGGATGTTCCCCAGCCACTCCTAGTCCTCCTCGGCCTGGCAAGCCTCACCCTAGGCACCGTCCTTTTGGCCAAATTCATCAAAGAAGAAGAGAAGAAAAACCATAGGTTTTCTTAGGCAGTGGATTCCTATCCCCACTTGCTTGCATCTTCCTTGGAATCTGACGAGTGCTTTGGCTTCTATAGTGCTTCAAGTTATGGTTTTGTTGCGAAGTTGATGGCCTTTCTTTGCTGGTCTGCCCGTATGTTGTCCTTCACCCCGTGGTCGAGGAGGAGGTCTATGGTCTCCATTACGGTTAGGTTTGCCAACTCAGCAGCCTCACTGTTTCTGTTATTAATTAGAGTTTCGGGTTTGGGCGGGCAAACAATGTGAGGGGCTGCTGATGTGATGGAAATCCTTTCTTTACTTTTTAAACCATCTCTGCTTCGATTTCCTTGAGTATGGATATGAGAGTTTTTGCTCTACTGGGCTTCGGTCTCTCCTCGCCTTTGACGTGTTTATGATGGGGGAACGTTTCTACTTCTGGGTGGTTTGGGGCGTTGTTCCATCTTGCGATGAGCCCTCCGGCTGTTTGCCATTGAAAGCGATACCTTACTACGGTGGGTTGCCCACGGCTGATCTCTGTGTACTCAAGGAGTCTAAGCTCGGACCCGTCGATGAGGGTTAAGGTGCCTCGCACATATCCCTCATGATCTAAAACCTTGATGTACTCGATGTTGGTTGATGCTACTATCTTAGACTTCGCTATGATGTCTTGAATTTTCTTAAAGTAGTCGTCTATTATTCGCATTGGCCAAGGAGTTCCTGTAAGGTCTCTATCCTTGTTTTAATGCTTTCATGGGCATGGATGGCTGCCCACCACGTGAAGTAGCCCTCATCATCAGCCAGCTCGCCGCTTTCAAACTTCTTATAAAATTCTTTCGAGTTAAGCTTATGCTTCAACTCAAACTTGTGCATTTCCTCCTCAAAGCCTGTAAGTTTAGCCTTTAAAACCCTAATTTCCCTCTCCATGGCTGAAGAAAGAACCTCTAATGCAAGTTCTTTACCAACTCTAGTCTTTAACAGGACCTCAGTCAAGTCTCAAACACCTCATTAACACATGTTCATGGCCCTTAAAATCTTTTTCCAAAATTTTTTTATCTTACCCCCGCCAATGGCAAGGTTAGATGCTGTGGGTTAATAGCGCGCATAAGGAAGCTTGCTGGCAGGTTGATTAAAATAAGGCTTTTGCATGTAGTTAATGGCTACTATTGAGGCCGCTGAAGCGGGTTCGGCTATGATGCCCCCTTTAAGGAGTAGAGCGGTTGCCTGGCCACGGTAAGGTCAGCTCTGGAGGCGTGAAGAATCGGATCATTAAATCATTAGGAAAAAGACATTTTAGTTCTCAGAAACTACTTAAGCTCGCCCTTAACGAGTTGCAGTTTTTCCCGAATTATTTGATTGGCTAGTTTGGGGTCAGCCTTTCCCTTGGTTGCCTTCATGAGCTGACCGACCAGGAAGTGGACCGCCTTTTCATCCGTAAG
>Ga0315312_1001523_pt1 | contig 17756 bp, 14 predicted proteins | sample TDP7_MG_FD_203629 | JGI IMG/M metagenome (GOLD analysis project Ga0315312, IMG submission 203629) | Freshwater sediment microbial communities from Lake Towuti, South Sulawesi, Indonesia - TDP7 | ecosystem: Environmental > Aquatic > Freshwater > Lake > Sediment | place: Indonesia: South Sulawesi... | reverse complement strand
AAAAGATTGCCCGGGTTCGCGACCCGGAGTATTCTGCCCTTTTTCCCCTGTTTGGCAAAGAGCACCTGGACATCGACTTGGTGATCAACCCGGACCATGAAGTGGTAGAGATGATCCTCAGGCTGATGGAGGTCCCCGGGGCGGTGGAAGTGGTAGATTTCGCCGAAGGCCTGGTGCGCATGGTCGGCCTCCCCCTGCTTCCGGATAGCCCGATGGCTGGGAAGACACTCAATGAAATTTCCCGCATGTATCCCAAGTCAGGGATTATCCTCGTGGCCGTTCAGAAAGGAGAGCGGGTCTTTATCCCCAAAGGGCCCGACGTGATAGCGGCCAATGACCTGCTCTTCATGGTGATGGCCCGCGACAAGACGCGAGAAGCTTTGGAAAGCTCCGGCCACAGACGGCCCCCCATTAAGCGGGCCATGATCCTGGGAGGGACCTTAATCGGCATGGAACTGGCCAAAGACTTCGAGGAGCGGGGCATCCAGGTAAAGATCATCGAGCAAAACGAGCACCGCTGCCAGGAAATCGCCGAAAAGTGCACCCGCGCCTTGGTCCTCCGGGGAGACGCTCCCTACCAGGATCTCCTCATCGAAGAGAACGTGGGACAGATGGACACCTTCATTGCAGTCACCGAGGATGAAGAGACCAACGTGATGATCTCTCTCCTGGCCAAGAAGATGGGAGTCCGGCGGGTCATGACTCTGGTCAATAAGGTGGGGTACTCTCCCTTGGTCCATTCCATCGGGGTGGACGTGGTCGTGAGTCCCCGCCTGGCGGCTGTCAATAAGATCATGCAGTTCCTCCGCCGGGGCAAGATCCTCTCTGTATCTTCTCTCCCCGAGGAAAACGCCGAAGCCTTTGAAGCCATAGCCCTGGAAACTTCTGATATCGTGGGCCGGCCGCTGCGGGAATCGGAGTTTCCCAAGGATGCCATCGTGGGGGCCATCGTTCGGGCTTCGGAGGTCATCATCCCTAACGGGTCTACGGTGATTCAGCCGGGGGACCGGGTCATGATCTTCGCCCTCACCTCGGCGATCAAGGAAGTGGAAAAAGCTCTCATGGTCAAGCTGGAGTACTGGTAATCGTGTCCCTTTCCACCGTCCTGAACCTGCTGGGGTTTCTAAATTTGCTCCTGGCTGGCTCCATGGCCATTCCCCTGCTCGTGAACTGGATTTACGATGAACCTCACCCCGGAGCTTTCATCTCTTCCATAGCCATTACAGCGCTGAGCGGCCTCCTCATGATGGTCTTATTTAAAAGGTCCAGCCGGGACCTTACCCACCGGGAGGGCTTCGCCATCGTTGCTTTGGGATGGGTGAATGCTACTTTCTTCGGCTCCCTCCCTTACCTTTTCACCGGGACCTTCACATCCCTGGCCAATGCCTGCTTTGAAACAGCCTCTGGGTTCACCACTACCGGGTCAACGGTCTTGACCGGGATCGAGAAACATGCCCATGCCATACTCTTCTGGCGAAGCCTCACCCAGTGGCTGGGAGGAATGGGGATTATCCTCCTTTCCCTGGCTGTCTTGCCCTTTCTTGGCGTTGGGGGAATGCAGCTCTACAAAGCTGAAGTGCCGGGTCCCACCGCGGATAAATTGCGGCCACGCATCTCTCAGACAGCCCGGATTTTATGGGAGGTGTATATCCTTATTTCGGCAGCTGAGGTTTTAGTCTTGCTCCTCGGGGGGATGAACCTTTTCGATTCTCTCTGCCATACCTTCACTACCATGGCCACCGGGGGATTCTCACCCAAGAATGAAAGCATCGAATTCTATAAGAGTCCATTTCTTGAATATGCCATCACCTTTTTCATGTTTGTGGCTGGGGCAAATTTTTCCCTGCATTATCGATTCCTGAAGGGGAATTTTAAGACTCTCTGGCAGGATGATGAATTTCGCTTTTACGGTTCCGTGGCTGTTCTGGCCACCCTGATCGTTTCCTTCAATTTATGGTCCAGCATCCACAAAGACTTTCTCCATTCCTTTCGGCTCGCTATCTTCCAGGTAGTTTCCATCCTGACCACCACCGGGTTCACCACCACAGATTTTGAAAAATGGCCTCCCCTCTCCCAATACCTGCTCCTTTTCCTCATGTTCATCGGCGGTTGCGCAGGGTCCACAGGTGGAGCGATCAAATGCGTACGCATCTTGATTCTTTTAAAGCAGGCCGTCAGGGAACTCTACCAGCTCGTTCACCCCCGTGCCGTGCTGCCGGTCAAGTTGGGCAAGAAGGTTATCTCTGCGGATACCTTGCAGGGCATCTGGGGTCTCACCTTTCTTTACCTGCTCATTTTCAGTTTGGCCTCTCTGGCGCTTTCCATGATGGGCTTGGACATTCTGACCTCGATCTCGGCAGTAGCCACAACTCTCGGCAACGTGGGCCCAGGCCTCGGTGCCGTGGGTCCAACGGATAACTTTGCCCATCTTCCCCCAGCCGCCAAATGGATTTTGACCGTCTGCATGCTGGCGGGAAGGCTGGAAATCTATACTCTCCTTATACTCCTGCTCCCCGAATTCTGGAGAAAGTGAATCAATTGTTTTTTCTCTCAGGCCGATGTATATTATAGAAAAATAGTTAAAGTGTAAGTGCAAGTGGTTAGAAGCAAAATATCGGGTCAGTCGTGAATGTCAGTTCTTCACTTACACTGGCACTCATCACTTACACTGCCTTGGCCATGTCCGACAAAGAAATCTTCCGCATTCTGAGCCATCTGCAAGAAGAAGTCCGGACGCTTGGCGAAGAGGTCCGCTCCTTAAAGGAAGGTAGGCCGGAAGGGCTCTCCGAATTAAGGGGTATGCTGAGGCGTCGCGGGCTGGACCCTTACCGGGAGAACCCGGTCCAGCACCTTCTCTTCCCCCCTACTTTTTCCCAAGAGGAGAAAGAGCAATTCTACGAGCTTTTCAAGAGATACTCCTTCCGGCTCTTCCTCCGGGAGGTTTTGCATCGAAAAGGCGTCTTCCGGGTTTCCGAAGTAGTGCGTTTTTCCTCCACGGAAACCGGCAAGAAATACCTCCACTCCCTTATCGACCTGGGCCTGGTTGACCCCGCCCAAGGCCGCACCTACCGTCTGCGCCTTCTTCCGACAACCAGCCTCGGGCCGACCCTGGAATGGTTCATGGCTGAGACCTTGCGGAAGGAATTTTCCTGCCTCGCCCTCTATGGACTGCGCTGCAAAGGCACTCGGTATGGGGGAGACTACGACGTCATTGCTTCTATGGAGGGACGGCTACTCTACGTTGAGGTGAAATCCTCCCCTCCCAAGAATATCGAAGGTGATGAAGTCCACGAATTCTTAAGCCGCTTGCAAGATTTGCTTCCTCACCTGGCGCTCTTCTTCGTGGACACAGAACTGCGCCTGAGAGACAAAATCGTCCCTCTTTTCGAAGCCGAGCAATTAGCCCAAAGGGCGCAGAACAATGGGCCGTCGCTTCCCCTGCAAAAGATCGCGGACGAAATCTTTTTTGCCCCGCCGCAGGTTTATATCTTGAGCAGCAAGCGATCCATCGCCAGAAACATGGCGACTTGCTTCAAACATCACTTTGCCCTTCCTTTAAGCTATACCCCAGAGGGAGGCCTACAGGGCGCGAGGCCTGCATGACCATGCTCCGCTTTTTCATCCTTCTGCTCAGCGCATACCTCCTGGCTCTCTTCCAATCGGCCGTAACCGGAGAACTCTTGCCAGATTATTTGAAACCAGACCTGATGGTGATTATGATCGCCTACCTGGGAATCTCTCCACCCCTGATTAAAGGAGCTGTATTGGCCTTTTTCTGTGGTCTCCTCTATGAAACTTTTTCCGGGAGTCCCTTTGGACTCTTCCTCTTCATCTACCTCAGCATTTTTTTTCTAATCAGGCTTCTGGCCAAATTTTTGATCCTGGGAGAGACGATCACTTTCCGGATGATCCTCGTGACCTTGGCGATGACCTTCCAGGCCTTCCTGGTCACCTCTCTCCCCCCCCTGCTGGGAATCTTAGAGAAGCTTTCTCTGCCCAAATTGAGCTGGATACTGCCTCAGGTTGTATTTACCTGTGCCGCCTGCTGGCCCCTTTTTTACCTCTTCAAAAAACTAGAAACCTTTCGCCAGGCAGAACCTCATCTGCTGGAGCCATAGATCATGCGCCTGAAACTGGATAAAAATGGAACCCACGAAGTGAACCCCACGCTGGTCTATGTCAATGTGGTTATTATCGTGGTCTTCTCTTTGATCTTTTCCCGACTGTGGTACTTGCAAGTCATCAAGGGGGAATATTTCAAGAATCTCTCCGAAAATAACCGCATCCGCATCCAGGAGATCCCCGCCCCGCGGGGCATCCTTTACGACCGGCAGCGAGCTCCACTTGTGGACAGCTTTCCTTCTTTTGATGTCTCCCTCTTCCGGCAAGACGTGCCGGATATGGGGGCCCTGCTTCCAGCGCTAAGCCGTGCTCTGTCCATGGAACCGGAAAAAATCCAAGCTAAGATTAGCGCCACCAAAGGGTCTTCTCCATTCCAGCCTTTGAAGTTGAAAACAGATGTTACCCGTCAGGAACTGGCCATGGTGGAAACCCGCCGTCTTGACCTGCCGGGGATCATGGTGGATGTGGTCATTCGACGGAACTATCCTTATAGAAGCCTGGCTTCTCATCTCATCGGTTACCTGGGGGAGATCAGCCAGGAAGAACTCCAAAAGGAGGAATTCATCAATCATAAAATTGGCTACCTCATCGGGAAATATGGAATTGAACAGGCCTTCGAACTCGACCTGATGGGGGAAAATGGCGGCCGGCAAATCGAGGTTAATGCCCTGGGCAGGAAAATGAGGGTGCTGGAAAACCTTGAACCCAACCCCGGAAATAACCTTTTCCTTACCTTGGACCTCGAACTCCAGAAGGCGGCGGAGGAGGCCATGGCCGGCAAGAGGGGGGCCATAGTGGCCATGAACCCTCAAAACGGAGACATTCTGGCCCTGGCCAGCAAGCCCGATTTTGACCCCAACCTTTTCGCCCGAGGAATCTCCCCGGAAAATTGGAAAAGCCTGATTGAAAACCCGGCCGGCCCCTTGCAGAATCGAGCCATCCAGGGCCAGTATCCTCCTGGTTCAGTCTTCAAAATCATCACAGCTATCGCTGGCCTGGAGGAGAAGGTCATCACCCCCGAGACCTCCTTCCCCTGCTCAGGAGCCCTTCCCTTCGGCACCCGCGAGTACCAATGTTGGAAAAAGGAGGGCCACGGACGGGTCAATCTCCGGCAAGCCATTGTTGAATCCTGCGATGTTTATTTCTATCAAGTCGGCCTGCGCCTGGGAGTGGACCGCATCGCCAAATACGCCCTTGCCTTAGGCCTGGGCAGAAAAACAGAATTCCCCCTCGGCAATGAAAAGACCGGCCTCGTCCCTTCCTCCTCGTGGAAGATAAAACGCTTTGGAACTCCCTGGCAAGCGGGCGAAACTCTATCGACCGCCATCGGGCAGGGTTTTAACCTGATTACCCCCTTACAAATGGCCAGCTTTGTTTCAGCCGTGGCCAACGGAGGAAATTTATTCCAACCCCGCGTTGTCCAGTCCATCCGTGCTCCTCATGGAGAATTGCTCAAGGAATTCTCACCCCTGGTTTTAAGAATGCTTCCGGTCTCGCCGGAGAATCTGGAGATCATCCGTGAGGCCTTGTGGGGAGCGGTGAATTCCCCAGGCGGAACGGGTCACAGAGCCCGCCTCGATGGTTTCAACGTGGCCGGCAAGACGGGAACAGCTCAGGTCATTCAGAGAAGGGAAGGACGAAATGAACCTTCTGCACCAGATCTGCAAGACCATGCCTGGTTTGCCTGCTTCGCTCCCGCCCATCAACCCGAGATCGCTGTAGTCGTATTAGTCGAGCACGGAGGGCAGGGCGGAGTTGCCGCGGCCCCGGTAGCCCGGAAGGTTCTGGAAAATTATTTTAAACGAACGAGAGGAACCCCTCCTCCCCCGCTCAAAATAGCCATGAGAACTTCTCCCGATGACCTCAATCAAAGATAAGCCATGTTTGACCGCCGTCTCATCTTAAATTTCGACTGGACGCTTCTCATCACCACGGTATTGATCTCCGTTCTCGGAGTCATCAACCTTTACAGCTCAACCTATCCCCATACAGGAACCGCTACCCCCCTCTTCATCAAACAGATCTACTGGTTCATGATCGGGAGCTGCTTCCTGGCCCTGATTACCCTGTTCGATTACCGCACCTTCATTCGCTTTGCCTATCCTCTTTTCGTCCTTTGCCTTTTCCTGCTGGTAATGGTCATGTTTTTCGGACGCGTAAGCTCGGGTTCCCAGCGCTGGCTCCAGTTAGGCTTTATTTCTTTCCAACCTTCGGAGTTGACTAAAATTGCCCTCATTCTAAGCTTGACCCGGTTTTTTACGGCAAATGAAAATCCTCATGGCTTTGGGCTCAGAGACTTAGGTGTGCCTTTTCTCCTCCTGGCCTTCCCGCTCTTCTTAATCTTCAAACAGCCAGACCTGGGGACCGTTGGTCTGCTGGTTCTGATCTACTTCTCCATCCTCGCTTTTATGGGCCTTCAGCGCAAAACATGGATCACCCTGGGGATCGCATTGGCAGCCGCAGCCCCTTTCTTCTGGCATCTTCTTAAAGACTATCAGAAGACGCGCCTGCTCACTTTTATCAACCCAGACCTCGACCCGTTGAAGACTGGTTACCACATCACTCAGTCCAAGATCGCGGTAGGATCGGGAACTTTTTTGGGCAAGGGCTATCTCAAAGGAACTCAGAGCCAGCTCCACTTCCTGCCCGAACAGCACACCGACTTCGTCTTCTCAGTATGGGGTGAGGAATGGGGATTCGTGGGCTCTTTTGTCCTGCTCTTCCTTTTTCTGCTCCTCATTTCCAGGGGTCTGAAGATCGCCAAAACTTCCAAAGACCGGGCCGGAGCACTTTTGGCCATTGGTATCAGTGCGATGCTTTTCTGGCAAATCTTCATCAATGTGGGGATGGTGACGGGAATCGTTCCCGTGGTGGGTGTGCCCCTTCCTCTATTCAGCTATGGCGGGACTTCCGTGATCACGACCATGATGGGCATCGGCATCTTGGTGAATGTAAGCATGCGCCGATTTATGCTCAGCCGGTAAAACCCATTTTACCGCCGAGGGCGCAGAGACCGCCGAGATTTGGGGAAAAAATTCCAAATTATAAGCCCCAATCCCCAAAGCGCGGGACCAAAGAAATAGAAATTTCAAAATATAAATGGTCCAAACAAAGGAGTTTCGATTTTCTGAAATTGGAATTTCGAATTTATTTGGGAGAAGGGGTGTCAGGCCTACACTTTTGACTTTACGCTTTGAAAATAGAAGGAAAGAGTCGTCAATTGTGTAGATCTGGCACCAATTTCTTTAATCAGTAGCCCTCAGGGAATCTGGCAATTCCTGCGCCCTCTTTCAACCAGTCAGGCCATCTACTATAATGGGATATACAAGAGAATCGGCCATTCGCTCCCACATGGCCACAGAGAACGGAGGTTCTGAAGGTTAGGGGGTGTCCATTCATGAGAAAAATTAAGATTGCTGGACTCCGGCAAGTCACCAACCTCTCCCAGGTCGAAGTCGCCTCCCTGCCTATGGGGTTGCCCCAAATGGCCCAGATTCTGACACTCCTGGCAGAAAACGGCATCAACTTAGAATTCCTCGTTACCCATGCCCAGGCCGAAGAGGCCATAGTCCTCGTCTTCGGCATCCAGCGGAAGCACATCGCGGCCACCCTCGGCTTGCTCCGAGGAAGGAGGGGAAAATTTGGCTGGGAAGAAGTTCGCTCCCGGGATGGGGTGGGAATGATCTCGCTCTTTCCTCACGGAAGCCGCGCCGCAGTGATCGGTAATTTTTTCAGCGCATTTAAGGACGCCGGAATCAATCTCCTGACAATCAGCTTCTCCCTTTCAGCCATCTCCGCTCTCATCGAAGAGAACCTTATCCCGGATGCTTTGAATGCTCTGAGTGAATATTTTGAGCTTCCCGGGTAGGTTTAGCTGTGGCCAAGATCAAACTCCACAATATCTTCCATTCTTCGGGCCAAGCCCTGCTTACTGTTCTCTTGGAAGAAAGAAAGGCTGAGTTCCTCCCCTCTATTTTTTATGCCCTTCGCGAAGAAGGTATACCCATTTCTTTCATCGTGCAGTCAATTGACCAAAATGGAAATTTCATTCTATCCCTGACCACAGCCCAGCATTACTTAAACTGGGTGCAGGCTGCTTTGCAGGAGGGACTCGACCTTTCCCGGTCTATGACCCTTCGGGTCCAGGATAATGTGACCCTGATCACTCTCTACGGCCCTCACCTCGGCGAAATCCCGGGGATCGCCAGCCGTATCCTTACTGCTCTGGCCGCCGATGGAGTGGATGTCTTGGCTATGAGCGCCTCTCTGAACTCTTCACTCTTGCTCGTCCCTGAGGAATCCTTGGCTAAAGCCCTCCGATCTTTGAACCGCATATGCGAAATTCCGAAGAAATAAACGCAAAATCTTCACCACAGAGACCGCCACGCGGCATAGCTGCAACCAAATCCACCCCCTCCCTACCCTCCCCCCTCGAGGGGGAGGGTAAGGGTCGGGGGTAGATTTTTTGCTTAACAAAATTTTCAGAGTTTGCAAATTACTAATACAGAGATCGCCAAGGGGAAATTAAAATTCTAAATTCTAAACACGAAATCCGAAATAGATAAATAGATGATCCGAACCTAAAAATTTGGATTTTGAAATTGGGATTTTAAATTTCTTTAGATTCTCATACCCGTAAATCTGAGAATTTTCTTCTAACATTTACCGCCTGCTAAGCCCCCTCACCCCATCCCTCTCCCCCGAAAACGGGGGAGAGGGGAAAGGTGAGGGGGAAATTTCAAATATTTTTGGCTAGGATTTAGAATTTCTTTTTTGCCCTATGCTCTCGGCGTACTCTGTGGGGAAGGCTTTCAATTAGGAAACGGTCTCGGCCAGGAGCGAGCGGGTGGAATGTAGGCGATTGGCAATCAAACTGCAAAGTTTCTGGAGAAACACCAAACCAAAGGATGGATAGCGCTGGAAAAAGCGCTCCAGGTCTTTACCTTCGACCGATAGCACTCGACAGTTTTCCAGAGCTTTGGCTGTTGCCGTGTACCTCCTGGGAGAGACGAGGGCCGACCACCCAAAAAGGGCTCCCTTTTTCTTGACAATCTCGATGACGAATTCTCCCTCTCCCCGTCGAATGGAAACGGCCACCGCTCCCTTGGAAAGGACAAAGAGGCGGCGGGCGTGGCTGTTTTCTCGCAGGATAGTCGTGCCCCTTACGAAAGATCTCTCCCGCCATAGCACGGCTATCTCTTCCAGGATCTTCTCTGGCAAACCGCGCAAGTATGGAGACTTGCGCAGTTCTTTTTTGACCATCTGAGCCTTGGATTTGGACAATGCTCTCATGTCTTTCCTTTCGCGGACAGTTCCAGGGGAAGATAGACCCGAAACTTAGAACCAATTCCTGGTTGGCTTTCCACCTCGATCGAGCCGAGGTGCGCTTCCACAATCCCCTTGACAATGGGAAGCCCGAGTCCGGTTCCTGTGATCTTGCGGGTTTGGGCGTTTTTCACCCGGTAAAATTTATCGAAGATGCGCGGCAGATCCTCCGCTGAAATGCCGATCCCGTTGTCGGCGACTTCCACGCAGAGGTGGCTTCCTTCGATCCGGGCAGAAAGATTAACTGCCCCTCCGACGGAAGTGTACTTAATTCCGTTGCTCACTAAATTGATGAAGACCTCTTCCATATTCCCCCGATCTGCCATGACCGGCGGCAGTTCTTCACTGCAGGAGAGTTGCAGGGAAATGCTCTTTGATTCGGCTTCATGTCTCAAAACCTCGAAGACTTTCTCCAGTACCTCGGTGATCTGGGTGGGTTCTTTCTGCTGGACCACGAAACCCGCTTCGATCTTGGAGAGGTCCAGGAGATCATTAATCAGGGTGAGCAAAGCATGCGTTCGCTCTTTGGCCCTTCCGAGCATCTCTTTCTGCCGTTCACCGACCTCTCCGATGATGCCGGCTAAGACGACAGAAAGCTGCTGCTCCACCGAAGTGAGCGGAGCCCGGATTTCATGGGAAACCATGGCCACGAAATCTGACTTCATCCGGTCCATGGCTTTCAGCATGCTAATGTCCCGAAGAACCGTCACCACTCCCAGTACTTCTCCTTCCTCGCTACGCACGGTAGCCATGTGGGCCATGAGAGCCATCTCCCCCATCACCACTTCTTGCGAGACCGCCGAACTCCCCTCTTTGGTCACCTGCGTGATCTTACTCACCAAATCGACCAGGGCACCATTGCCCAAGCAATCCTGCAAGGGCTGACCAAAAACTGGCGACGTTTTCATACGCAAGATTTTCACCGCTGCCGGGTTGTGTAGGACCACATGCACCTCATGGTCTGTAACCAGAACTCCGTCCGCCATAGAGTGGATGATTGTCTTAAGCTTGCTCTTTTCATCGGCAATCTCCCGCAGCCCCTTCTCCCGTTCTTTGCGCAGAAGCTCTGCTTCCCTTTGCAAGGCCCTCTTCTCCAGGGCCCGATGGACGACGATGCGCAGCTGGTCCGGAGTGAAGGGCTTGGGAATAAAATCGTAAGCCCCGGCCTTCATTGCTTCCACCGCTGATTCCACAGTGGCATAACCTGTGATGACCAACACCAGAAGGTCTGGATGCAAACTCCTCACCTGCTGCAGAACATCCATCCCACTGAGCCCGGGCATTTTCAGGTCTAGCAGCAAGAGGTCGAAGGTCTCATTTTCCACCAAACCCAAACCTTCCTCTCCGCTAACAGCGGTCCGCACCGCCCATCCTTCTTTGCCCAGGATCTTGACGCATCCATCCCGGATGATCTTTTCGTCATCTACTACCAATATACTAGCCATAAACTAAAAACCTTTCACCGCAGAGCACGCCGAGAGCGCAGAGAAGATATAAATTCAAAAACCAGAAGCAAAAATATTTATTCGCTAATTTACATTCTTATTTAGAATTCTATTTTAAAATCTATCCTCTGTGGTCTCCGCGTTCTCTGTGGTGAAGAAATACGTTTTAGCCGCTGATCAGCGCTTCCACCCTGCGCACCAGTTCAGCCGGCTCCACGGGCTTATCGATATAATCATCTGCTTCTGTACGCAACCCCATGTCAATGGTGTAGAGAGTGTGCGGAAGCGCCTGCATCACTGCGGTCAGTAGAAGAATGGGAATCTTCTTGTACTGCGGGTCGCGCTTCAGTTCCGAGCACACGGCATACCCATCTGGAGGGGGCATCATCACGTCCAGGATGATCACATCCGGTCTCTCCTTGCGGACCTTTTCCAGCGCCTCCTTCCCATCATAGGCGACGATCACCTCAAAGGGCTTCGTCTCCAGGATGGCTTTGGTGGCCTCCACGAAATCAGGGTCATCATCAACCAGAAGGACTTTTGCTTCCGCACCCATACCCTTTCCTCCTTTATTTTCCTCAGTTGGATTTAGGTTTCTTAGAGAGTACTTCATCTTACAAATTTAGCTTCTTGCCCTCCCCCTTCGATGTAGGAGGAAGCGCCCTGAACCATGTAAGATTCAGGGCAGCCCTGCACCCTAAGTGGTGCAGGGCTGGATGCCAGCGGCCTGCAAAATTTCTGGCACCACTTCCTCCCGCCCGATGGCCATGATGTGTACCCCATCAGCCATTTTTTCCTCTTTGATCTTACGAATCATGCGTCCGGCGATCTCGATCCCTTTCTTCAACGCCTGTCCCTTGGGGGCGCCGGCCAGCTCATCGATCAGCGTTTGGGGAACAAAGATCCCGGGCACATTCTCGTTCATATACTTGGCCATCTTGGCAGAGGTGAGGAGAACGACTCCAGCCAAAATCTTTACCGGGAACTTTCGGGCGTAATCCATGAAACTGCGGAAGTTATCCAGGTCGTAAATAGCTTGAGTCTGAAAAAACTCCGCGCCGCACTCCACTTTTTTCTCAAACTTCATCAGCTGAGGCTCCAGAGGGCGAGCCTCCGGAGTAACAATCGCTCCCGCACAGAATTCCACCTTTCCTTCCAGGTCGTTTCCCCCCAGGTCTTTCCCCGATTCCATGAGGCGAATGGCCCGCAAAAGTTGAACGGAGTCCAGGTCGAAGACAGACTTGGCGCTCTTGTGGTCTCCTACAGGCACCGCATCGCCTGTCAGGCAGAGGACATTGCGGATTCCCCGGCTGGAGGCAAAGAGGAGATCTCCTTGCAAGGCCATCCGATTCCGGTCCCGACAGGTCATCTGCAGGATCGGTTCGCCACCGAGTTCTTTGATTAGGATGGCTCCACCGAGGGATGGGTAGCGCATGACCGAGCTCTGATTGTCCGTCACGTTCAGGGCATGGACCTTATCTTTGAGACCCTCGATATGATGCTTCATTTTTGTTATATCGCATCCTTTGGGCGGTCCAATCTCACTCGTCACCACAAACTCTCCCGATTGAAGCACTTCTCTGAAGCTCTGGGCCATCAGCTTCCTCCCTTTGAAAATCCTCCACCCCCTCCTTTACCCTGTGGAGTAGTTGAATTTACTCCACAGGGCAAGCTTTCCCCCCATTGAGAGACTCTGTCGTAATTCGTCATGCCCGCGGAGGCGGGCATCCAGTCAGGTAATTTCGTCATATCACGATCGTCCTGGATTCCCGCATTCGCGGGAATGACGGCTCCTTTTTTTCCTACGACATGGTCACTCATGAGAAGTGTGGGGGCGCGATTCATGCCTTTATGAAATTTCCAATAAAATCTTTCCCGGCTTTGGCTCTGCCTGATAGTTCTTGGCTGGGTGGAATTTGCGCATGAGCGCAAGCCTGCCCTGTTTCTGCAAACGCTCATAGATCAACGTCCAGGCACAATCTTTGTTTCTATCAACTTCACACTTTCCGTTGTTGGTTCCCCCGCAAGGCCCGTTGACCAGACCCTTATGGCAGGAGGTCACCGGACAAATCCCTCCGGTTTCACCCAGGATACACTCGCCGCATTGCACGCAAATTTCCTGGTAAAGACCCAGGCCAGACTCTTTACCGATGAAAAGCGTATCTAAGGCCGGGATGACAGGAATGTCCAGGAAACGCGAGACGGTCTGCACCCCAAAGGCACAGGTCATGATTAAGAGAGCTTGCGCCTCGCGCATGGCTGGCAGATTCTCTTGCAGCGCTTCATCGGTAAGGTTATCGCAGGCTACAGGAATAACCATGGACCCCGTGACAACTTTTCGGGTTTCCACCAACTTTTGTTTCATAGCCAAAACTTCGGCCTGGCCCCCTGTATGAGCCATGGTGGTGCAGGTGCCGCAACCGATGATGAAGACGCGCTCCATTCCTCCAAGTAGTCCCATGACCTCCTCGAAGGGTTTCTGCTTTGTAATGGACCGAATCATCTCCTTACTCCTTGTACTACTTTGATTTCTGTTAAATCAAAATCATTCACCGCAGAGAACGCTGAGACCTCGGAGAAGATCTTAGAAATTAAAGCCAAATTCCTACCGCCCAAATCAAAATTCTATTTCGCCTGTTTGCTCAGTCTTTTTGGAATTGGGAAGATCATGTGCGCGAAAGAATAATTAATTCTACCCTTACTCTGCGCTCTCGGCGGTGAAATTCAGTTTAGCGGTTTAACGGCTCAGGTCGCAGCGCAGGCAGCGCTTGGATTCCTCCCGGGCTCGCTCTTCGCTAAATCCGCACTCGATCTCTTGAAATGTGCGCCGCCGTTCCTGTACTAAAAGCACGGGCATTTTTACTCTGGGGCGCTCTTCGGGAGCCTCCTCGAGTTCTAACGGCTTTGTCTCGGGCATCAACTCGGCGCGGGCATCGATCATCTCCACCGGCGTCTTATCGCCGCGGAGGTATTTATCGATCGCCATAGCCCCTCGGCGGCCAGCGGCGATGGCCTGGATGACGTAAGTGGGGCCGGTTACAAAATCGCCCCCGGCAAAAATCCCCGGAACGTTGGTGGCTAAATTGTTGGCGTTGACCACCAGCGTCTCCCATTTGGTGCGCTCCAGCTTGCTGTCCGCTGGCAGGAAAGAAAGGTCTGGAGCCTGGCCCACGGCAGGAATCACGGTATCGGCCTCCACAAAGAACTCCGTCTCGGCAATGGGAATGGGCCTTCTCCTGCCGCTCTCATCCACTTCTCCCAGCTCCATGCGAATGCACTCCAGTCCCTTGACCCGCCCATTGCTTCGCACAATCCGCGTCGGACTGACTAAGAAATGGATCTGCACCCCTTCCTCCACCGCCTCGTCGTACTCCACCTCTGTAACCTGCATCTCTTCTCGAGAGCGCCGGTAATAGACATCCACTTCTTCGGCCCCCAGCCTAAGGGCCGTCCGGGAGGCATCCAGAGCCGTGTTCCCCCCACCGATCACCGCCACCCTTTTCCCAACCCTAACTCTTTTGCCCAGCTTCACATCCCTTAAAAAGGACAATCCATAAAGTAACCCTTCTACTCCCTCTTCTTCGCCGGGAATCCCTACCCGCTGGCTTTTCTGCGTTCCCGCAGCGATGAAGACCGCCTGGTATCCCTCTTTGAGAACATCATCGATGGAAAATTGGCCTCCGATGGGCCGGCTGTAACGAATCTCCACTCCCCGGTGAACGATATATTCGATCTCTTTTTGAATCACTTCCTTCGGCAAACGAAAATCAGGTATGGCCACAGAAAGCATTCCACCTCCCACGGGATGAGCTTCAAATACAGTCACCGGGTAGCCAAGACGGGCCAGAAAAAAGGCGCAGGTAAGGCCCGTGGGGCCAGCTCCGATGATGGCTACCTTCTGCGATTTAGTCTTGGGAAACGGTTCGGGTTCTTTCATCTCGTACTGGAAAAACCAGTCCGCCGCAAAGCGTTTCAGAGAGCGGATGGCCACGGGCTCATCCAGCTCTCCCCGGCGGCATTTGATTTCGCAGGGGTGATGGCAGATTCGTCCACAGATCGCGGGGAAAGGATTACGTTCGCGGATTAACTCCGCCGCTTCGCTGTACTTGCCCTCAGCGATCAGGGCCACGTAATGGGGGACGTCGATCCCCACCGGGCAGGTGTGGCGGCAGGGGGAAGTGACCAAAGCTTCGCAGACTGCTGCCGGGCAGCGCTTCTCTTTGATATGCGCCTCATACTCCTCAGCGAAATACTGGAGGGTGGAGAGGACCGGCTTCGGGCAAGTTTGCCCCAGGCCGCAAAGCGATGCCTCCCGCACTACTTTCCCTACCTCCCGCAGCATATGCAGATCTTTCCCGGATCCTTCGCCGCGGGTGAGGCGCGTGAGAATCTCGAGCATCTCCTTTGTCCCCAGGCGGCAAGGGGCACACTTACCGCAGGATTCGGATTGGGTGAAGCTTAGGAAAAAGCGGGCGATCTCTACCATACAATTGTTCTCATCCATCACCACCATTCCGCCCGAACCCATGATCGCGCCGATGGATTGCAGCGACCCATAATCGATGGGCATGTCTAGATAGCGGTCCGGAACACATCCTCCGGAAGGCCCTCCCATCTGCACGGCTTTAAACCGCCGGCCTTTGGGAATGCCGCCGCCGATGTCGAAGATCACCTTGCGCATGCTGATCCCGATGGGGACCTCCACCAAACCGGTGTTGTTCACCTTGCCGGCTAAGGAGAATATCTTTGTGCCCTTGCTCTCTTCTGTCCCGATGCTGGAATACCAGTCTACCCCCTTTAAGATAATCGAGCGAATGTTGGCAAAGGTCTCCACGTTGTTGATATTAGTGGGTTTTCCGCCCAATCCAGATTGGGCAGGGAAGGGCGGCCGGGCCCGGGGCATTCCGCGCCGGCCTTCGATCGAAGCCATCAGGGCAGTCTCCTCGCCGCAGACAAAAGCCCCTGCCCCTTCTTTAACCTCGACCTCAAAGGCCAACTGGGTCCCCAAAATATTCTTCCCTAGAAGGCCCTTTTCTTCTGCCTGGCGCACCGCCGCTTTTACATGTTCCACGGCAATCGGGTATTCGGCCCGCACGTACACATATCCCTTCTCCGCGCCGATGGCGTAAGCCCCCACCAGCATCCCTTCCAAAACAATATGAGGATCGCCTTCTAAAACTGCCCTGTCCATGAAGGCGCCCGGGTCACCCTCGTCGGCGTTGCAGATCAGGTATTTCGGAGAACCGGGGGAACTGCGGGCGATCCGCCATTTCCTCCCCGTAGGAAAACCGGCCCCGCCCCTTCCCCGGAGCTTAGAACGCTCGACCCAGTCGATGACCTGATCGGGGGTCATCTCGCTGAGCACTTTGGCCAGGGCGGCATATCCATTGTTCAGGATGTAATGATCAATGTTCAGAGGATCGATCCTTCCACAGTTTTCCAGGACATTTTTGACCTGGCCCGCGTAGAAGGGAATCTCCGCTGACCGGGGTATCGGCCGCCCTTGCCTTAAATCAAAATAGAGCAGGCGTTCGAGGAGCTTCCCCTGCATGAGAGTCTGGGATACGATTTCCGGGACATCTTCGGGAGTCACTTGTTGGTAAAAGATATCCTCAGGATCTATAGCCATCACCGGCGCGCGGGCGCAGAATCCTTGACAACCGGTCTGGCGAATTTCCACCTGGTCGTTCAGTCCCTGGCGCTCCACTTCCTTGATCAAGGCCTCCCGCACTTCCATGGCCCCATAAGCGCGGCAACCGGTCATGCAGATGCGCAGGCACCGCTTGGCGGGGTTTTTACTTGGGAGCAAAAGCTCTCTATATTCTTTCAATTCGACGAGACTGGAAAATTTCATCCTTCCCTCATTCATACTGTTTGAGAATAGATTGCACTTTCGGCGGAACCAGCTTTCCGAAATAGCCCCGGTTGACCATCATCACTGGCGCTAGAAAGCAGGTCCCCAAACAGGCCACAGTTTCCAGGGTGAACTTATAATCTTCCGTGGTTTTTCCCTCCTCCACACCCAGGTGCTGCTTGACCACCTTGAGGATGGTCCGCCCGCCCCGGACGTGACAGGCCGTTCCCCGGCACACCCGCACAATATTTCGCCCCCGGGGCTCCATGAAAAACTGAGCATAAAAAGAGATCACCCCCTGCACCTGGCTGGGAAAAAGGTTCAGGGCCTTGGCGATGGGTTCTAATGTTTCTTTGGGAATGTACCCCAATTCTTCCTGCACTTTCTGCAGCAAGGGAATCAGCCCCCATTTTTGGCCCTGAGACTCTGAGATAATTTTTTGCACCCGATTCATTTCCTCAGAAGAAAGACCACCTTTCTCAACTTTCATACCTCATATCCTTTCAATCTTCACTTCCATTGTTTTTATTTGCGGAAATTCGGCCTTTAAGTCAGAGGGAAAGGGCAAAAGGTCATAGACACTTTCCTCTCCTGGTGGGGATACTGGGAGGAAAAGGGTTCCTGGCAGAAGGCTGTTATCCAGGGAAATGGAGAAGGTCATTCCTCTTTTCTCGCCATAAACTTTCACCTGGCTGCCTTCTTCTAACCCCAGCTTTTCAGCATCCAGGGGGTTCATCTTCAGCTTCCTCGGACCGCCGAAACCCATGAGCTTTGGAGACCTGGAACTGCGCGTGCCGGTGCCAAAGTGGAATAAGGTTGTTCCTAAAATGAGCTGAAATAGGGTTTTATCCTTCCTTTCTCCCCAGGGGACGTCAGCCCTGGGCATGCTCCGCAAAATCCTCTTTTCCACGGAAAAACCTCTTTCATAGAGGCAGGGACTGCCTGGATCATTCTTTTCAAAACATGGCCAGTGTAATCCCTCTTTTTCCAGGCGCTCATAGGTGATACCC
>Ga0315312_1001522_pt1 | contig 17768 bp, 16 predicted proteins | sample TDP7_MG_FD_203629 | JGI IMG/M metagenome (GOLD analysis project Ga0315312, IMG submission 203629) | Freshwater sediment microbial communities from Lake Towuti, South Sulawesi, Indonesia - TDP7 | ecosystem: Environmental > Aquatic > Freshwater > Lake > Sediment | place: Indonesia: South Sulawesi... | reverse complement strand
TGCGGACACATGTGGAACTTGGCCATGGTGGTCTTGGGTCGATCGTAAGGGATATCCTCGATTATCGTGAAGCGCGGCCCGCAGTTTGTGCAGTTGGTGAAAGGATAGCGGTACCTGCGGTCCTGCGGGTTAAAAATTTCAGATTGACAAGCCGTACAAGTGGCGATGTCCGGGGAGATGAGTTGGTACTTTCCGGGCTCTTCGAGGCTCTCTCGGATCTCGAAGGATGGGAAGCCGGCCGGGTCGAAATCCTCGAACCAGAGAGATTCAATCCGCGCTCGGGGAGGAGCTAATCTGGGTAGCTCTCGAGTGAACTTTTCTACTTCCTTCTGCCTTCCTTCAACTTCAATGTGCACCCCTTCGGAGGAATTATTCACCCATCCTTTTAAACCATGCTGCCGGGCGAGGCCATAGATATAGGGCCTGAAGCCCACCCCTTGCACAATACCTTTCAGGAAGAAATGTCTTCTCCGACGGCTGGTTTTCGGGAGGGATGGATCCTTTGTTCCTTCGACTGGCTTTTCCAATTCCATGTTCATAAATATCTAAGTAGCAGGTCTAACTCGTCTTTATTGACCAGTTATTTTTTTTGATGATTCTCTGTGGCCTCTGGGTCCTCTGGGGCTAAAGTATCCCGAGAGGTCTGATAAATTTCCTTTAAGACCCCCTCCATTGCTTTGGGAATCGAAGCTTTAACCTCTGGGGAAAGGTCTGTTCCCCAGGAGATCTCCTTCGGCTGGATACCAATGATAACCACTTCTGAAGGACAATCACCCAGAGCCTTGGCCAACTCCAGGACTTCTAAGAGCCCAATATCGTGGGAAGAAAATTTCGGGCCGACTTTCTCGTCCTTCACCTCCTCCGGGGTAAAGCGAACGACGGAACCCGGTTTCAGGTTCATCTCCGCGGCATCGATCAAAAGAACCTTCGCAGGTCCCCGTAAATAATCCATAAGTCCGATTCCCACCACACCACCATCGAGAACCTCAACCCCAGAGGGCAGGTCATTTTTTTGCAGCTCCCGGGCCACATGGATCCCCACACCCTCATCTCTGAGTAGCAGGTTTCCCACTCCGATAATCCGGATTTTCCCGGCTTGCTTATCGCAGGAGAATGCATCGCCCATCTTTCTATCTCTCAGACCTCTTGCCCCCCACCCTTCCCCTCCTCGAAGGTGTGAAAAAATCCTCTTAATCACCCCCACCCTGACCCTCCCCCATCAAGGGGGAGGGAATTTCTTTTTTATCTCAATAGGTTTACCCTCTCCCCTGGCGGGAGAGGGCTTGCCCTGTGGAGTAATGTTCAATACTACTCCACAGGGTAAAGGTGAGGGGGCCTCTTCGGAATTTTTTCACACCTCCCCCCACGAGGGGGGAGGGCAGAGAGGGGGTGTGCAGATTACTCATTTCTTCAAACGAACCTCACCTTCAGGAGATGGGTGGAGCAGGAGATACAGGGGTCGTATGCTCTTACCAGCATCTCCAAGGACAAGCGAATCTCATCCTGGGGCCGATCCAGCATCTGGGAAAGCAGCGCTTCCATATCTTTCTGGATGTTGGCATGGTTCTGGTTGGTCGGAATGATGCAGTTGGCCTCTTTACAAATCCCGTTCTTGTCGTAAGTGTAATCGTGGAAGAGGATACCTCGGGGCACATCCACAGCTCCTACTCCCCTGCCGGCTTTCAGCAAAATCCTCCGGTCCTCTTCTTTCAGCCCTTTATCCAAGAGTTCATCAATCAGGCGGATGCTTTCATCCACCGCATGAACCGCCTCGACCACCTGGGCTGCCGTGTTCATAAACGGGTTATAGCAGGGGGCTGGGAGTCCTAACTCTTCAGCCGCTTTCTTGGCCCTGGGAGAAAGCTGATCATGATTGTTGTTGAACCGGGCCAAGGGCCCCACCATGTAAGAATCTCGTACGTGTTTGGTATATTTGGCCGTGGAGTGGGGGACAAGGTATTCATTGGTCCAACTGCGGTAGTTCTCCACCGGCGTTGTTCCTGCATCTGTGGAGGCGATCACCCCATCATAGAAGGCGTATTCTTCTTTCGACTTCAGGGAGATGTACTCGGTCTGCCGCTTAAAATCAGGAATCCTCAGGGTTTGGAAAAGCTCCAGGGTAGCTTCCAGGTCCGGGGTGGCCTCCCCCAGTCGCTTACGGATTTCCTTTATTTCCGCGACATCCGGCAGCTTCGTGAAACCATTGACGGTTGGGGTTATAGGGTGAACCGTTCGGCCGCCGAAAACATCGCAGAGGTCATTGGCCAGTCTTTTCATGCGCAGGGCCCGCAAAACAACCTCCGGGTGGGTTTTTACCAGGGGGAAGACGCTGGGAACGCCAAAAAAGTCTGGCGCCGCCAGGAAGTAAGCATGGAGCACATGGCTCTGCAAGTTCTCTCCCTGGATGAGGATACGTCGCAGCAGCCGGGTCTGCTCGGAAATTTTAACTCCCAAAGCCGCTTCGGTGGCCTGCAGTGAACAGAGCGTATGGCCAATGGAGCAGATGCCGCAGATGCGCGAGACAATGTGGGCAACTTCGGCGTATTTCCGGCCCCGCACAAAGGCTTCAAAGAAGCGCGGGGCCTCTACAACCTCCCACTGGCATTCTTCAATCTTTCCTTCCTTCACGTTGATGACGATATTGCCATGCCCTTCCACGCGAGTCACATGGTCCACGTAAACACTGATATTTTTCATTTGGCTATCTCCGAGTATCCCAAGAAAATACGGAATTGGCCGATGGCCTGCTCCACAGTGAGACCATACTTCTTCAGGACTTCTTTTTCAGCGTTAATGTTCGGCTCTGGGATTAGACCCCGACATCCAGCACAATTATCCCGGTAGGTGGGACACCAGGCTCCGCAACCCGCTCGCGTCACCGGTCCCAAGCAGGTCATCCCCAGGTCGAAAACGCAGACATTGCCGGCCCGCTTGCATTCCGCGCAGACCGGGTAGGTGGGTATCTCCGGCTTCATTCCCATGAGGAGTGCCTTGATCACTTTTAAGAATTCCGCTTTGTGTATGGGGCACCCATGAATGTAATAATCGACCGGAACGACCGCATCAATCGGCCGGGCAGCAAAAGCTTCGTACCAATCAGCCCTCTCCCCATATACATATTTCCTGACCTCCTCGCTGGGCTGAAAGTTCTTCAGGCAGTTCACGCCCCCGATGGTGGCACAGGCCCCCAGAGCCACCAAGATGGCCGCTTGTTCACGGATCTTCTTCAGGCGCGGGATGTCTTTTTCGCGGGTGATACTTCCTTCCACAAAAGCAATGGCATAGTCATCACTTTTCTCTGTCATGGCCTCACGGAACTGGACGATGTCCACTGCCCCGATCAGATCGAGCATCTCTGCTTCCAGGTTGACCACCTGCAGCTGGCAACCTTCACAGCAGGCGAAATCAAAAAAGGCGATCTTCGGCTTCATCAGATGGCCTCCTTTAAGTCTTTGATCTTGGCGTAACGGAAAACTGGGCCATCCTGACAGACATAGACGTGGTTGATCTGGCAGTGGCCACATTTGCCCACTCCGCATTTCATGCGCCGCTCCAGGGAGACAATGATCTGATCATCGGGAATCCCTTTGACCTGGGCTTCCAGAATCGCAAAGCGATATAAGATGGGTGGGCCTACAATCACAGCCACGGTCTTCTTAGGGTCGACGGTGATCTTGGGGAAGAGGGTGGTGATGACGCCCACGTTGCCTTTCCACTGGCCGTCGGGCCGGTCCACCGTCTCCCAATATTCCATCTCCTTGCTCGCCCGCCACTTGGCGAGCTCATCCAGAAAGAGCTGTTCTGCCGGATTTTTAGCGCCGAAAAGCACCAGGACCCGACCGAAACCAGACCGATGATCCAGCACGTAATTAATCAAAGAGCGCAAAGGGATAAGGCCAATTCCTCCGGCTACGAAAAGAATGTCCTTCCCCTTCATATCCTCCACAGGGAACCCTCGGCCAAAAGGCCCGCGAATTCCCACATAAGCCCCCCGATCCAGGTTATGCAGGGCTTTGGTCACGTTACCTACCGCCCGAACCGCCAGTTCGAAAGAACCCTTCTTGGTCGGTGAAGAAGAGACGGAAATGGGCGCTTCCCCGACTCCCAATATGGAAACTTCGACGAACTGGCCGGGCTGATGTCCCAATTCTTTCCCACTCGGGAGTTTGACCTCGAAGAGCTTTTCCATCTTCGTTAACACCTCTGTCCTGACGATCTCCGCCAGGCTGGGCAGGTAAATGGAAGTTTGCTCAAGCGAGCCCGTTTGCACCTGGGCAGCAGTCATCATCACTTGCCCTCCTTTAACCGGTTGAAAATCTCCACGGGGTTGGCGATGTCCGGCAGACAAGCAGAGGCGCACCTCCCACAACCGACGCATCCATGCTCCCCGTATTTCTCGTAGATATACTTTCCTTTGCGAAAGATCCGGTGCCGGATCCGTTGCGACCGGTCCTCCCGGAAATTCTCTCCCGTAGCCACCTTGGCAAAATCGTCCAGCAGGCACCCATCCCACAGGCGGAATCGCTCACCTGCGGATAAGTTCAGGTGCACATCGTCTTGCACGTCAAAGCAGTAACAGGTGGGGCAGACTAAATTACAGGAACCGCAGCTAAAACATTTCTCCGCTAATTCTTCAAAGAGCTTACTATTGGCCCGATCCGTCAGAAGCTTGGGAAGATCATTATAAGAGGTATTGATGGTGTTGAGGGAGAACATATAGGGGATTTTCTCTTGAACTTCTGCCCGTTTGGCCATCTCTTCTTTTGTTGCTGCTTTGCAGAGCGCATGTTGTTCCAGGACCCCCTCCCCTTTCTTCGTACCCACGGCCACCACGTAGCTTTCTCCGATGTCTGTAAACAAGAGGTCAAAGCCCTCCTGGACCGTGGCCGAGTTCATGGATTTGCAAAAAGCGTAGGGCGAAGCCCGCTTGATGTCCACACCGATGATCACCGTATCCTGCCGCCTTTTCCGGTAATGCTCATCTTGGTTAGCCTCGGCAAAGATGCGGTCGAGCTGGGCAAGGCCTTTGATATCGTACGGATGAACTCCGACGATGGCCAATGGTCGGCTTTCCAGCACGGGTTCACAACTCACCACTTTCCCCAGCTTGAATTTCAACAGGGTCTCCCGCGGGGGAAGAATATACTTTTTCGGGGAAAGGAGGGTGACGTCATAGTCCAGGCATAGCTGGGATGGGGATGCCAGGGGAGCAAACTCATACTTTGTCTCTATTTTCTCCCGCACCCCCACTACCTCCATAACCCGGATCAGATTTTCGATGAAAAATGGGAAGTTCTTCTTCTCCATGGTACGATAGGTCATCTTTTTCTCCTTTTGCGGCCAGCTTTCATGAATAAGCTTTTACCGCAGAGCACGCTGAGAAGACGGCACCGCATAGCCGCACCCTAGCCCACAAATCTCCCCTGCCATGTACGAGAACGGTTCATGGCCTGCCCCCCCCACCCTTACCCTCCCCCTCGAGGGGGGAGGGCAGGGAGGGGGTGGGTTTGGTTGCGGCTATGCTGGGCTGTGCTCTCTGCGGTGAATCGATTTTTCAAAGCAAGGTTAATCCACTATCCATCCTTTTCACGATTTGCCGCCCCTCCTGACCCCGGAAGGCTAACCGCAGCTCTTTCAGGCTGGCCTCGGCCAGCAGAAGAATGGTACGCGCGCTGCCGATTTCCTCCAAATGGTGGGCGTCAGAAGATACGATCCGGGCAATGCGCAGGGAAGCATCTAAAATCCTCCCTTGTTCCCGAAATTCGCTCCTGCGGCTCATCTCCAGAACCTCCAGTTCCATATCCCGCGGGATGAATCCCAATTGGCTGATCAGGCTGAAAGAGCCCTTGTCAAAATGGGCAGGGACCATCATCCCCCCGTAGCTTTCTATTCGCTGCTTTACGTCCTCCAGGGAGAGGTCAAGGGAGTTCAAAAGCAGCCGTTCCTCGAACCCTATGATATTCCCTTCCTCATCCACAATGGGTTGATCTCCGAAGACCTCCGGGTCGTTGCGCACATCGGGAAGGTGTCGCCGCACTTCCTCCTCCCATACTGCTGTTGAGGGCCAATCCGGGAAAAGGGCCAGCAGATGAATTTCCTCGCGAGTTTGCACCTCCATCCCCGGAATGACCTTCACCCCCACCTTCTCTCCCAAGCGCATCACTACCTGGGCATTCTTTGCCGTGTTGTGGTCTGTAATGGCGATGATGTCCAGAGACTCGCTCTTGGCGCGCTCGACGATCTTCCGGGGCGAGAGGTCCAGGCTGGCACAAGGGGAGAGGCAGGTATGGATGTGCAGGTCTGCGCTATATTCTCTTAACAACATTTCCCCGGAGCTCTACAGGCATCCCTCTATTGGCTTTATGGGGCCAAATATCCGGCGCCCGGCTCCTGAATCTCCCATTACCTGCGGATAGTTATATCCAGGACAGTTCCCTGCCCGACTACCGAAGCAATATGAAATTCGTCTGAATTCTTCTTGATGTTCGCCAGACCCATCCCCGCGCCAAAGCCCATCTCTCGGATCTCCTCAGAGGCTGTGGAGTATCCTTCTTTCATGGCCAATTCTATATCTGCGATTCCTTCTCCTTCGTCTTCCACCCGAATGCGCAGCAATTCGGGGGTCAGTGCCAGAGTCAATGTTCCTTTTCGGGCGTACAGCACAACGTTCATCTCCGCTTCGTATGTAGCAATCGTGACCCGCCGGATGACTCTGGCAGAAACGCCCGACTCCTGCAAAATCTTCTTTACTTTACTGGATATCTCTCCGGCATTGGAAAAGTCCCTGCCCATGATCGTAAAGGTCTTCTCCAAGAAAGGCTCAGCGCCCATCCACCGCGCCGCTTCCTTCCTCGACTTCTGAGCAACCCGGCAGCCCGCGCCGGTAGAGACGACCGCAGGCTTCATACATGGGCAGATCCGTGAGCAATATGGGAATTTTTTTGTCCATCGCTAAAGCGATGGCTTCCCGGTCCGGCTCCTTCCCCCGGACAAAGACCAAGGCTTTAATATTGGCCATCTCTGCTGTGCGGACCACTTGCAGGTTGGTGAGACCGGTCAAGAGCAGAGATTCTTCTTTGGTAAAGGCCAAGACGTCGCTCATCAGATCGCATCCGCAGGCCATTTTGATTTCCATCTGCAGGTCCTGGGGAGCGATGATCACCTGGGCGTTGAGGATTTCTTTGACTTCCTGCAGAGTCATCCGCTTCCTCTCCAGTGGCCTAATTCTCCGTTCTGCTCGAAAGTGGCCAGCTTCCGGCCTCGAGAATGCGCAAAAATAAGTTGTTCGCTTAGAACGTTAGCACAGAAATTCTCCCCCTGTCAAACAGGGGATCCCTGGTCCATTTCTTAGAAATAATTTTGGCAAATTGCCCGCGCCGGCGAATGACTCACATCAGGGCCAGGAGGGATTGCCTGGCCAGATTCAGATAATGGGAGGGGGTAATGCCCATCTGCAGGGTGCCGATGACAGCAATGATAAGGGCAATGACCATGGCCGGAGATGTTTCCAATTTGGCAAATTCTTTCTCGGGGTTGCGCATGTACATCATGACCGTCACCCGCAGGTAATAATATACCGACAGGGCGCTATTCAGCACCCCAATGATCGCCAGGTCGACGTACCCTGCCTTGATCGCCGCACTGAAAATATAAAATTTCCCCACGAAACCAGCCGTGGGAGGAATTCCGGCCAGAGAGAACATAAAGATGGCCATGGCGGCAGCCAGAAGTGGATACTTGGAGGCCATCCCGCTATAGTCGCTGATGTTGATGTTCTCTTCGCCCTTCCGCCCGTAGAGGATAACGACCCCAAAGGCTCCCAAGTTCATAAAGGCATAAGCCAAGATGTAATAAAGGACGCTGGCGGTGCCCAGTTCGCCGGCAGCCACCATCGCCACCAGAATATAGCCGGCATGAGCGATGCTGGAGTAAGCCAGCATGCGTTTGATGTTCTGCTGAGCTATGGCTACTACATTTCCCAGAGTCATGGTTAGGACAGCTAACACCCAAAGAATCCAGACCCAGTCCGTTTGCAGGGAAGACAGGGCGTACAGGAATACCCGCAGGAAAGCGGCGAACCCCGCAGCTTTTGGCCCCACGGACATGAAAGCGGTGACGGAAGTCGGAGCCCCTTCATAGACATCGGGGGTCCACATGTGGAAGGGCACCGAGGCCACCTTAAACCCGAATCCCACGATCAGCAAGCCCATGCCGATGAGCAGCAGGGGGTCGGTGAGTAATTGAATCTTGCGGACGAATTCATAGATGCCCTTCAGGTTCGTCGTTCCGGTGGCCCCGTAGATCAGAGCTATACCGTAAAGGAGAAATCCTGTGGAGAAAGCGCCCAGAAGAAAATATTTCAGGGACGATTCGTTGGACTTAGGCTGTGTCCGGAAGAAGCCGGCCAGAACGTAAACGGAGAGAGAGAAAGTTTCCAGGCCTAAAAAGACGATGATCAAGTCTGTGGCGGAAGCCATGAACATCATGCCCACGGCGGCAAACAAAATCAAGATGTAGTATTCGCCATGCTCAAACCCTTCCTCCCGCAAATAACGGATGGACATCAAAATGGTGAGGGCGGTCGTGATCAGGAAGATGATCTTGAAGAAAAGGGAGTAATTGTCCACCACCACCATGCGATTGAAGGCATATGCCGATTTTCCCCAGAGGCTAAAGCAGAAGAATAGGGCCCCGACGACTCCCGCCAGGCTCAGGTAAGGGACCGCCCCTTTGGCCCCTCCTTTAGCCAATACGATGAGGATCAGGAGAACCATGGCTGTAAGGCTCAAGATGAGCTCCGGCCCGATGGCACTCCAGTTTACCGCAGGGATGACCACATTCATGAAAACTCCTCCAATAAAAAATAAAAGATTAACCGCCGAGAGCGCGGAGGACGCAGAGAATAATTAAAATAGAAAGATTTTTATAATTTCCTATACGATTAAAGACCCGAATTTAGAAGTCCGCAGTCAGAAACCAGCGCCCGACGAATTATTCCGAGTTCTGTAAGGCTTGCGCCACAAAAATTTTTTCTCCTTCGGGCAGCAGCAAGCCGGCCTGATGCTTGGTATTCACCTGAGTGAGATAGCTTTTCACCGTCGGTTCCATACGGCTGAGGAAAGTCTGAGGATAGATCCCGATCCAGACGATAAACAGCGTGACACAACTGAGCACCAGAATTTCCCGTGCCGACAGATCCTTGAGAACCTTGTTTTCCGCCTTAGTCAGCTCTCCAAACATCACGCGCTGGTATGCCCAGAGCATGTAGGCGGCCGCCAGAATGATACCTGTCGCCGCTACCACAGCGAAGACAGCCGTGACCCTAAAGGTTCCAACCAAGATTAGAAATTCTCCCACAAACCCGTTCAGTCCCGGCAGTCCGATGGACGAGAGGGTGACCACCATGAAGAAGGCCGCGAAGATGGGCATCTGCCTCCAAAGCCCTCCAAAGTCTTCGATCATTCGCGTATGCCTGCGCTCGTAGATCATCCCCACCAGCAAGAACAGAGCGCCCGTGGAGAACCCATGGTTGATCATCTGCAGAATCCCGCCTTCAATCCCCTGCAGGTTCAGGGCAAAGAGCCCGAGCACCACGAACCCCAAGTGAGAGACCGAGGAGAAAGCGATCAAGCGCTTGAGGTCCTGCTGTACCAGGCACACCAGAGCTCCGTAAATGATGCCAATGATGGCCAGGATCGAAACCAAGGGAACCAGCTGGATGGAAGCATTGGGGAAGAGCGGGATGCTAAAACGTAAAAAACCGTAGGTGCCCATCTTCAGCAAAATCGCGGCCAGAAGAACCGAGCCCACAGTGGGCGCCTCTGTATGGGCGTCAGGAAGCCAAGTATGGAAAGGAAACATGGGTACCTTGATGGCGAAAGCCACCCCGAAGGCCAAAAACAGCCAGAACTGCACGTTGATCGGAACCGGCAGCTTGTAAAGCTCCAGAAGATCGAAGGTATACGTTCCGGTGACCGCCAAGTTGTGGAAGTAGAGCACCAGGATGGCCACGAGCATCAACACACTTCCTACCATGGTATAGATGATGAACTTGATGGCCGCATAGATGCGCCGTTTCGGATTTCCCCAAACCCCGATCAGGAGGTACATGGGGATGAGCATTACTTCCCAGAAGACGTAGAAAAGGAAAAGATCCAGAGCGACGAAAACTCCGATCATCCCGGTTTCCAAAAAGAGGAGGCAGATCATGAACTCTTTGACCTTGTCCTGGATATCTGTCCAACAGGAGATGACCGAGACCAGGGTGAGAAAAGTGGTCAGCAAAACCAGAAAGAGGCTGATGCCATCGATCCCCAGGAAATAACTCATTCCATATTCGGGGATCCACGGGGCCTTCTCCACAAACTGCATGGCCGCGGTATCCAGCCGGAAATTGAAGTACAGGGGAAGGGAGAAGATGAACTCCAGCAGGGCCACTACCAGGGTGATCCAGCGGATGGTTTCCTTCTTCTCTTTATTCACAAAAAGAAGAAGGGCAGCCCCCAGGAGGGGGAAAAAAGTAATCAGGGTGAGGAGGGGAAGTTCTGTCTGGTTCATCCACCGAGCTCCTTTTGCCTAAGCTGAGCGCTGAAAGCTATTAGAAGAGAAAATACCCAATCATCAAGACAACGCCCACCAATATGAAAAGGGCGTAACTTTGAACGTTTCCAGTTTGCAAACGCTTGAAAATTTCGCTTCCACCCCTGACCACGGCCCCCACCCCGTTGACCGTACCATCCACCAGAAGGTCGTCAAAAATCCTCCACAGGAAAACCGAGAAGCGGACCATTGGGCCGACGAACATAAAATTGTAAATCTCATCGACCCAGTACTTGTTCGCGATCATTTCATAAGGAGCCCTATAACGCTCGGCCAGGCGGCCGGGCAGGCTGGGGCTTTGGATGTACATCCGGTAAGCGGAGAGGATTCCCAACCCAGCGATGACCATGGAGACGATCATCATGCCGATCTCAAACCCCGCGGCGTGGTGGCCAGAGTCGGCCGCTTTTGGGGGCATGACAAAGACCGGAGCAAGAAAATCGTGGAATTGATTCCAACCTTCGACGATGGGAAAACCGATGAAGCCTCCGATCGTCGAGAGGACAGCCAGGATGATCAGAGGCACAGTCATGATCCCCGGAGATTCATGGATATGATGGGCCACCTGGTGATCCACCCGGGATTTACCATGAAAGGTCATAAACACGGCCCGAAACATGTAGGTAGCGGTCATGAAAGCGGCTACAGCTCCCACGAGCCAGAAAGCAAAGCCGCCCTCGGTCAGAGCTTTCCAGAGGATTTCATCTTTGGAGAAAAATCCGGCAAAGGGGAAGATTCCCGAGATGGCCAAGGTGCCGATGAGAAAAGTCCAGTAGGTGCGCCGCATATGAGGTTTGAGTGCGCCCATCCTGCGCATATCCAGTTCTCCGGCCAGGGCGTGCATCACGCTCCCTGCTCCCAGGAAGAGCAGAGCCTTGAAGAAAGCGTGCGTCATCAGGTGAAAGATGCCCGCGGCGAAGGCGCCTACACCACAGGCCAGGAACATATAGCCTATTTGGCTGATGGTGGAGTAAGCCAGCACCCGTTTGATGTCGTTCTGGGCCAGGCCGATGGAGGCGGCATAGATGGCCGTGGCTGCACCGATCACCGCTACCACAAAGATCGAGGTGGGAGCCAGAAGAAAGAGCACGTGGCAACGGGCGACCATATAGACCCCAGCTGTAACCATGGTGGCGGCGTGGATCAGGGCGCTGACAGGTGTCGGGCCTTCCATGGCATCGGGCAACCAGGTGTACAGAGGAATCTGAGCCGATTTGCCCGTGGCTCCCATGAAAAGAAGGAGGGTAGTCAGGGTGACGAGTCCACTGCCCACAGCAAATTTTCCTGGAGCCGCGGCAAAGACAGCTTTGAAATCCAGGGTGCCGAAGGTAAGGAAGATCAGGAAAATGGCCAGCAGGAACCCATAATCCCCGATCCGGTTAACGATGAAAGCTTTCTTGCCAGCATCCGAGGCAGATTTCTTCTCATACCAGAACCCGATCAGGAAATATGAGCAGAGGCCCACTCCCTCCCAGCCCACAAAAAAGAGGAGAAAATTGCCCGCCGAAACTAAGAGAAGCATGAAAAAGACGAAAAGGTTAAGGTAGGTAAAATACCGGCAGAAGTCTCGGTCCTCATGCATGTAACCATGGGAATAAATATGAATGATGAAGGAGACGCCAGAAACCACCATCATCATGACAACGGAAAGCGGGTCGATCAGAAAGCCTACGTTCGCCTGAAATTCCCCGGCCAGGATCCAGGTGTAAAGGACTTTTTCTAAAGAACGGCCGGTGGGCGGCAGCTTGAGCAGGGCAGCAAAGACCAGGAGGGAGACGAGGAAAGAAAGCCCGATGACCGCGCAAGCGATGAAGCCTACCGCCCCCTTGGACATTCGCCTGCCCCAGAAGAGGTTGACGGCAAACCCGATGGCCGGAAACAACGGAATCAAACCCACATAGTCCAGCATCCCCAAATCTCCTCTACCATTTCATCAAATTCATCTCATCCGCATTGACCGTCTCTTTGGTGCGGTACACCGCCATAATTATAGCCAGGCCTACAGCCGCCTCAGCTGCGGCCACGGACATGACGAAGAAAACAAAGATCTGACCGTCCATGGAGTTCAAAAAGCGGGAGAAGGCCACGAAGGCCACGTTGGCTGCGTTGAGCATAAGCTCGATGGACATAAAAATGACGATGGTGTTCCGCCTCAGCACAAATCCAATAACCCCCACGCTAAATAGGACCGCGCTCAAAATTAGGTAACTGGAAAGAGAGATCATGTTTACTCCTTGTTCAGATCTGGCGCTTAGCCAGGACGATCGCGCCGATGATAGCCACCAGCAGAAGGACCGAAGTGATCTCAAAAGGCAGTAGAAAATCCGTGAACAGCAGCCGGGCCACTACCTCCGTGTTGCCCAGGGCCGCAACCTTCTCCGGCGGGAAATCTCCCTTGCTCCCTTCCAGAAGGACAGAATTGAAAATCATCCCAATCTGGGCCAGCAGCACAATCCCCAAGAAGACCCCCAGGACCCTTTGCAACCTGTAGCGGATTATGATCTTTTTCTCTTTCTCCAGATTCAACAGCATGATCACAAAGAGGAATAGAACCATGATGGCGCCGGCGTACACCAGAACCTGGATGATGGCGATAAATTGGGCGTTGAGCAGGAGGTAGATCCCAGCCAAGCAGAAAAATGTGATGATCAGGTAGATGGCGCTGGCCACGGGATTGCGTTGCACGATGACCAGAATGGCGGTGATCACGGTCACCACAGCCAGCACGATGAAGAGAGCAGTTTCCACCATGGTACGGGCCTCCCTATTTCTGATAGGCGTGAAAGAGTCTATCCCGATTGTAGATCAAATCTTTACGAGTATAATTGGCTGTCTCGTAATTCTCCCGCAGAACAATCGCCCCGTAAGGACAGGCTTCCTGGCAAAACCCGCAGAAGATACAGCGCAGCAGGTCAATCTCATAAATCTTCGGGAACCGCTTATGGGTCGGGCCTTCTGCCGGTTCCACGCGGATGCACTTTGCCGGACAGACCGCGGCGCAAAGTTCACAGGCTACACAAAGGAGTTTCCCCTCCTCATCCCGCGTCAGTTCATGCAAGCCGCGGAAACGAGGGTACATGACCATCTTTTCCTCCGGGTACTGGATGGTCACCGGGTGGGTAAAGAAGGTACGAAAGGTTAACCCCAATCCTTTAAGCAGCGGTTTAATCATCTTGCTCCTCGCCAGCTCTCCCCCAAGCTCCGCTCATTCTATTAAGGACATGACCACGCCCGTGATCAGGATGTTCAGAAGGGCTAAGGGGAAGAGGACTTTCCAACCAAATTTCATCAGCTGGTCATAGCGCAACCGCGGATAGGTGGCCCGAAGCCAAATAAACAAGAAGATGAAGATAAACACCTTGATCAGGAACCATACGACGGGGGGCAGGAAAGGGCCCTGCCAGCCGCCGAAAAAGAGGGTCACGGCCAGAGAGCTGACCACCAGGATGTGGGCGTATTCCGCCAGGTAGTAAAGCCCGAACTTCATCGAACTGTATTCTGTCTGGTATCCAGCCACCAGCTCATTTTCACATTCCGTCAGGTCGAAAGGGGTACGGCTGCACTCTGCCACAGCAGAGATCAGGTAGATGATGAAACCCAGGGGCTGGTAAACGATGAACCATAATTGGGATTGCGCCTGCACAATCTCCACAGTAGACAGGGATCCCGTGATCATAAGAACGCCGATGATGGAAAGCCCCAGGGATAATTCGTAGCTGATCATCTGCGCGGAAGAGCGGATTCCCCCCAGCAGGGAATATTTATTGTTGGAGGCCCACCCCCCCATGGCCACTCCATAGACCCCCAGGGAGGAGATGGCCAAGAGATAGAGCAACCCTACGTTTACATCCGCTATCACCAGGTCTACCTTCTGGCCCAGGATGGTGATGCTATCGCCAAAAGGAATGACGGCATAGCTCATCAGGGCTGTGATGACGATCACCGTTGGCGCCAAGGTGTAGATCACCCTGTTGGCATGGGGCACAATGATGTCCTCTTTGAAGAAGAGTTTAAGGCCATCGGCAATGGGCTGGAGGAGTCCGAAGGGACCGACGCGATTCGGCCCATAACGGACCTGCATGTGACCCAGGACTTTCCTCTCCATCAGGGTCATGTAGGCCACGATGAGGAGCATGGCGCTAAAAACTACCAGAACTTTAACCAAGGCAATGAGAAGATAAGCCAGCATATCTTTTCCTTCCCACGAGGTTGGACATTAAATTTTCTCCACTTTCACCCGGGTAATTTTTAAATCCCAACCCGTCAATTGATGGCCCCCATTCAGCTCGAAGTGATAGGGGATAAATAGAACTCCCGGCGCAGCTCTCTCAGAGATGGAGGCCTTGATGGTAATCCTGCCCCGTTGGCCTTCTAAGGCGACCTTCTGGCTGTCCGCCAAGCCAATCCTGCGAGCGTCCGCAGGGTGCACTTCCACGTAGCTTTCAGCTTGTATCCGGCATAGTCCCGGACTCATCCTGGATAAGGAACCAGAATGAAACATCGTCGGCCCGGTCACTAAGAACCAGGGATATTCTGTCCCGGCGATATCTTCCTCAAATTCCGCCGGGATGAACTTCCCCTTCCCTCGGGGAAAATCTTTCTCATAGAGGGTTGGCGTTCCGGGATGGTCTGGCGACGGGCAAGGCCACTGGAGCCCCAAAGAGCTATCCAGCCGGCCGTAATTCATTCCCCCGTAAAGAGGCACGAGCTTCCGGATCTCCTCCATGGTGGATATGGCCGAAGCTCTGCCAAAAGGTGCTCCCGATGCTTTGGCCAGCTCCTGGAAAATCCACAGGTCCGGACGGGCCAAACCCATGGACCGCAACGCAGAACGCACCCGCTGGACCCTCCGCTCGACATTGGTAAAAGTTCCCTCCTTCTCTGCAAAAGCGACTGCTGGCAAAACAACGTGGGCTAAAGATGCGGTTTCCGTCAGGAAGCAGTCTTGGACCACCAGGAAATCCAGGCCAGACAGGGCCTTCTTCGTTCTGGTCGAGTCAGGGTAGGTCACCACGGGATTCTCGCCAACGACGTAAAGACCCTTAATTTTTCCCTCCTCAATGGCCTGAAGAATCGCCAGGGCTCCCAGGCCCAGCTCCTCGGGGATGGCCATTTTCCAGACCTTCTCGAACCGGCTCCGTTCTCCCGCGTCTTGCAAATCCGCATATCCCGGGAGCAAGCCTGGCGTCACACCCATGTCCAAAGCACCCTGCGCATTGTTCTTTTCACCCAAGATGAACACCCCGGCGCTCTCCCTGCCGACTTGTCCGGTCAGTAGCGCCAGGTTCGAGGCGGCCAAAGCCAAAGGAGCGTCCTTTCTTCCAGAAGCTGACCCGGTGGAGATCAGGATCACCCCCCTTTGGGCCTGGGCAAACAAACGCGCTGCCTCCGTCAAAGACTGCGCCGCTAACCCCGTCATAGCTTCAACCTTCTCGGGAGAATAGCTCTCCAGGGAGCGCCTCAAAGCTTCGATCCCTTCAGTTCGAGATTGGATGAACTCCTCTTTGGCCAGCCCTTCCCGCAAGATCACTTGCATCATACCATTGACCAGGGCCACCTCGCTTCCGGGCTTGACCAGCAGGTTCAGGGCAGAAAATTTATTTAAATAGATGTTCCGGCTGTTCACCACGATCAGCTTCGCCTTCCGGCGTTTTACGGCCAGAACTACTTCGGATTTGATCACCGGATGGGTTTCCGATAGGTCTGAACGCAGGGCCATGATGACGTCGGCTTTGCGGATCTCGTTGATAGAGTTGGTTGAAGCCCCATATCCCAGCGAATCGCGCAAGGCCAAGTGAGCGGCATAACTATATCCACCGGCGTGATCTAAATGGTTCGTCCCCAGCACTCCGCGCATGAACTTCTGGAACAGATAAAGTTCTTCGTTGGTCAGCCGAGGAGAGCACAAACCAGCCAATGCTGCTCCACCCTTCTCTGCTCTTATTTCCTCGAAGCGCTGGGCCACCGAGCCGAGGGCTTCATCCCAGGAGGCCTTGACAAAGGAGCCGTCTTTCTTGATCAGCGGAGAGGTTAACCTCTCTGGGCTATGAACATACTCCCACCCAAAGCGTCCTTTCACGCAAAGGCTGCCCTGGTTGATCCCCAGGTCTTCATCGGCCCGGATGCGCAGAATCTGGTTGTCCCTCGTTCCCACCGTAAGGGTGCAGCCCACTCCGCAGTAAGCGCAGGTGGTGTTGGTCTCTTGGAGGTCCCAAACCCGGGCCTTATGCAGGAAGATGCGGTCGTTCAGAGCCCCTACTGGACAGACAGATACGCATTGACCGCAGAATTCACAATTCATCGGCCGGTCAAAATCCGTCCCGATCTTCGTCTTCCAGCCCCGATGCATGAAGGAAAGCTCGTTGGCTCCCACCACTTCGTCGCAGATGCGCACGCACATGCCGCAGAGGATACATCGATCCACGTTTCTCTCAATGAAGGGGGAGACATGATCGGTGGGGGTATCGGCCTTTTCTCCCTGGAAAGGATTCTCGGCTACACCATACTCATATACGAGATTTTGCAACTGGCACTGTCCTCCAGCGTCGCACACCGGGCATTCCAAGGGATGAGATATGAGGATCAATTGCAGCTGGATTTTGCGGGCCTTGAGGATTTCGGGGGTATTGGTCAGGATTTCCATCCCGCTGCGCACAGGATTGAAACAGGCGGGAATCAGGCCCCGGCGGCCTTTTTGCTGGACAACGCAAAGACGGCAGGACCCAAAAGGCATGAGGCGCTTGTTGTTGCAGAGGGTGGGAATCTTAATTCCGGCCTTCTCAGCGGCTTCCAGGATCATCGTTCCTGGCGGAACAGTGACCTGAATTCCATCAATTGTTAACGTAACCATCATTTCCTCGTTACTTTTTTCTTCGCCACAGAGAGCACAGCGCGGCCATAGCCGCAATCAAACCCACCCCCTCCCTGCCCTCCCCCCTCGAGCCCTGAACCAGCATGGTACAGGGCGAGGGGGAGGGTAAGGGTGGGGGGGAGATTTTTTGCTTAATAAAATTTTAAGAGTTTGCAACTTAGTAATACAGAGAACACAGAGATTCTTTAAAATTAAAATTCAAAGTCTGAAATCATAACGTATCGGCTTAAATTTTTATTCTCTCTGTGGTCTCTGTGTGCTCTGTTCGCAGCCCATAACGCTGCGTAACTAGCCGGTG
>Ga0315312_1001521_pt1 | contig 17777 bp, 17 predicted proteins | sample TDP7_MG_FD_203629 | JGI IMG/M metagenome (GOLD analysis project Ga0315312, IMG submission 203629) | Freshwater sediment microbial communities from Lake Towuti, South Sulawesi, Indonesia - TDP7 | ecosystem: Environmental > Aquatic > Freshwater > Lake > Sediment | place: Indonesia: South Sulawesi... | reverse complement strand
ACTAGGCTGGAGGCTGCAGGCATAGAAGTCTACTGTGACACCTGCATCATAGTCACTTGGCTGAAGGAGGCAGGCATCGACTCCATAATAACTAACTCGGGGAAAACCGCCTATTATGCCCCTCAATTCTGTAACGTGGATGTGGTGTTCGATGGGCTCCCAGAAATAGTCAGAAAGGTAACTGAGTGAACATCAAGGTCAATAAAGCTGTCAACATCTCGAAGGTCTATGGATTGTTATCCCTTTAACCGTAAATAACTTATAGGACATGGCGGTTAAGTAATTTCAGATGAAAATTATAAAGCGGTTGAGGTGATATACATGAAGTTGCTGATGTTTTCGAAGATGCTGAAGGATGTGGGAAAACTCTCGGTGGACGAGGCGGGGGACCGTATTGCCGAAATGGGTTTTGACGGGGTGGACCTGACGGTTAGGCCCGGCGGCCACGTCCTCCCCGAGGAGGTGATAGGAAAGCTACCTGAGGCGGTGGACACACTGGAATCCAAGGGCTTAACTGTACCCATGATCACCACCGGCATCACAGATGCCGGGGAGAAATACGCGGAAGACATCTTCCGCACCGCCTCCCAGTGTGGCGTAAAGTTTCTAAAGCTGGGCTACTGGCGGTACGAGGGATTTGGCAAGCTCAAGGAACAGATTGAAAGCCTAAGGAGTCGGCTTAAAGGAATCCAAGATTTGAGCAAAAGATATGGAGTCACCGCAGCCATCCACATCCACTCAGGGAACTATCTAAGTGCCAATCCAGATGTGGTCTGGATGCTCCTCCAGGACTACGATCCAGATTACCTAGGTGCGTACATAGACCCAGGCCACATGACTGTGGAGGGAGGCCTCTCAGGCTGGAGGATGGGCATGGACCTGCTAAGTCAACACATTAGAATGGTGGCGGTCAAGGACTTCGGCTGGTTCCAGGAAAGGGATGAAAAGACTGGCAAGAAAAGGTGGCGACCAGACTTGGTGCCCCTGGGAGACGGTCTAGTACCATGGCCCCAAGTGTTCACCCACCTCCGGGAAATCAAATTCAACGGCCCCGTATCCGTCCACAGCGAATACAAGAACATAGGCCTAGAGGAGCTGATCCAGCAAACCAAAAAGGACCTAGACTACCTAAAAAACATCATAAGAGCATTATAAAAATAAACTGTCAAAGTTTTTGGGGAGTTTCTGAAAAGGGATCAAGCCATATATGGCCGCGAGGATTAAGTGCTGATGAGCGATATAATAGCTTCTAATGGAACAAAGGTTGTGTTAAGTGAGGAAAGATGGAAACATATACTTGTGAGACATGCAGAATTGGAAAATAAAATTAATAGGGTTATGGAGGCGGTTGTAAGGCCTGACGAGTCCTACATTGATCCAACTGGCGCAATCCATGCTTTGAAGAGGTTGATTGATGAAGTGTCGGAGTACCTCGTGGTCATATATCGCAAAACAGACGGGAAAGGCTATATAAGAACCGCCTACTACATAAGTCTTAAGAGGAAGCAAAGGAGGTATAGAAGATTCAGAAGGTTGAAACCCTCCTAGACATAGACGTAAGAGATGTCTTAGAGAGAACAGAGAGAAAGTATGGATTGCGATTGCCCAGGAAAGTGGTTATGGTAGACTATGGAGATGACGTGGGTGATCTGTACATAAGGTTTAAACATGCAAAACACACCGAGGGAGAGCCAACAAACGACGGACAGGTAATAATCCATTACGACGAAAACGAAGACATAGCCGCCATAGAAATTTTAGACATAACAACCATATAACCAAACGTTTACTTCCTTTAACCCCACAAGCAAAAATTATAAAATCTTATCTTTGGCAAGAACTTTCCTTCACCATAACGATAAATCCTTCACTTGAGCCCTCTTCTTTAAAACCCACCTTTTTAAAGACATAATGTGCTCTTAGGTTGTGAGGGTCTGTATGCAGTTGTATCACCTTCAAGTTTAGTTCTTTGAAGCCTATCTCAAGTAAAAGTTTCATGGCTTCTGTGCCGTAGCCCTTGCCCCATTCACGCTTGTCTCCGATGAATATGGATGCTTCAGCAATTTGTTTACTCCAGTCGATGTCTCTAAGCCCTATTGTCCCTATTAGTTTGGACTTATCCTTTAACTCAATGCCCAAAGCCAAGTCGTTTGGACTTTTGTCAAAATCCTTCAGTTGTCTAACTCTTTCTTCCACTGACGGAACCCGTTTAGCACCGATTGTGGCTGCTACTTCTTGGTCTTGAAGCCACTGAACATAGGGTAAAGCATCTGCCTCATTCATGGCCCGCAGGCAGACGAGTTTTCCGCAACGTCTTCCTTTCAGATGCAATCCAAACCTCTCCAAGCTCTTAAAGCCTAACGAAAATCAATGGCAAGTAAAACCAGAAGCTGTTAAACCAGCTCCTAAAAAGGCGCAAACATCACCTTTGTTGAGGGCCCCTTTTGGCTATGACTTCAACTTCATTGATATACCTGCCGACCTTCTCAATTTCATCTTTGAACTGCTCATAGGAGACCTCTCCGTCGTAGAAGCCTTGAAGGTGAAGGATCATCATCCGGGCATTGAACCTATCATATATGCCCAGGTCCTCGACCGCCCTCTCCGTCTCTTTCAACTTCCACAACTTATTCCTCCTGTCTTTATAGGTTTCACCCGCGCCTAAACCGTAGGCCTCAAGCAAGGCATCAGTGGCCTTCAAGGTGGCAAGCCACGCCTTTTCACAGGCATCCCTAAGCTTCATAAGGTCACCTTTCTTTATGCTCTCCTCGTATTCGACGGAGGCGGCCACCACCGCCTTCTTAGCTTCACTCAGGTAGCCCTCAAAATCCCCATGGCCCACGCATCTCTCACCACTTTAAACTGGAAACTTCGCCAGATATATGCCTTATTATTTCTCACACCTTCTCGAAACTTCAACATCCAAGATGATTCAAAAACATTCTTAGGGTTGAGTTTAGTGGTGGTCTATTCTGGGTGGGATGGGCTTCTCCTTCCATTCTAGGATGAATTTGGCCAGGTTCTCTGTGGCTGCCTCCAGCCACGTTTTTCCCTTTTCGGCTGTGGCTACGGTTGGGTCTCCCATAATTCCGGTTTTGGTTCCTCGGCTCGTTAAGTTCACGGTTTGGGCTGGGGAGCGCCAGGCTCCGACCATTATGTCGCTCCAGATGAACTCTGAGGTTTTTGGGGCCATCTCCTTGACCGCCTTTTCCATTTGCACCAGCCCTGGCTCCAGGAAAAGGAGCGCGGAGGTTTCCAGCTCACAGGCGTGGCCCATGCCTCCTGGAAATTCAGATTCGCGGAGTTTTTTCATCTCTTCCTTTCTTTCGCCCACTTGGAAGACCAGGTCCCACCAGCTCACTAGGGCGCATAGGGTGCTCGGATGGTAGTTGTTAACCCGTCTTACGACGGCGTCTAGGAAGGGTATGTTGCTCCCGTGGCCGTTTACGATGATGATTTTCTGGAAGCCATGATGGGCCACGCTTCGGCATACGTCATAGACATAGTTAATAAAGTTTTCGTCGCGGATGGATATGGTCCCTGGAAAGTCTAAGGTGTGCTCCTGAAAGCCATAATAAATTGTTGGCATAACCAAGGCGTTGCCGCGGACCCGTTCGGCGGCCATCCTGACAACCTCGGAGCAGCAGAGCCAGTCCACCTTAATGGGCAAATGGGGACCGTGTTGCTCAGTGCTCCCAACGGGCAGTAATATCACCTTTCTCGCCACTACAGCCTGCTTTACCTCAGGCCAAGTTAAGTCCGCATAAAATATCTTCTCCATCTTATCCAAGGTTTCACGCCTCTTTTAGGTTTCATATTTGGTCAACCCTGAGTTTTATGGAGGATTACTCATGATAAGTTTTTCCTCCTTTATACTTTGTTACTGAGAATGGGATGTTTATGTAAATTCTTATGTTTTGATTGTGGCTATGGAGGTGGGTCCAGCGCAGGATGCCTATTCTCTCCTAAAAACTGTGACCGTTCCCTTTTCGCCGTCCACCTCCACCTCATCACCGTTTTCAATGAGGAAAATATCCACCTGATCAACCATGGGAATATTTGCGATAATGGCTCCTACAACAACTACCGGATCTGCCCTTTCATTAACGATGGCCCTTGGACCTAGGCCCCCCTTAGCTAGAGAATAGAGGACATAGCTGCCCACGGTGGACCCGTGGCCTTGGGGGAAACATAGAACTTTCCCCTTCACATTTTCTCCCCTTAAGTCGTGGTCCCTCTCGGTTATTTCTCCAGTTTTGGGGTCCACACCCCCAAGGAAACTTATGGGCTTCGCGGAAACCAACGCGTTTCCTTTACCGCGGCCAGAAACGATGGGCCGCCCCCTTAACACTTGAATTTTCAATTCCTCCGTTCGCGGGCTTTAATTTTAGCGCGTAAATTAACAGGATGTAATGTGCGTGGGCAAAAATAGGTTTTGTCCTCAAGAGTCTGATTTAAACCGTGAATCCTATAGCGCTGCCAAGTTTACTTTTTTAACTAGCTCCCCTTTGCGCTTCCTTATGGTAACCTCCGTTACTTCGGCCGCCTCGGCGATTTTTTTCTGGGTGATTTTCTCACCCTTGAATTCGCTGGCGAGATATACGGCCGCCGCAGCCAATCCTGTTGGGTCCTTCCCCGCCACAGCCCGGTTAACCTTAGCTTCACGGAGAATTTTAACGGCGAGGCCCTGAACTTCACCTGAAACTCCAGCCTTTTCAGCAATTTTTAAGACGTAGTCTAATGGGCTGTCGATGGGCATCTTCATCTTTAGGCTTCTTAAGATTATTCGGTAACACCTGGATACTTCCTTCTCCGACCTGGTCGTGGCTTCAACAATTTCCCTGAGGGTCTTTGGGGTCTTAGTAATCCGGCAGGCGGCGTGTAAAGATGCTGCAACAATGGCTGGAATGGATCTTCCCCGAACCAGGTCCTCATTTAAAGCCTTACGGTAGATGAGCGCCGCTGTTTCCTTAACGTGGGGTGGGATGTGGAGCTTTTCTGATAGGAGTTCCAGCTCGTTCATGGCTTGCATAAGGTTTCGGTCGTGGGAGGCGTGCATCTTGGACCTTACATTCCATCTTTTGAGCCTCCACATTTGGCGCCTAACTTCAGGAGAAAGGGGGCGGCCAAAGGCGTCCCGGGTAACTTCGATGGAGGTGTATAAGCCCTTATCGTAGTGGGAGTACTCCGCTGGGGGGCCCACCCTGGCCCGGGATTCCTTTTCCTCACGGGTGAAAGCCCTCCACTCAGGTCCCTCACTCATCGCCTTTTCTCCAACAACGAGCCCGCAGGCCTTACAGACCAGTTCGCCCATTTCGTCATCTAAGATAAAGTCTGAGCTTCCACACTCGGGGCACTTTGTTCTCAGCTTGGTTGCCTGCGCCATTCAACGACCCCCAACATTCTCTGACTAAAAAGCTCTGAAAACTTATCACTTATATATAAACATTGCGGATATTTAAATGTTTGGGAGTTCAATAGGATATTTGCGCTGAAGAGGGAACGCCACCGAGCAGTTTTTCTGCAGCTAAACCGACCTTTTCGCGGTTTTCTTCATCCGTGTAAACCCGCAGGATGTTTATGAAACCCTTGAGTGTATCGAAGATTCCGGAGATTTCACTCAGCTTCTGGGAAACCTTTTTTCCGTCCCGCGTCCTGTAGAACACGGGGATTTCCATGGGCTCTAGGAGAACTGAGTGCCTATAAGGGACTGATGGAAGATTTGGCACATCTATTACGACGGACTGGGGGTCAACCCCCGCCTCTAGGGCGATCTGGTCCCTTATCTGCCTCCGAACCTCCTCCACGCTGAAGATGCTGGATATGGCCTTGTCCCTCACGTAGAAGGTTTGGGCATAGGCGTACTTAAGTAACCTGCGTCTCTCCAGGTCCTCCATGATTTTTCTGGATTTTTTACACTTTTTAAGCATGGCCCACACCGTGTAGTCATCAAGGGCCAGATACTCCTCGGGTGTTTTAAAGTCAACTAAGCCCAACTCATCCTTTGCCTGCTCCATGGCCGTTGCGATCATGATCTGTGCTGCCCGCGCAACCCTGTGGAAGTATATGCTTTTGAAGGATGCGATGCGGGCTAATATGAAGGATTCGAGGGCTGAGACTTCCTCCCCCTTGATTCTCGGCGTTCCAAGGTTTATCGCAAGGTTTTCGTCAAGCACATCCAGCATGTGGATGAGGCGGAAGATGTCCACGTAGCCGTATTCGGCCCCCGTGTGGTAAGTGTCTCGAACTATGAAGTCGAGTTTGTCCACATCCACGGCACTCCGGATCATCTGGTCCATGAAGGCCTTGCCGGGTTCGTGCAGTAGCCCCACGGCGAGGCTCCCCATGGTGTTTGGATCGTATCCAATTCCGCTGATTTTTTCCTTCAACTCAGATTTCTGAACAATCCACGTGGTCATGTCTTCATGGGTTTTGTTAAGGAACTTTACAAGCATGTGCTCAAATATGTGGGAGAAGGGACCGTGCCCCACATCGTGGAGCAATGCACCTATTCTTATCTTCTGAATCTCATCCTCGGTAAGGAGTTGAAAGAGATTGGGATTCTCCGTCAGTTGTCCAGCTAGATACATGACGCCAAGGGAGTGCTCAAAGCGGGTGTGGGTTGCGCCTGGATAAACCCACTCCGCCCCTGCCAGTTGACGTAATCGTCTCAGCCTCTGCACCGGGAAGGAGTCTATGATCTCCTTTTCCGCGTCTGTGATGTGGACGTATCCGTGGACGGGATCCTTAATTTCGCCCCAATACCGTCTCATACCCTTTTCCCTAAATGTTCATTTGAAAACTATTAATTAAACTTGTTTATTTTATATCCTCCCCCATTCCGACTAAAAGGAGATTGAGTGCATATGAACAAGATGTATAAGGTCTTGGTTGTAGTCGCTGTGGTGGCTGTAGTTGCGGTTGTCATAGCAGTTTTTTACCCTCGACCCCCTTCGTCATTCATGAAATTCGGTGAGATGCAAATAGGCAAAGGAGAAGTCGGTATGCTTTTCCTTGGCGACTCTGCGTTCGTTCTTAAGACCATTAACCACGCCATAATCGTGGATCCTGCTGCGAAGGTCTCGCCAGACGCAGTTAGGGCATTAGGGAAGGTCAATGCCATCCTGATCACGCACGAACATAGCGACCACTTCGCAGCCAGCGCTACGTTGGAGGTGTATCGCGCGTCTGATGCAGTTGTCGTAGCGAATAAGGGAGCTTATGAGAGCCTAAAGGTATCTATCCAAAGGACTGATAAGTTGATTGAACTGGAACCTGGAGAAACAACGGCGATAGATGGGATAATCGTAGAAGCCATAGCATCAAATCACTCGGGCCTGTCGCCCGTCATGTACGTGATATCGATGGACAACATAACAATACTTCACGCGTCAGACTCAGGATTCAGCCCATCCCTCGAGAAATACGCGGGAAAAATTGACATAGCCCTGCTGCCTACGGGCAGCCCTTCGCCGACAGCTTCACCTTCACAAGCCTTCAAGATGACCGCTACGCTGCGCCCAAAGAAAGTAATTCCAATGCACGGTTCATCAGCTGAATACTCAGAATTCCGCAGACTGTTGGCTAACTCTCCAGGCGTCAGCCTCGTAGAGGTCCCTGAACATAACCCACAAAAGTTGTCTGTACCCTAGAGAGTGCTACAAAATAGTTCGTGGAAGTTCAATCCTCGTCTATGAATCTGTTGGCGGGCGGTATCTCCAGCGGTAAGCCCCGCCTCTTTCGAATGTCCTGAATGATTACCGCCGCCAGGTTTTCCGGCACCTTCTCCCAGCGGTCAAACTGGGACTGCCAGAAGGCGTGGCCCGAGGTTGCCGACCGCATCTCCGCGGACACGCCGAAGGTTTCAGCCACAGGAATGTACCCCGTGATCATGGTGAGGGCTCCCTTCTGGATGGAAGAGGCTATTCTACCCCTCTTCCGCGTGAGGATGCTGCCCACTTCTCCAACCCACTGGGTGGGAACAGACACCCCAATCCTATAGACAGGCTCCAAAAGCGCGGGTTTGGCCGTGAGGAAGGAACCGAGGATGGCCCTTCGAACGGCGGGCATGATCTGGGCTGGGTCGCGGTGCGGCGGGTCTTCATGGAGTTGGGCGTCCATAAGCCTGACTTTGAGCCCTCGCATGGGTTCCTCACAAAGGGGACCGTTTTGGCAGGCCCACCTGAAGCCTGCGATGGCTGTGTCCCTAACTTCTCGGATGTACTGAACACCCCTAGTCGCATCGATGAAGACGTTCCTGTGCTCCTCTAGAGCCCAAACGTTCCTAGCCTCCTCTGCGGGCCAGACAGCCTCCCTTTGGAGGATGGCACTCATCCGTTTCCGCCCCATCTCCTCGGAGACTTCTCCCTTCTCAATCATGGCTATAACCCGTTCCTCCAGGGGTTCCACCTGGACCCAGAACCGATTGTGCTTGTTGGGGCTTTTAGCCATGGCGTTGACCCCTCGACTGGCAACGCTTTCTCTGTAAACGACGATGGGATGCGACGTTACAATCTCCAATCCATAGTCATGGATGAACTTGCCAGCAATTTCCAGGTGGAGCTCGCCCATGCCGCTGAGGAGGTACTCGCCCGTTTCCCTGTTTATGGTCGTTACTAGGGTTGGGTCCTCCACCGCCAGGCGGTGCATGACCTCCACGAGGCGCGGCAATTCCTTAGGATGCTTCGGCTCCACGGCGACGGTCATAACTGGCTCAGAAACGTACTTTATGCGTTCAAAGGGCGCCATGCCATCCCTATGGTCGACGCATACCAGAGTTTCGCCGGGCCTCGCCTGGTCCAGCCCCAGCAGCGCGGCTATATTTCCAGCGACGATGCGGTCCACCACCTCCCTAAAGGCGCCCATGTACATGGACACCTGCTGGATCCGATAGTCCCTTTTGGCGCCCACTAGATAAACCATGTCGCCCTCTTGGAGGGAGCCGGAAAAGAGGCGCCCGGTGGCAACCAGCCCCGCTTGGGGGTCCATCTGCACCTTGTTAAAGCATAGGACCGTGGGCCCCTTCTCGTCACAATTTAGCATGGCCTGCCCCACCTCAGAGTCCAGGTCTCCCCTCCAGATTTTGGGAATCCTGTACTTCTGGGCTTCCAGGGGGTTGGGGAGGTGCTTCACAACCATGTCAAGAATGGCCTTGTGAAGGGGAAGGTCCTCCTTAAGCCCCTCCCAGCGCTCCTGCCGGTAGGCCTCCGCTATGTTATTAAATTTAAACCCTTTTTCTCGGGCGATGGCCACGGTGAAGCCCCATCGGTGGAGGGCCGATCCGAAGGCCACCGTTCCCCTGGCCGCGTCCACCTTCCACCTGTCCTTAAATTCGGGCTCTCCATATGTGTCTATGAGGTTATTAAAGTCCTGAATGATTCGGAGGAGCTTTGTCTGAACCTCCTCAGGGCTTAGTTTAAGTTCCCTGATGAGGCGGTCCACCTTGTTAATGAACAGGACGGGCCTAACCCTTTCCTCCATGGCTTGCCTCGTTACGGTCTCCGTCTGGACCATGACCTCCTCCACGGCGTCCACCACCACCACGACCCCGTCGATGGCCCTCAAAGCCCGAGTCACCTGCCCCGTGAAGTCCACGTGCCCAGGCGTATCGATCAAATTGATAACATAGGGCTTGTTTTCAATCTCGTGGAGCAGGGAAATGTTGGCCGCCTTAATGGTGATCCCCCTCTTCTGCTCCTCCTCCAAGTAGTCCAAAGCCCGAGCTTCACCAGCAACCCCGGGTGAAAGAAGCCCGGCCTCCGCCAGCAGGGAGTCAATCATGGTGGTTTTTCCATGGCCTATATGGGCGATTATCCCAATGTCCCGGACAAACTCCTTTGTACCCATGAGCCTTAGGATATCGCTTGTCTGCCTAAACCGTGGCATCTTGTTTCTTCCCCAACTTCTTGAGGCAAATCTTTAAGGAAAGGGCTTTTAAGAGACCTTAGAGCGTCATCTCTTCAGTGTTTTCCTTCTCTATCAAGTAATTATACATTTTCTTCTTGATTGATTAGGCCTGTTCTCTTTCGAAGAATCTTTCAGCCTTTGGTGGAGTTGGATCTAAACCCTTACGTTCCCGAATCTGACCTATAACGGCCGTCTGCATGTTCTCAGGAACAGGAGCCCAGTGGCTAAACTGGGTTGCCCAGAACGCCCGCCCTTCCGTGGATGATCTTAGTTCCTCAGCAAGGCCGAAGGATTCGCTGACGGGCATTTCCGCCTTGACGATTATCACGTCTTCCTCCGTGGCCATGTCGAGAACTCGGCCCCGGCGTTTCTGAACTTCCGAGAGCACCGGGCTCACGAAGTCGCTGGGAACCTTAACCTCAAGGCTTAGGATGGGCTCCAACAGTTTCGGATCACTTAACAGGAAGCAGCACCAAATGGGACGCCAGGTCATGGGAAGAATCTGGGCAGGTCCCCTGTGGACCGGATCTTCATGGATTTGTATGTCCATAAGATTTACCTTCAGGCCGTAGGCTGGTTCTTCGGATAGGACGGAGCTGTCCACGGCTTCTCGGAATCCGGATATCATGTGATCGAGGATCTCTTCCACGTACTGTCTGCCCTTTATTTTGTTGACTAGGATGTTGTTGTCTTCAATGGCGATGGCGTAGCGTGCATCGTCTGTTTCCCATCCGAACTGTTTTAGGATTTTTTGTCTCTCCTCACGGCTCTGCATCTCGGAGATTTTGCCCTGTTTGATTGCCTCGATTACTTCGTCGGACAGTTTTTCTAGGGTTACCCAGCATCTATTATGCTTATTTGGGCTCTTGCCGAGTATGGGGGGTCCTTCGTAGTCGTGGCTGATGGTTTCGCGGTAGATGACGATTGGCTTGCTGGTTTTGACCTTCAAGCCAGCTTCATGCATTCGGTAAGCAGTGACTTCGAGGTGCAGTTCGCCCATTCCGCTTAGCAGATACTCTCCACTTTCCTTATCTATCTTGAATCGCAGGTTCGGATCTTCGAGGGTTAGCTTCCGGATGACCCTATCAAACTTTGGCAGGTCTTGCACATCAACTGGCTCAACGGCCACGGTGACGACCGGGTCTGATACATAACGCAGGCCCTCAAAGGGTTGAACCTCCATCCCCTGGTCTGTGACGGTTTCGCCCACCCGTATACCCTGGATTCCACCTATCGCCGCTATGTTGCCCGCCGGGATGCGTTCAACGATAACTCGGTCGGCTGCCATGCTCATATAGACCTGTTGGACGCCTCCATCCACGCGGCTTGTAACCAAGCGTACCGGCTTACCCTTTTCTATGGTTCCACTGAACACGCGCCCTATGGCCACGACTCCACTGTGGGGGTCGACTTCGATGGTGCTCACGCACATTAGCACAGGCCCGTTAGGATCAACCTTGGCCATGGCCTTTCCAACAGGGCTGTTAGGGTCGCCTGGCCAGATTTGGCTCTGTCTGTAAGGCTGGGCTTCCAGGGGGTTTGGTAAATGCTCGCAGAACATGTCTAGGATAGTTTCGTAAAGGGGCGCTTTCTTGCTCAGTTCATCGACTTTCCTGCCTATTTCTTCGTCTGTTCCGCTGTAGGCGTCAATGATGTCCTTGAAGGTTATGCCTTTAGCTTTCATATGGGGCAGGTTGAGACCCCATCGGTGGAGGGCTGCACCGAAGGCCATGCGCCCATCTTCAACTCTAACTTGCCAGTCTTGCTTGTGTTCGATAGGCGCATATTTCTCGATGAGGCTGTTTACCTTGCGGATGATCTTGGCAAACTTGTCCTGGATGCCCTGGGGGGTTAGGCGGAGCTCCCTGATGAGGCGATCTACCTTGTTGATGAATAGAAGGGGCTTGACTCGTTCCCGTAGGGCTTGCATGAGGACGGTTTCGGTTTGGGTCATGGGTCCCTCCACCGCGTCAACGACCACCAGCGCCCCGTCAACGGCCCTTAGGCTTCGGGTAACGGCGCCGCTGAAGTCGATGTGTCCAGGGGTGTCGATGAGGTTGATGAGATAATCGTTTCCATTGTAGTTGTGGGCGAGGCTTATGTTCGATGCGAATACAGTCATCTGCCTTTTCTGTTCCAATTCCCAGGAGTCGAGGAATAGTTTCTGCCCCGCAATTTGCTCGCTGATTATGCCCGCTGCAGCGAGGAGGCTATCTGAGAGCGTTGTCTTCCCATGATCAACGTGGGCGATGATGCTCGTGTTCCTGACGCGCTCTAGGCTGTTCATGAGCTTGACGATCTCGTCAACCTGCTTATACCGACCCATAGGGCTAATCCCCTATTATTAACGTTAAGGCAAAGGAGAAAGGAAAAACTTCCGTAAAAACCTTTTCCCCGCCGCGACCTCCTTGCAGGAACCGCGTCACATAAATCCCACGGTTGTGCCCCTTACGAACATTTCAATAAATGTTAGGGCCAGCATGATGGCTAGATAAACTATTGCTCTCGATTCTTTAACGTTGTACAAAATTTTTGGGCCTATATAGAGCTGTAGGAGGAGAGAATAAAAGGCTGCAAAGAGGGAAATGAGTGGTAAGAAACCGCCGAGTATACAGGGGCCAACCCCGTAGCAGGAGGTTTTCCAAGCATTTAGAATTGAACCTTTACCGCCCATTAACCTAAAGACTAGGTGTGAGAATCCCGTTAAGAAAAGGAGCAGCAAAACGGCAAATCCCAAAATTAAGAAAACTTCGAGGAGATAAGCATAGACTCCATATTGAGGAAGTAAATTGTCCTTTAAAATTCTGTAGGCCAAAATCTGAGACTGATATGCTGAAGAAAAATCCGTGCTCTCAACTCCTAAATAATTAGCAATGGCTGTGAAAATTGAAAGAATAAGCGAAGTTTCTAAAAAGAAAATTAGCGCTGGCTTCCAATCCTCATTTTTAACCATTTCAAAAAACGCGGGCGGATTCATCAACAACAGCAAGAATTTCTTGAACACAGTCCTTCACCCTAGATACGCCTCAAGATTCAATTCCATCTTTCCTCTGTTCGCGGATGATAGAAGAGCATCCATATTAATGTTGCAGTTACCAACCTTTTTTGTTTAGTAAGGGGCTTCCAAAAATAAAAGAAAAAGTTTATTATGGTACCCCAGATAATATTCCGTGGGGTTGTTAATTGTCTGGGTTAAAGATTTCCGTGATGTTAAGTAATTTGAAGATGGATGAGTATGATGGAATGAAAGAAGTCGTGAAGATGGGGGTACCAGGCATCCACCTAAGCGTAGGTTCTGGCCGCTTTGCGCCTGATAATATGGATCAAAAAGCTAGGAAGGCTTTGGTTGAGCATGTTCGGTCGCTTGGGTTAGAGATCTCAGCAGTATCAGCGTGGGGAGGTAAAGTGGATCTATGCGAAGCAGAGAAGGGAGAGGAAAATGTAGCTTGGGCCCAAAAAATTATAGACCTTGCAGTAGACCTTAAAACGTCGATTTGGCAAGCGCACATCGGCGTAATGCCACGAAAAACAGCCGATCCCTGCTGGAAGGCCCTTCTAGAAAACACAACCCGCATTGCATCCTATGCCGAAAGCCGGGGAGCATGCTTAGCTATCGAGACTGGCCCAGAACCACCTTCTGTTATAAGAAGGTTAATAGAGACTGTGGGAAGCCCAGGGCTTCGGGTTAATTACGACCCTGCCAACCTCATCCTTTGGCCACCAATATTAGCAACACGTGCTGGTATACCTTACGAGAAAGAGAAATCATTGAAAGAGTTCATGCCAGTGGAAGGGGTAAAAGTTCTGGGACCATACATCGTTCACACCCATGCAAAGGATGCCACGGTAAACGAAAAGGGTCAAGCAAAAGAGGTACCCTTGGGAGAAGGCCTGATCGACTGGTCTCATTACGTGAAGTTACTACGCGAATACGGCTTCAACGGGTACTTTGCCATTGAGCGGGAAACGGGAAAAGACCCCGTGGGAGACGTCAAGAAGGCAGTGGTGTTTCTCCGTAATTTGTTATAGCCTACCAGGCGCTCGCTATTAAGAAAAATTAATCAAGATACAACGCAGAAATTAAGAGCTTGGTTAGATAGTTTAAGTTTTTAAAGATTCTATATCTCTCTCAAAGATGCCATCCTAAGTTGTAAACGCAAGTTAAGGTTTACAGCAGTGATTTGTAGTTGGACGTGACCTTTCTGAAGGCCTCTATATACTGGTCGAGAAAAGCTTCCTTAGGTTCAACGTAGACTTGCGACAGAAGGATTTTATCCCTTAAACTCTCAGCCACGGGAAAATCGCCTTCCTTATATCCCTTGAATGGTGGTAGTCCCATGAACTCACCTCCTAGGGGCCCACGGCCATGTCCCCAAAGGTCATAGCCTTGAGTAAATATCGATCTAAGATGCTCAAGTTTCCGCCCGCCACGACTTAGGGGAGCCCCTTCAGCCCTCATTGCTTCCACAAACTTCTCTGCCGATAGGCCTCCTAGCTCGTCAGGGTTGTATAGAATCTGAGCCCCAGCGTAAAAATCTCGTTTCGCTTTGTTATACGTATGTTGCAGATCAAGTCCTGGAAGTTCCCGTATGCCGTCACAGAGCCCCTTCCAAAACTTCAGCATTCTCTCGTTACGATAGGATAGTGTGCTTAGTGAAACTTTAGCTAACGCTGCGGCAAAGGGATGTATTCTCATCTTCCAGCCCAAAACTTCACTATCCAGCATACGATATGGGGGTCGAAGGCTTTTGAGTTCTTCATCTATTCCCGCCCGGTGAAGGTGGCCGTAGATGAGTAGGCGTTCATAGAATTCTCTATTATTGGTGGTCACTATACCGCCTTCTCCACCACTGACCGGTTTTCCACTAGGGCTGGGGCCCCCTTGGAGGCTGAAACAAACGATGTCGCCCACATTACCGGCCTTCTTCCCATCCCATTCGGCTGCGTGGGCGTGGGCGGCGTCTACGACGATGGCGACGCCGTACCTGCGACCGATGTCCATCAACGCATCCATATCGCATACGGCCCCATGCATGTGGACGGGGTGGATCAGTCGGGTGCGCTTTGTTATCCTCCTCTCGGCGTCCTCTGGATCGATCAACAGTGTTTTCGGATCGATGTCACAGAATACGGGGCGTGCACCCATGTGGAGACCCCCAAAGTAACCGCCGAGGTAACCAACTGTCGGCACAATAAACTCATCTCCCGGACCCAATCCGGCGGCGTAAAAGGCGTTAGCTATGGCTGTGCCTCCGTGGTCGGTAGTTAAGCAGTACTCACAGCCTGAAAACTCCCGAAACTCCTCTTCAAATTCCTTTATAATGGAACCGAGAGAGTATATCCCTTTATCAATCAACTCGTTTATCAGTCTCTTTTCTTCTTCGATCGGACGCTTCCACTGCTCCGGGGAACTGATAGTTATGGCAGGTTTCCCACCATGAATTGCTAATTTCTCCGCCAATTTCCATTCTCACCTTTATATTTCATTTGCTATTTTTGTCGATAACCTAAGAGTTGAATCATTTAAATCTAAATAAAGTTTATGGTAAAGGCGATGCTCATACTTCTCATCACTTAAGGGTGCATTAACTTGGGGAACCATAGCTCCCCCCGTCCTAGCTTGACGAATCTATGCATGGTTTCTAGAAAGCGAGGATGGGGGGATACTATAGGCATACAAGGCCCCTTTGTTAAGCAACAAATCCTTCTGCGAATTGCGTAACAAAAGTATCTATTCCTTCAGTTTAGTTATGGCTTCCTTAACGACCAATGCGGGGGCATCGGTCTTGAAGCCTCTGCTGTTAAAGTGGGTGGGTACAGCCTGAAAGCCCTCCTTTTTCAGCTCCTCCAGAACTGCGGTTAAGGGTGGAGTGGGCATGCCCAGTTGATCACAGACCTTGTCAGTTACGTAATAGGTGGCTGGGCCCTCCATTTCGCCTCGGATTAGGGACAGCAACTTGAGAATGGTCCTTCCCTGCTTTAAGCCCCTTCCAGCCACCTCCTTCTTCATTGAGACGCAAAAAGCCTGGTCAAATATCTTGCCTAACCATAGGGGGCCTGCCACGCTCAGGGGGGAGCCACATTGGGGGCACTCCCACTTTAGGCGAGGGACGGTCCCTTTCACCGCTTCCCTGTGGAGGCAGGTGAAGCAGTGGAGGACGTATCCCATCCCCTGGACGCTCCTATCGGCTTTTCTGGCGCCATACTGGACCTGGGCGTAAACTCGGATGTAGTGGTCTGTGCTGTGGCTGAAGGGGAATTCAACGCCGATTCCGTGCCTCGCCGCCGTCATGGTTAAGCATCCCATCAAAAGGCGGACGGCCAACTCGTGGCAGTACTCAGTTCGCAGCGGTTTTCCCCCATACTTTCGAACGCAGGCTCGAGGATGAATCCCGCAAAGGGGCGCCAAGTCCGTGGCCGTCAGAGCCAGCAAGCCTCCACTGCGCAGGGCTCTGACAGCGGAATCCAGGTAGGGTGCTGGAGAACCGAAGGGGTCCACATCGATGAAATCAAACCTTTTCCTTGGTGCGGCGTGCTCTCCCAGAAGGGTGTTAGCATCTCCCCCCGTAACAAAAACGCGGTTCGTTAATCCATTACGTTCAACGTTGAAGCGGGCCAGCTCCACGGCTCGGGGATTTATGTCGCCTAAGATTAGTTTCTCGATGCCCTCCACCTCCGTGGCGAACCTGATCCCCCGAATGCCGCAGCCCGTGAAGGGCTCACAAACCAAAAGTTTGCGCCCCATCATCCCTTGATATGCCTGTAGTGCAAGAACTGCCAGGTCCCGGTTTAACTCCATGGCGGGATTGTAGAAAACGGGCATCTTGGAGGGTGCGTACTTCCTATCTCCCTTTACTTGGGCTTCTATTTTAGGGGCGACGATGCTAACCTTTCCCTCCTCCACGGTCTCGGTGGGAAAACTAAAGCCCAAACCCATTTCTCCCTGAATTATTGATGCCTAAAGGGCTGCACCTTTTCCTCAGAATAAGTTATTTGCTTCACCTTTAAACTAATTACCCTATATAATCAATAGAGCTTTTCTGAGCCTCTAAGTTCCTATAATTAATTAGCTGGCCTTTTTAACTGAGCGGGCGATACGCTTAATAAATTGTGTACAAATTATATAAATGGTGAACAACTTGCGTGTAAAAACCATGTCTGCGAGGCTCGATGATGAGCTCTACGGGGAGATTTTGGAGTATGCAAGAGAAAAGGGCATACCTAAAACAAGGGCACTTAGGGAGTTGACGGAGGAGGGGGTCAGGCAGTGGAGGCTGACAAGGGCGCTGGTCCTATATAGAGAAGGAAAGGTAACGATGTGGAGGGCATCACGCATGGCGGAAGTTCCCCTTTCAAGGATGGTTGAGATAGCCGCGTCCCAGAAAATTCCGATACACTATACGAGGGAGGATTTGGAGGAGGACTTCAAGGACGCCTTCGGTGAAGAGGTTTGAACACCGTCCTTAACGCCAGCCCGCTTATTTATCTGGGAAAGAAGAGAAGAATCGATCTTGTGAAACTGGTGTTCGAAAAGGTCCTTATTCCTCCAGAAGTAGAGAATGAAATAATGAAACTCAAGGAGAGCCCTGAGGCTATACAGTTGGGGGATGCTATCCAAGAGGGGTGGATAGAAGTGGAGCGGCCTTCCGAAAACAAGAGGAGGCAAATCTCAGAGTTGTTCCCTGAGATAGATGAGGGGGAGGCCGCCACGATAGCCCTAGCACTTGAACGACAAGAGGAAAACGTCATAATTGACGACGCTGAAGCAAGAATCGCTGCCGAATACTTTAAACTGAAAGCCCACGGGACCTTGTACATAGTGCTAGAAGCATATAAGCGCAACATTTTCAAGTCGAAGACAGAGGTAACGG